>ERZ1740058.10-NODE-10-length-153941-cov-7.295128_pt1 | contig 153941 bp, 143 predicted proteins | sample MGYA00581745_ERZ1740058 | MGnify/ENA primary metagenome ERZ1740058 (study PRJEB43018, sample SAMN04849742) | marine metagenome | isolation source: floating plastic debris | place: Pacific Ocean | collected 2008-08-30 | study: EMG produced TPA metagenomics...
TTGTCGCAGACGTTGCTTTGAGCGCTTCGCTATCTAGCCAGTCAGTTCCCACTACTTTGTTGACCGCGAGTCCTAGCATGGTGCCTTGGTCTTCTACCGCAATGACTGGAATCTCAGCGCGATCGGTGTTCATAGGTTTGGCACAGCCTAAAAACTGCCCTAAATCAGCGACCCAAATCACCCTTCCCTGCTGATTTAGCGTGCCAAGTAATAGCGGTGAAACATTAGGAACGGGCGTAATATGGTCGGGCGCATGTTCAACAATGCGGCGAATGCCCGTAGCTGGCAGTGCAAATTCGTCTTCTTCTGTAATAAAGAAACGGAGATGCAATTCACCTTCTGGGGTCTCAATTTCTTGCAGTTCAGGTGCCTGGTCCTGTCCCGATATTGTTTGAAAGTCAGGGTTTCCTACCATGGTGTTCTCAAGAAAAAATTAATACCCTTGTAGCAATTGTTTGACAGTCCCAACCAGTTCAGTTGGCTGAAAGGGTTTAGCAATATAAGCATCTGCTCCTTGCTTCATGCCCCAGTAGCGATCAAATTCTTCCCCCTTCGCAGAACACATCACCACCGGTACATTTTGCGTCGCTAAGTTCGCCTTGATGCGGCGGCAGACTTCATACCCGTTCATTTTGGGCATGACAATATCGAGAAGCACTAAATCGGGGGGATGTCCCTGAATGTGCTTTAGAGCTTCCATTCCATCGCTTGCAACCGTGACATCCAATCCGCTCCCTTCGAGTAAATCTTTCATCATTGCTCGCTGGGCGACGCTGTCTTCAACGACCAAAATTGTGCTCATAATTCTTTCTCAACCTAGGGGCCCTTCGACCTACTGGCATTAAAATTTCATCTATAACCTGTTGGCATTGTGATGTCAGCTGGCTCAAGCATTCCCTGAGAAATAGAGAATAGCGCATTAGCTACAGGCGATAAACCATGGGCAGCTATTGAAGATGCACCTATACAAATACCTTTGATACACAAGAGCTATGTCCTCAAAGTACCCTTACAGGTTTTATTTGTTAAACCTTAGTTGATAATGACGTCAACAATCGAAAGATTTTTGACGGGCTCAGCCCTAGATAGGTCACAGTGAGTTTGACCGCAAGCGTGAGGTTTTGCCTAAAATCGGGAACTTATAAAGCACAAGAGATACGTCTGCAGAAGGCGACTCGAAATAGATGCAACTTGCGAACTATACCCAAGCTCAAAAAGGGTGATTGCAGTGTCATCGAAGCTGTGTGTCGTGGGCATAATGAAAGCCCACCCGGCCTGTGTATATATAGAGGGATTGCCAGCGTGCTTTATCTAGCCGAAACACAAAAGAAGAGCGGGTTTATGGGTAGTGGTAAGGCAGAATTTAAGCTGCTTGCTGCTCAGCGCTCTGAACATGACTGGAGCGGCGTCCCTGGTGAAGAGTTAGTTGCAGCGCCCGATGATGCGCCTTACGCCAGCGGCGTTTTAGTCTTGATTGAGCTGACGAATAATCGTCAGGTAAAAAGGCATCAGGAGGCCGGTAAAACTCTTGTCAGCGTACTTCAAAACTTCTCTGGGCTGAGCAAAAAGTTCAAGTCTCAAGGCGAGGAGATTGAGCAGTGGAAGGAGTCTTTGACATATCAAAGCCAGGCGCTCAATCGTCGGGAAATGGAAATAGAGTCTCGCCAGGAGCAAATAGAGCAGTCAGAGGCGGCCCTAGAAAAAATTGAAACGCAGCGGCAAGAGCTAGAGTCACAAAAAGCTGAAGTTGAAGAACTCCAAGAAACGCTTAACCGAAAAAATGCTGAGCTAGAAGGCGCTTGGGCCCATCTTAACGGTGAGATTCAGCGGTTCGAAGAACGGCAAGAAACGGCCGCGGGTAATGACAACGTTGGTATGAGCGATGAGCAGGTCGGTCAGCTCCAGTCAGCTTTAGCTCAGCTGGCGTACGAGGCCGATGATGCGGCTGCGGTAGGAGAATCGATTGCTGAAGCTCTTGCTAAGACTGCTTGCTATCAAAACGATTTAGGCGAAGAACGGCAGCAACTACAGCAAAAGAAGGATGAGCTGGCGGGTTCTGAGGACTCAATATCGGATGCCTTAGAAGCTGTCACTTCGGCTAAGCGATCGCTGACCGAAGCCGAAGCGGGTTTGCACTCAACTCAGATTCACCTTCAACAGCAGCAAGCCCTGCTCGGTGCAAAGCAGGAAAAAAATCAACTTCTAACCGATCAGCTCAAAAATCAAACTGACTTACATCAGCAGGTATATGAACTTTTAAACGCGACCGACAAAGTCCGCTTAAGCAAGAAAGTAGATGTTTCTGCTCTAGAGGCGATGCCTGAAGGCGACTTGCAGGCGCTGGTTTCCAGCTTAGAGAAAGACCTCGATAAGATGGTTCGATTTGTGAACGATCAGGAAGAGGAGTTGAAGCTACAGCAAGACGATATCGATTCGCTTGTCGCCAAGCTAGAGAGTGTCAGTGAGTATGACCGGCTCCAGCTGGAAACAGAAATTGCGGAAGAAAAAGACCGTCACGTCATGCTTAATCGGACTTTAGTTGGTCAGCGCCGCAACTTGTTAGAACGAGAGGAAGTTCTAAGTCAGCACCGAGCTGTTCTATTACGCCGACAAGGATTAGCGGCTGGGGGTACTGGCGCGGCCGCTGATTTGGAACCTGTCTTAGACGAAATCGATAAGCTACGCGCTGTTCTAGATGAACAAATTCAGCAGGTAGAAGTTGAAATCGCTCAGATTCAAACAGAGATCGATACGCTAAAGCAAACTCGACAACAGCAGCAGCAGCAGCAAGAGGCTCAACAACACTCTGTCAGTGAAGCGGAGGCGGCCTACGTGGCACAGCAGCAGCAAGTTGGTATTGGTAAAGGCGAGGTGCAGCTTTACGAGCGACTATTGCCTTCGATAGAAAATTATTTAGATAGCTTTAATCAACAGCTATTGTCAATGTCTGAGCGCGTAGCTGCGGTGCAGTCAGCTGAAGCTCAGCAGCAGTCAGCACTGGCCAATGCTCAGCAGGTACTGCATGTATTGGCTGAAGCGCCTGAGCCAGCTTTGGTGTAACACCTATCTTGTAGTCCTGTGTCTTAGAAAGCTTCTCCTTGCTTTGCTATATGTCTCCTTGCCTTGCTATATGATTGTGCTCAAATCGCTAAAACTTTTGAAGCGCTAACTCTTTGCGGCAGCTTTTGCTATGACGACAGACTTTATTAAGCTCGATCAATTTTTGAAAGTAACTGACGTTGCCAGCTCAGGTGGCGACGCTAAGATGATGATTCGCAGCGGTGAGGTGAGCGTCAATGGCGAAATGGAAATACGTCGAGGTAGAAAGCTATACGATAAAGACGTCGTGACGGTTGACGACGTTTCGCTTACGGTGCATTTGTCTGATGGATCTGAAAGAATAGATACACACTAGGGCTTAGAGCCTTCTACACTGTAAAAGCTAAGAGATAAAAGCTGGGAAAAATTGATTGAGATAGAGAAGACTGCTCTGCCTTGATAATTTCAATAAGGTGAAGCGCCTTTGATATTTGGGTCAATCTCAGCTGTATTGGTTTTTGCCTGAGGAAAGGAAATGCAGCCTAACATCGAAATTTATACCTGGAGCCGCTGTCCGTTTTGTATTCGTGCTAAAGCCTTGCTAGATCGCAAAGGCGTTGAGTATACGGAATACTGCATTGATGGCGATGAAGCCGCACGAAGTAAAATGGCTGAGCGGGCGGGCCGACGATCTTTGCCACAGATTTTTATTGATGACAAGCACATCGGCGGCTGTGATGATATTCATGCACTTGACCGTAAAGGTAAGTTGGATGGCCTACTAGCAGTAGTCTAGAAAATAGCTACTTTTTCCACTGTAGAAAGCAATGACTAGAAAGAAGTAATAAAGAGCAAGTAGTAACAGACCTTGCCTTGCCTTCTCCGGTTGCTGCCGAGAACCTTGGTTTGTAACAGGTATGTTCTCAACGGAAAGGAGCTGTAGCGCGCTATGCTGACAGCCCCTTTTCGTTAGTAGATGCAGTTGCTTTTCGTTGGTTCACTCTTTCTAGAGCAGCTAAAGCCTTAGAAGGCTTAGGAAGCTGCCTGCGATAGAGGCGTTACGTTAGTAACAGTTTTGCTAATATGTCCGTTCTGACTTACTTTGCCACTATTCTGACGGGGTTGTAGCAGACCGTATCCCTTATGGTTCCGCTCGTAGATGACGTTGATTTCGCCAGTTTCAACGTTGCGGAACATGTAAAAATCATGTCCTACCAGCTCTAAATTTTCTAAGGCGGCTTGAACGGTCATTGGGGGCATAGCAAAGTACTTGCTCCGCACAACCGTATCAGGTAGCTTAGGCTGGTTGTTAAGAACTTCACTAATGTCAGGATTGCCTTCAGGGGTAATGTCTGGGGCGTTAATGGCAGCGTCTATATCTAGCGGGCGAACCGAGTCATGGCTCTGGTCGCGGCGTTTTTCCTTATACTTGCGCAGCTGACGAGTGATTTTGTCGGTCACCATGTCGATGGTCGCGTACATGTTCTCACTGCTTTCTTCTGCGCGAACAACCGTATTGTTTAGGTATATGGTAACTTCGGTAGATTGCTTGGGAGCGATCCTGGGGTTATTTTCAACGGATAAATTGACGTCTACTTTGTTAATCAGCGTATGAAAGTGTGCTGTGGCCTTTTCAATTTTTTGATTGACGTGGCTTCGAATAGCGTCTGTGATCTCAATGTTTTTACCCTGGATTACTAGCTTCATAAAGCAGCCTCCCCGTGGCGAGTAGGTTTTTACTCTTTAAACGTAACACTCACGATTTTGGCTGATTGCAAACCGACAAGAATGTAATTATCCGTTGATAATTCTTGACTTAAGACAGGTCGCGAATAGTTGTACCCACAGTGAATGGACCCATTAGAAAGCCAGTCTGATGAAAGCCAGTTTAATAAGGGCAAGGTTTATTCGCTAGATAAGCTAGTACCCTATCAGGTTGCTTGGCAATGGCAGCGTCAGCTGGTGAACTTGTACAAGGCTTCGATAGCGGCAGCGCCGGGCCCGGAGTTATGCCAGGAGCCTGTGACGGATGTTTTGATGCTGCTACAGCATCCGTCGGTTTATACCCTGGGCCAGGGCGCTGACACAAAATTTCTACGATTTGACCCAGACAATACGGACAACGCGATTCATCGTGTAGAGCGGGGGGGAGAGGTTACTTACCACTGTCCCGGGCAGCTAGTTGGTTATCCTATCTTGAACCTAAAGAACTATCGGCCTGATTTGCACTGGTATTTGAGACAGTTAGAGGAGGTTTTGATTCGGACGCTATCGGTATACGGACTAACGGCTGAACGTGTGCCAGGGCTAACTGGGGTTTGGTGTGAAGGTTATAAAGTTGCAGCTATCGGAATCAAAGTGAGCCGATGGATTACAATGCATGGCTTTGCGCTTAATGTCTGCCCAGATTTGAGCGGGTTTGAGGACATTGTTCCTTGTGGTATTGAAGGGAAACCGGTTGGCTCTATGGCCCAGTTTTTACCAGATGTTGAGTTTGATTTGGTTAGACAGGTTGTGATTAAACAGTTTGAGCAGGTTTTCGGTTTAGAACTGCGCGTGTCTCCGAATTCAGATTTGATGAGTTTATCGCCGGAGTAAAGGCACGAGAGAACAAGGCCTTTATTCCTAGAAGCTTATCTATATCTGGAAGTCTACTTCTAAAAGAGAGAGATCATCTTCAAACTGATTGCCCCCAAACGCGCTGACTTCGTCAATTAAAGTGTCAAGGGTAAGATTTTGCTGTGCCTCTAAGGCGGTTAGTAGATCTGTGAACCCATCTAGCCCCAGTAGATTTTGATGGGCCTGCTGTTTGAGCGCGGTTGAACTAGCAGGACAAATTTCGTAGATGCCGTCGCTAAAGATGTATAGACGGCTGTTGCGTGAGACGCTGCATCTCTGCCATTGATAAATGCTGTCAGGCATCATGCCGATGGGCATTCCGGGGGTGCGAAGCTGCTCTAGTGCGATGTTTTCTTTTTTGAGCTTTTGCCTACGGCTTTGAGGGGTAATGAGGAGGGCTGGCGGATGGCCAGCACTAGCATATGAAAGCTGGTTGTTAGTGCGATTGTAAACGCCGTACCAAATAGTGAAGTACTTATCGTTTTGATCGTTCATTTGGAAGGCCTCGTTAAGCCCTTTTAGAACGCTTTCAGGGCGGTAGAAATTAACGCCAGGCAGAGACTGCGACCTGAGCAAATTTAGTACAGACGTGGATAAGAGTGCCGCTCCTAAACCATGTCCAGATACGTCTAATAAGTAGACGACTAGGTAATCAGGGTCGAGCCAGTAGTGATCAAAACAGTCGCCGCCAAGTTCTTGCGAAGAGATAAATCGAGAGGTAATCGAGACGCAATTGCTGGCGTCTTCTGGCGTGTCTCTTGGCAGTAGAGAGGTGACGTAGGTGGCTGCTTCAGCAAGCTCACTTTCTAGCCGGCTGGTTTGTGCCATGAGCGCTTGTGTCAACTGGTGCAGTCGCAGCCCAGATTTGACCCGGGCGGTCAGCTCGTCGGTATCTACAGGTTTGAATAGAAGGTCGTCTGCGCCAGCTTCTAGCGCGTCTACCCGACTGGCGATGTCCGTGTGGCCTGTCATGATCAAAAAGGCAATGGTCGACAGTTGGGTGTTTTGCTTGATTTGCCGACACATATCTAGGCCGCTAGGTCCTCCGGGCAGCAACAGGTCACAAATGATAACGGATGGATTGAGGTCGACGGCTTTTTGGTAGCCCTTGTTGGCGTCGTAGGCGACAGCTATCTGGTAGCCACGCTTTTTGAGTAGCCGCTGCAAGCTTTCAACCACGAGTGGATCGTCATCGATAACCAGAATATCTGTGGTATGAGTACTTGGACGCTTTACAAGAGATGACAGCCTATCTGAGCGTCGTTGGGTTGTTTCAGATAGCCGAGAGATAGGGGTGTTAAAAGTCATAGGTTGCTTTAACCGGCACGTTCTCTTCTGGCGCTGTCGGTGCATCTGAAATCAAACGGCTAGAGATCGCGTGATTCCAAAGGTCAATGAAGTCGACAAGGTAGTAGGGATAGGTCTCTGAAGCGTTTTCTTTGTGATTGAGAGGGGCGTTGGCGATTCTTTCTTCGCTCGGTAGGGCGTAGTCTTCTACATCGAACAGATGTAGTCGCTCCATTGTCTGAATTTCTGAGGGTTCTAGGATGTTAGCGCGGTACGCGCCGGATTCATCAATAGCGCTGAAGCAGCACACCTGGTAGTAGTTCTCTCCAGAAAGTTCGCGGTACTGCACCAGTGTATAAACATCTGCGGGCTGAACAGGAAAAGGAAGAGAAAGAACGATCTTTTGCTGGGTAGGTAGCAGTGAGAGTCTCACCGCGTTGCGAACACCGTAATAGCCGACTTTGTCGGACTGTAGAGGATATTTTCGGTGACGAGGCTGTACATGTGTGCGCATAAAAGTGGCGATACCGAGGGCTTCTTCGGTGTAGGCTCCGATGATGCTGACGTGGACATCGTAAGCAGGAACGTTACTAATGTTAAAGACTTCTAGGGTTAGGTTGCTAGGTTTGGAGTCCGAATTGATTGATGAATTAGTGGGTTGACTGGTTGGCTGCAGATCCCAGTAAAGGTGCGGGAGTGCTGTCAATCGCAGCTGCTTTTCGACGACGCTGCGATAGTAACTGCTTTCTTGCTGTAGCTGTTTGATGTTTTTGTTGGCTAACCAAGCGTAGGTGCCGGTTAGACCCACTAACATCAGGTTGCTAATGATTAAAATGGGTTCCATTCGCTGACCCTTTTTCCCGCAATTAGTTGCCAATACTCAAAACCATACCCCAAACTATGCTTTCTGTTCAGGCTCGGCAAACCTATTCTATGCGCACGCGTGATGGGGTGCGCTTAGACGCGGATGTCTATTTCCCGGTTCCAGTAGCCGGTGGTGCGGAACGCTTTCCGGTACTGTTGATGCGCCAGCCGTATGGAAGAGCGATCGCCTCAACTATTGTCTACGCTCATCCTCGCTGGTACGCGGCCCATGGCTATATCGTCGTGATTCAGGATGTGCGTGGTCGTGGTACCTCTGAAGGGGAGTTCGACCTATTTATGCATGAGGTTGCCGACGGGAAAGATACTGTCGACTGGGCGGCGGGGCTGCCTGGGTGTGATGGCCAAGTGGCAATGTATGGCTTTTCTTACCAAGGAATGACCCAGCTCCATGCGGCGCAAGCACGGCCCGCTGCGCTCAAAACGATTGCACCGGCTATGACGGGCTACCACGTCTATGAAGATTGGGCAACGGAAAACGGTGCACTGTGCTTTCAATTAGGGCTGATGTGGGCTTTACAGCTAGCTGCGGAAACAGCTCGAATCAAGGGCGATGTTGCAGAGTTTCAAAGGCTAAGAAAAGCTGCTGATTGTTTACCTCTGACGGATGCTGTTCCAGCTTGCCCAAGCGTACTAGAAGGCGTAGATTCTTTCTTTCATCAGTGGGTGAGCTGCGCTTCTGGACATGAGTACTGGCAGAAAGTAACGCCGCAGCTAGGCAAAGTCGATTTACCCATGCTACATATTGGTGGCTGTTTTGACCCTTATCTACGCGGTGACCTGCGCCTGTACCAGGAGATGGCAGCCCGTAGTCGTCACTGCCATCACTTCTGGGTGGGGCCCTGGGCTCATATTCCCTGGAGCCGCAAAGTGGGCCAGGTAGATTTTGGCCTAGAGGCTATTAGCATGGTAGACCAGCTACAGATTCAGTGGTTTGACGCGGTTTTGAAGGCTAAAGGTGCGGCGACGATGATGGCACAAAAGCCGATCAATTTGTTTGAAATGGGCCGTAACCAGTGGCGTAAGCTGTCTACCTGGCCTGATAGTAATGAGTTAACTTACCACTTGCAGAGCGAGGGGCTAAGCCATATTCGTGAGAATAGTGGCGTGCTGGTGTCATTATCTGAAGCTTCTGGCGATTCTACCTCTGAAGCATCTGTCCCTAAAGCATCTGTCCCTGAATTATCTATCTCTGAAGTGCCTGCCGTGACAGACACCATCGTGCATGATCCCTGGAATCCTGCGCCTGCGTTGGGGGGACATAGCGCTATACCTGCTGGGTCGTTTGAGCGCTCAGCGGTAGATGCCCGCGGGGACGTGCTGACCTACACTACTGAACCTTTAGCGGGTCCCTTGCAAGTCGTTGGGGTGCCAAAAGTGGTGGTTGCGATCGCGTCTTCTCATCCTAGCTATGACCTGTGTGCGGTGCTCTCTCGCGTTGACGTTCAAGGCAAGGTTTACAACCTTACCCAAGGCTATCGACGGGTCAATGCTGAAATAGACCAGAGCCAGCTACTCACGCTTCCGTTACATCCCACCTGTTTTAGGTTGACGCCTGGCGAACGACTGCGGCTAAGCTTGAGCGCCGCTTGTTTCCCGGCGTATCCGATTAATCCGGGTACTGGCATTCCTTTAACAGAGAGCCAGCTGATAGATGCGCAAATTATCACGCTGACGTTAGCGCTGGGCGAAAACTCTGGGTCAGTGGTTAAGCTTCCACAGGCTTGGGATTAGTGGCTGCGATTAAACACTTCAAAGACCTGACGGCAGCAATTACGCAGCGATTCTCTGCACTTTTTTTCAGGAGTCGTGTCTCCCTCGAACCGCCAGTTGTCGATGGTAGAAAGTCGCCACTGTTGACCTCGATGATCGAAACCAGCGACTTCCAATCCAATCGCTCGTCGCTGCTGACTCTCACTATCTTCGTGCATCCGAATCTGAATTAGCAAACTGCGGCATTGAAACATCCGACTGACCCCTGGAAAATGAAATCCGATATCTACAGAATCGGGATCAATCAGGTTCTTAACCGTTGGATCGTTGGCCCAAGGTTTCAGGTCAGCTCTTAAGTCAGGTAGCTCTGCTTTGAAGAGCCCGACAGTTGCTGCAATTTTGCTAGCTAATTCGATGGTTGATGCTTGTTCGGCTGCGTTCACATCACCTCATATGAATTATGGTTAATTTATTGTAGCGGCCAAATATTCATGAGTGCGATTTTTATGGCGGTCTCCTAACGTTTTTCTGACGTGTCTATCTGCACTTAGCTTACAGCATCGTTGAAGGCTGCAACCCTTGCTAGTTCATCGCTTTCGGTTCTTGCTAGATAGCTTGGCAGGTCGCGAGGAGCGCGCGATCGCTCGCTTGAACAGGCAGTGGATAAAACCCATCAATGCTCGGCGGTGCAGTTACTGTCCCTCGCTGACTTGCAACAGCGACTTGCGAACTGTCCAGTCTAAGCGCGTAAGCATACGTTTCCTGTGAATAGCTATCTGTAACGTTGAGCGCTATTCGCTGATTGTTCATTTGGCCGCGGACACAGTCAAATGAAGATGAAGGCATATACAGCGCGCCAACAATGTCTGCCCCTTTTGACTCGAATACGAAATAAGTGGTTTCTGGCTGGTTAGCGACGGGCTGCTGTCCGTATAGATAGGTTTCGCTGACTGGCGCTGCTGTCTCCACGATTGGGGACGCCACGATTGGGGGTGCCTCCACGGTTGGGGCTGGCGAGGAGCGCAGCAGGGCGCTTAGCTGGGCGAAGCGATCTTGCCTCTGAGCGATTGCGATTTGCTCTAACTGTTGCTGCTGTTCTTCCAATCTTTCCAGTCTTTGCTGTTCAAAATGGACTTGCTCAAAGCGCAGCATAGATTTGTCGGTCGGATCTGGTTTTGTGGTCTCTCGTCGTAGGGGAATGCGGATGCGAGCTGTAGAAGGGCGTGCAGTATGAGTCGCACCGTAGAGTTCAGTGTCGTAATTTACAGATGTAGCTTCTTGAGCTCTTACCGATGTATCAACTAAGAGTATCCCTAGCAGGCTAATGCTGCCTACCAAGTGAGCCGCTAGCTTTCTACGAGTGCCAGCCAGTCTTTTTCCTTTTACTACGACCATTCCCAACTGAACTCCTCTTACGTTGATCTGGCAATTCTTTCGACCTTCCCTGGTACCCTGCTCTCTCAGTACTGAAGGTCTTAATTGACACTAGACAAAAACACGTGCCAATACACAAACTCAGATCACAATTAAATTAAATTTTTTGTGTAAGAGAAGCGGAGAATATTCTGAAATTGCGACCGTCTAGGCGCGAATAGAGTAGTGTGATCAACCAGGGGGTGCTTAATTAGAGTGCGATCGCTCATCGGCAGGGCAGCTTCTAAGTCCAACTAGCAAGGACGATTTCAGTCCGTATGGGGCCGTATGATAGATAGACACGCTCACGCTTGGAATCTTCCCTTTCTACCTCTACCTTCGCCCTTGCAGGTTACAAACTTGTAGATTAGATTTGTCAAAAGGTATAGTGAGTGACACCTGACTTGAAACTGTCTGATAGGAGGCTAAATGGAGGCTCATGCTCCAGTTTTGCCCGAGGCCAGCGGGCCTTTCAAGCTTTTACTGTTCATTGATAAAAGGCCAAACTCCACGGAACAAGTGCGTCGAGTTAGGAAACAGCTCAAAACACTGATCGAATCTCACCCAGATGCTGAGCCGATTGGCTTAGAGATCGTTGATGTAACTAACCAACCCTACTTGGCTGAGCATTTCAAGCTAGTGGCGACACCTGCTTTGATCAAGGTCGCGGCCGATACCCATCAGGTGATAGCAGGCAGCGACATTGCCTCTCAGCTAGCTCACTGGTGGCCTCGCTGGCAAAAAGAGCTGGCTGATACCCGAGCTACTAGTGAAGATACATCGGCTGAAGCGGATGCTGAAAGCATTACGGTGGACGCGGTTGCTCAGTCGGTTGAGATTCTACGGCTATCGGATGAAATCTTTCGCCTTAATCAAGATAAAGAGACCTTAAGTGCGCAGCTTGCCTTTAAGGACCGCATTATTTCGATGATGGCTCACGATTTGAGAAATCCGCTCACGGCAGCTTCTATTGCTATAGAAACTTTAGAACTGGCTTATGAGCCAGGCGAGAAAGCTAAGAAATTCACCCCAGCGCTAATTGTCCACTTGCTAAGGAATACAAAGGTCCAGATTCGTACGATTAACAGTATGATCACTGAGATTTTGCAAACGGCTAGGGGATCGAGTGCCAATTTACAGGTATCGCCTCAGCGACTGAACCTACAAAAACTCTGTGCGGATGTCATGGCGTCTTTTGAGTCAAAATTGACTGCTAAGCACCAACATCTCGATGTCGATATTCCCCAAGATCTACCCTACGTCTATGCTGATTGTGATCAGGTACAGCGCGTTCTTAGCAATCTGATTGACAATGCGATTAAGTACACGCCTATCAATGGCAAAATAGGCGTGGCCGCTCTGCATCGTACAACTGAAAAAGTACAGATAAGCATTCGCGATAACGGTCCGGGGATTCCTCGTGACAATCAGAAGAGCATTTTTGAAGAAAACTTTCGACTGCAGCGAGATCACTCGAAAGATGGGTACGGCTTAGGACTAGCTCTGTGCCAGCGTGTAATTAGAGCCCATTACGGACAAATCTGGGTTGATTCTAAGCAGGGAGAGGGCAGTTGCTTCCACTTTACGCTGCCTGTCTACAGAGGATGAGGTGAGCCTAATTGTTTGGGGGATGATGGTTGGCGCGTTGCTGCTACGTGGGTTCTCCTTCAATCATCTTTGCTTTTAGTTCGCTCAGCTGGCTATCAATATTGCCCTCACTTTCTAACTGCGAAAACTGATGTTCTATTGAGTCTGTTCCTAGCTCAGCAGTGGCTTGAGCCTGCGCTTCTAAATCGAGAACGCGCGCCTCCATTTTCTCGAAAGCACCCAGGCCGCCCGGTGCATTGTTCATCATCATTTCGTTAAGCCGTACGCTAGACTGGGCAGCTCTAGCTCTGGCGATGTACATATCCTTTTGTGTACGGGCATCAGCGATTTTACGTTCTAGGTGCCCCATGTTGGCTTTGAGCTGCTGGACGATTTCTCTTTGCTGAGGAAGCTGTGCCTTTAGAGACTGCTCTGTTTGGACATAGGTTTGGCGACGAGTGAGCGCATCTCTAGCGATGTCTTCTTCGCCTTTTTTCAGCGCTAGCTGAGCGCGGTCGTACCATTGCGCAGCGGTACGTTCAGCTTGCTGGCACTGACGCTCTGTACGTTTTTGAGTGGCAATTGCTTGTGCTACTGCCTGCCGCATCGAGACCAAATCGCTCTGCATGTCTAGAACGGTTTGCTGCAAAATCTTTTCAGGATCTTCCGCGCCATTGACAAGCTGGCTGATATTGGCCCTGACGACGCGAGAAAGGCGGTCTAGAAGTCCCATAGTCACCCGAATCCAGTAGTCTTGCTTTGTATCAGTTATAGCAAGTAGTCAGAGGCCTCTGCACCCAGCTGTATCAGTGCTCACTGGCTTCATTGGCTGCTGGCAGGCTACCGGTCGGCTTATTTACTCTGTAGTGGGACCGTATATTTGTGCGGTGATTCCCTTATTTTTAAGCTCGGCTATGAGCGCTTGAGCGGCCTGGGGGTTGTCGAAGGCGGCTATTTGGATTTGGGTTCCGTTCGCGAACTGGCGAACGAAGGCCTCACTAACCGTTTCTCGAATAGTGGTCAGTCCCTGGTCTGTCGTGAAAGGTGTGGTGACGTAGTAAGTCAGGCCTACAGGTACGACGACGGCTTGTGTGGCAACAGGTGGTGGCGCTGTTGAACGTGTTGAATGGCCTGTTCCGCTAGCCGCTGCGTTAGGTTCGATAGGTGGAAGGGCGGGGGCTGCAGTCGGGTTTTCTAGACCTGATTCTAGGGTGTTTGTAGGGGCGATCGCCTCTCCTGTTTCAGATGATATTGCACTGCCTGGATCGATTGCGACGTGTGGCATTTTGAGTGAACTGAGATTATCAAGTTCTAAGTCAATAAACTCGTTTGCCGATAGGTCGGGGCCAGGTGGATCAAACGCTTGGACGGGTTCTAACGACGTTTGCGACTCGCTGCCAAATCCGCTTGCTAAGCGCTGAGTAACCAGTGGATTTGCCATCAAGTAGCTAGCGCCTAGCCCGGCAACTAATCCAAAAAATCCCAAGCTAGCGCCTGCAAGTAACGAAACAGTTTTGCGTTTAGGCTTCCTATTTGCATCCACTGGTTCTGGAATAGACGGCCCATCTGCCAAGCTTTCAATGAGCTGCTCTGAAGAGGTTAGGTAGCCGGTTGATGGCATACCAGTTGATGTAATGCCAGTTGCCTCAACTTTTTCACGGGCCGAAGGCTGAACCATAAGCCCAGATGCTGCGCTTGGAGAATGCTCTAACTTTGGCCACGCCTGGTCGGATTGGTCAGCAAGCGCTAAAGAGGATGTAGCCGAGGCTGGGAGCGCTAAGGAATCCGTCGCTGCTCCTGTTTTCGGCTGGGCGAGAAGTTTCTTGTTTTGAGGGAGAGGCGGTGGCGTAATCGGTTTTACTGCGGCAACGGTTGCGGCAATGGAGGCCTCTACAGCGCTGCCGACAGTATCTAAATCGAAGGCGGGATCGTCTAGGTCGGCGAATAATAGATCGGCTTCTGCCACGCTGCTGTAGCGGCGATTGCGACGGTAGCGGTTGAGCTCAGCTTCTAGATTGACACTAAGACCGCTCAGTACTTTACTAAGCTGAGGCGATAGATCTGAAGAAATTTGCTGAACGACCATGACAGATTCCCTAATTTTAAGGATGATTTCGCTAGGCTGGTAAGCCCATCAACTTATATTGATAAGAACTGAGGAGCAAGGTGGAATACACGGAGCCTTGCGCAACCTGTCGCGTTAAATCGCCCCGTATTGAATCGCCGCTACAGGGGACAAGATCGACAGGATAAAACAACCGATTCGGCAGGTCATATTGAGCTGTAATGTTCCCAAATGTCCCCGACTACGTAACATCTTAGTTTGATGTAATTGACGAGCTCGACAAGGATGGCACTAGAAGACCTAGAAGGCTTAATTAAAGGCTTAGAGAGTCAGGAAAGCTGGCAGGCGCAAAGACAGTTTCGTCTCGTTGTGCAGTACTGGCCTAAAACCGTAGGGTTTGCGGTTGCTCGGCAGACGCGTCCAGTTAGCATTCAGCGAGCAACCCTCTATGTAGCTACCTCTACTCCAGTGTGGGCACAGACGCTGTTTTACGAGCGCATCAAAATTTTAAAAAAGCTCAATCGCCACCAGCGACAGCCGATTAAAAATATTCGATTTTCTACTGCTCAATGGGGCCAGTTACCTCGACCGACACGTCCTGCCACATCGCTCAAACAGCATCCTAGTTATATAGAACCTGCGATCGCTCCACAGGTGTTCAAAGACCCTCCTCAAACACCTTTAGAAGCTTTTAATCGTTGGGCACAGGCGATTCAGCAGAATCTGGCTGTTCAAGCTTTTTGTCCGCAGTGTCGCTGCCACTGCCCACAGGGAGAACTCGATCGCTGGGATATTTGCGCCATGTGTGCTGCAAAATCTATGCGCAGCGTTAGATAGAAATGAAAAAGCGACTGGATAGCAAAGCTAAAAAAAGCGTCTTTCTAAGGATATAACTGGGTAACGCAAATCTATAGTTATAGAAGGTTTAAATGATATCCTTCGACCCCGTAATTCTCGTGACATATAGAGGGAAACCGTATACAAAAAATGATGCCGAACCAGTATATTTCAGGTCATTTTTTGGTGAGTTATATCTATCATGAAGAAAAGTTACAGGTTTACTCATATTGCCTTCTTGTGTGTGGACTGATTTTTGATCCCCAAGAACGATCCCCGCACTCATCGATAATTCCTAAAACGCTGTAATCCCTACTGCTAAAGATGTTTCGCTTCTTTAACAGAACATAAAGAAAGTCTGAAGTGCGTAGCGGCAGTTCTACTGTCTATTCACTTTGCTTACCAACAGATACAGCTTCTTTGCGGTTTGAAATAGATTTTTTAAGTTAAGTCATGATGAAGACTCAGACTCTCACTTAAGAAACTTGATTATGACTGCTGGAAAGTGTGAAACAACTCGCTGTGGCCTCTGTCGTTTTTATAGTCATGAGGGACGACGTGGTGGTCTGTGTACCCAGCTAAATGTAAATGTAAATGCACAGTGGGCCGCCTGCTGTCTAGCCGCCTCACCTTTTTCTTCGGCGGCGGAAGAAGATGCTGGGATCGCCGTATGGGAGGCACCGCTGCAAAAGGAAAAGCCTGTTTTACCTGCACTTGCCAAGTCAAAGATGAGCGTTTTATCGACTGCTTCTATGTAGTGACAGGCAAACATTTACATAGATGCTCCCGACAGCGGTTGATAACAGTTACTTCATTAAAGATGAGGCGATGAAGGAACAATCATTCTGGCAGTTCTTTAAGGAAATTTTAAGTGTCATCAGCTTGCGCTGCGTATCTAGAAATTTCGCAAAGACGATTTGATTAGATCCCCAACCAGTTAGTCACGCATTAATTTGTAGCGCCTTAGTTCCGTGCTTTATACGGCTGGTGTCTACTAGCTGTTTATTGTTGGAGCTATCTACGCTAGCTAGCTATCACCTAAGGAAAGAGACCTGATATAGGTACTCCCTAGGTGATTTTTTATGGGAATCCGCTGGTTTAGGGCAGCCAGGGATATTGGCTAAAATCAGGCGGACGCTTCTCTAGAAAGGCCTGTTTTCCTTCTGCGCCTTCTTCACTCAGGTAATAAAGTAGCGTCGCGTTCCCTGCGAGTTCTTGTAGGCCAGCTTGTCCATCGCAGTCTGCGTTGAAAGCGGACTTTAAGCAGCGAATGGCGATCGGGCTCTTTTGTAAGATTTCCTGAGCCCATTGAATCCCTTCTGCTTCAAGCTGATCAATGGGGACGACTGTGTTTACCAAACCCATAGACAGTGCCTGCTGTGCGTCATACTGGCGACAGAGGAACCATATCTCACGAGCTTTTTTTTGCCCAACAACGCGAGCAAGGTAGCTAGCGCCAAATCCGCCATCAAAGCTGCCAACTTTCGGTCCCGTTTGACCAAAAATGGCATTGTCAGCCGCGATGCTCAAGTCGCAGATGAGGTGTAGAACGTGTCCGCCGCCGATGGCATATCCAGCGACCAGCGCAATCACCACCTTGGGCATAGAGCGGATAAGACGTTGCAGGTCTAGAACGTTTAGCCGGGGCACACCGTCCTCGCCAACGTATCCAGCCGCTCCACGGACGCTTTGATCGCCGCCAGAACAAAAGGCATATTTGCCATCTGTATGAGGCCCCATCCCCATCAGCAAGATTACGCCGATACGATTATCTTCTCTGGCATCGCAGAAGGCGTCGTACATTTCGAATACTGTTTTGGGCCGAAAGGCGTTGCGCTTGTGGGGACGATTGATGGTGATTTTTGCGATGCCATCAGCTTTGTGATAGAGAATGTCTTCGTAGGTTTTGGTGGACTGCCAGGAGATGGGCATAAGTATTTCCTGTAACGTTAAGAACCTATGAGTTAGGCGATCAAAATATTAGGCGCTAGCGGAAAATAAGATAAATCTCTTCCCTAGAAAGTTATTAAGAGAAGGTCATTTTAGTCCCCACTCAGCTCCTTATTGCGGCAATTCGTTTTCATGGCTTATTACTGGTTTAAATCGTTTCATATCATCGGTGTCGTGGTCTGGTTTGCAGGCCTGTTTTATCTGGTGCGCCTGTTTATTTACCACGTGGAAGCAGAGCAAGAACCAGAACCTGCTCGCAGTGTTTTGAAGAAGCAGTACGCCATCATGGAAACGCGCCTGCTGAAAATTATTACGACGCCAGGGATGATCATGACGCTGATAATGGCAGGCGGTCTGCTGTGGCAGCGGCCGGATGTGCTTCATGAGACCTGGATGCACGCCAAACTAGGGTTCGTCGCGTTGCTGATGGCTTACCACATGTATTGTGCAAAACTGCGTAAGCAGCTGGCTGTAGGTGAGTGTAAATGGAGTCCAAAACAGCTGCGAGCGTTGAATGAAGGGCCTACGCTGTTGCTGGTGACTATTGTGATGCTGGTGATCTTTCAGAACAGCTTTCCGACCGGTGTTACGACGTGGCTTATTGCAGGGCTAGTGTTGTCTTTTCTGATCACGATTCAGCTATATGCGCGTAAGCGACGCTTGGATAAAGAGCGTGAGGCCGCCGAACAGATTGAGGCCTCAGTAGGCGAGCAAGTATTGCAAAATTCTTAAGCTTCGCTTACTCGCTTTTGGTGACTGTGCAAATATATCGAAAGATACAGTTGACTTTGGAAATATTCGTTAACATATGTTTACGCCGCTGACTTCTGGGGCCGAAAAGGCTTAGGAGTCAGCTGTCGAAGCGATAACCAAAGAGATAACCGAGGAAAATCAACATGGAAAACAACGTAGAAAGCAAAGTTGGATTCACTAAGTTTGCTGAGACCTGGAATGGTCGTTTGGCAATGATTGGGTTTGTATCTGCGCTCGCAGTCGAGTTTGCGACTGGAAACGGCATTTTGGCTCAGCTAGGCCTGATGTAGTTCTGCGATGTAGTTCTGCGATGCCGTGTTTGCTGCTTAGTAGCAATAGGCAATCAAGAAAGGCTCAGCGATTTCGCTGAGCCTTTTTCCGTATCTTTAGTTTTGGTTTGGTCTAGCTGATTAAAGATTATGAATTGTACGGCCAGCAGGTTTCTTCTTCTAGATCATCTTCTGTCCCTTGTTCGGCTGGGGCTTGCCAAGTTGCCATTGGCCTCAGCTCGGATGGAATCTCATCGTCTGGGTCGAACTCCAGCTGGGTTTCGCGCAGGCCTAAGTATCCAGATTCTGCGAAAGAAGTCAGCATTCTTGTCAAAGCAATCCAGACACGTTCTTCAAATTCCCATTCCTTACTGAACGGCGCGCGATCAGCGATAGATTTTAGCGCCCAAAAATAGCTGTTGCGAACGATAGGGCCGTTCTTTTTGTAGGGAGGAACGTCGTCGTTGTGCACAAAGAGGACGCCATTGTCGATTCTAGCTCGCATGGTGAGATTGATTGCTATAGGCTGGTTATGGGCACGGTGTCTGGGATAAATCTGGTTGGAATAGCGTTATGGTTGCGGCAGTTTCTCTTCAAAACGTTCACAAAGTCTATAACAATACCTGCGTTGTAAACGACTTGTCGTTAGCGATTGAACCTGGTGAAATTTTTGGGCTGCTAGGTCCAAACGGCGCGGGAAAGTCAACAACGATTCGAATGTTGACGACGTTAGCTAGGCAAACCCAAGGAGATATCGTGGTAGCTGGCTATGATGTGAGCCGTCAGCCTGCGCAAGTCCGCCAGCAGATTGGTGTGGTGCTTCAGCAGGTGAGCGTAGATATGGATATGACGGTATGGGAGAACATGGAATTTCATGGTCGCATGCATCATATTCCAGCGGCTCAGCGACAGAAAGATATTGAGCGATGGTTGGGCTATGTGGGACTGAGCGATCGCACCACAGATAAAGTCAAAACGCTCTCAGGCGGCATGAAGCGCCGACTCCAAATCGCTAGAGCCCTACTCCATAAACCCAGCATTTTATTTCTTGATGAACCGACCGTAGGCCTCGACCCGCAAACGCGCAGACGGCTATGGGAAATTATTCGAGAGCTAAACCGCGAGCATAAGATGACGATGCTGCTCACAACTCACTACATGGAAGAAGTGGAGTATTTGTGCGATCGCATTGGCATCATGGACCAGGGACAGCTTATTGAAAGTGGCACTCTGTCTGAGCTGCGACAGAAGCACGGTGAAGGCATTGTGATGAAGCAGCAAGGCGACCGCTGGGAGTATGTGTTTTTCCCGACGCTTGTAGAAGCTAACCGATACCTTGACGCACAGTCAGACAAAACGGGTATGATGACGCGACCTGCCAATTTGGAAGATATTTTTGTTGAGCTGACAGGGCGTAATCTGGACTAAGTCAGTTGCAACGCTGGTAAATCGTTAGCAGCAGTAGGTTAGCAGTAGTATATGTAGTATATTAGGAGCGCAGATATGTCTCGGCTGGCCAACAAAATCGAAGCGATTCTTTACCTTAAAGCTCAGCCTTTAAAGATTGCTCAGATTGCAGAGTTTGCCCAGTGCGATAAAGAGAGTGCTGAAGAAGGTCTGATTGCCCTAATGGGCGAATATGCTCACCGCGAAGGTGCATTAGAAATTGCTGAAACCGAAGAGGGCTATGCGCTACAGCTGCGAGAGATTTACAAGCCGCTGGTAGATACGATTGTGCCTTTGGACATTGGACTAGGCGCACTACGGACATTGGCTGCTATCGCGCTGCGAGGGCCGATAGCGCAGAGCGAACTGGTGGAGGTACGCGGTTCAAGCGTGTATCAGCATGTCCCTGACCTGGTAGAGCAAGGCTTTGTCAAAAAGCGTCGGCAGGCCGATGGACGCTCTTCCTGGCTCCAGGTAACTGAGAAGTTCTATCAGCATTTTGAAATTGATAAGCTACCAGAAATCGATAGCCTTAGGCTGCCCAAGCAAAAAGATCTGCCGCTGGATACACCCTCCGGTGCGGATCTTACTGCTGGTGAGCAGCGACTGGAAGCAGAACCTCTAGCTAGCGATGAGGTCGTTGATGAAATCTTGAAGGCTGAAGACAAGCCTGCTCTAGAAAAAGAGCTAGCGTCAGAAGATGCGGCGATAAAAGATCTGGCATCAGAAGATGCGGCACCAGAGACCGCTGAGACAGAAGCTGCTAGTGTTGCCACGGCGTCACCAGCTGAAGATTCTGAAAATTCGTCGATGGCTGAGTAGAGATATCTATATTGAAGATCCTATGAAAAGCCTATTACCCCTCTCCTCCCTAGGCGCGAACTTCCTGCCTAAGATTTATTGCTAGTCACTTAAAAATATTTGCAATGACAGTTGGCTGAGTGTCTTGACCTGCCGAAGCTTAAGAAAATGTCTATAGTGTGCATTATTAGCTAAGCTATAACTAGCAGCTGGCTTTGAACCATAGATTTTTTTAAGTGTTTGTTTACGCTTCTTTATGGAGATCTACCGGTCCTAGTTTTTGTTTCAGCGGCTAAGCTAAGGTCAGTTATTTAGCATTTATATGGTTTTCAATCCTGAAAGTGCAGACTTCATCAGCCTGAGTCCTGAGGACGCGAAGGCGAACGAACTTCTGAATTACCTGCAACATCAACCGCCTGAGGTCCTTTCGCGGGTCGCACAGTCAGTCAGCGGTGAGATTAAACAGATTATCTCTCACAATGTTCAGGGGCTAGTTGGTGTCTTGCCTTCGGATGGTTTTAATGTTCAAGTCAGCACCGACCGAGAAAACCTGTCGGGTCTGCTCGCCTCGGCCATGATGACCGGTTACTTTTTGCGGCAAATGGAGCAACGTATGGAGCTAGAGACTCATCTGTCTGGTTCGTTAGATCTTGACTCGATGGGGCTCAACAAAGATGATTCAGACTTCGACGTAGAGCCCTAGCTCGGTTACTCAAATGAGTGCCTAGGATCTATTCGCGTCTATTCGAGAGCGATAAAACAAAAGAGTGAGATTGACAATAAATCAATCTCACTCTTTTGTTTTGAGCCGTGCTTAATAATGTACCTAGTAGTACAGTAGTACTCAATGACTGACAAACATCACTGAAGCTCTTGAGGCAAGGCGGTTGGCCGAACGCTGATGCTTTCAGGCTTACCATTACGAATGACTTTAACCTTAAGGTCTGCTTCGAGCCCACCATTCTCTACTTGAGACTGTACATCAGTCACATCAAGGATAGTTTCGCCGTTGATTTCTTTAATCACGTCGCCACGCTTTAGTCCTGCGGTCTCTGCTGGCGTTCCTGGCATCACGCGTACGATAACGACGCCTCGTTCTTCCTTGATAGTGACATTTGCTTCGCCGTCGCTATTAATGCGATCGCGCATTTCCTCATCCAGATTAACCATCTGGATGCCAAGATAAGGGTGCTGAACCTCTCCGGTTTCAAATAGCTGATCTGAAATCCGCTTCGCCGTTTCGATCGGAATAGCAAAACCCAACCCCTGCGCATTTGCTCTAATTGCAGTGTTCATGCCGATAACTTCGCCATTGGCATTAAGTAGGGGACCACCCGAGTTGCCAGGGTTGATAGCCGCATCAGTTTGAATGAACTGCACGCGCTTATCAGCAATACCGACTTGAGTGCTCGTCCGATCTAGCGCGCTGATAATACCCGCTGTCACGGTGTTGTCTAATCCAAGCGGGTTGCCGATGGCGATCGCCCACTGTCCAGGGGATAAATCATTGGTGTTCCCCAGCGGTGCGACGGGTAAATCTGTCGCTTCAATTTTGATGACAGCAACATCGGTGACAGGGTCTGTTCCCCTCACTTCACCTGTAAAAGTCCGACCGTCTTTCAGCGTTACGCTGACAGTGTCTGCGCCTTCAATCACATGCGCATTAGTGAGTAGTTTGCCGTCCGCGCTCAGAATAAAGCCTGAGCCTGTTCCTTGCTCTACCCGTTCAGGGAGCTGTGGTGCTTGGGGTGCTTCTTGGGGGAGCTGGCTAGGGGCTTCATTCCCAAAAAAACGCTTAAACAGTCGGCGATCTAAAGGATCGGACGGATCGCTGACAGATCGCGAAGCGTCAATTCTGACAACGCTGGGTCCAACTCGGTCGGCCGCACTGGCAATAAAGTTCGAATCTACAGGTAGTGGTGTAGCCGTCGATGGCTGTGCGATCGCCTCTTGCGCTGTCTGTATGACTGATGGCAAACGCTGTTCTGCCGTTTGATCTGTATCGCGGCTACCGATATGACTCCCAAAATAAGTATGGCCGACCCAGCCCGCGCTAGTGCCAAGTAATAGTAGGGTCCCACCGAGCCCGAGGTGTTTAGGAGAAACCCCCATTTTTGCTATCCCCATTCTGTAGTCAGTGCCAAAAGTATAGAGTCGTTCTCCCCACTTTAGCGATCCTTTAACCTTTCTTGTGCCCTTTACAATGAACTTACATTGAAGAACCCGCCGTGGACTTACTGTCAGCTTGGACGAGGATGCCTATGTCCATACTTTCCTCACCTTTTACTAACTAGCAGGCTAAAGTACCCACATTGTAATATTTCTAGCTTCTGCGGCACGTGTCTTCAAAATACATCCTGAAACGACGTCAGCTGGAATGAAAGAGCCAATACTTCTTTGCTGCACCGATACGCTAGCATCAACCATAAGTAGTGACGTTATTTCTATGTCTTGGTTCCGCTTCTACTCTGTTGTCTTTAATAAAAGCCGCCTGAATGAAAACTACCTAAAGAAAAGGTTTTCCTTCGTTGGCTTATCTTTGGCAACCTTATCTTTGGCAACTGCAATCAGCAGTTTGGCTGTTGGGCTACTTCCTTCGGGCCACTCTCAAATGGCGATCGCAAGTGAAGGTTGCCCTGCTGCCTTAGAAAGTTTTCGCCGACACACCACAACCGATAGCGAGACTTTGACTAGCATTGCAGCTAATTATGGTTTGTTTCCAGAAACGCTTGCTCGTTTCAACCCTGACGTAGCTGACTCAACTTCTACAGCTCTTTCAGCAGGCACGGAGTTGATAGTGCCGCCTTTCAATGGTCGGGTAATGACAGTAGCGCAAGGTGAGAGCTGGCCGTCGCTAGCTGAGCGGTATGGCAGCCGCCCAGATGTGCTGTTTGAAGTGAATGGTTGCGTGAGCGAAGTCCCCGACCGTATTTTTATCCCAGGTGCTATGCCGATTGCGCCCACGGCTAGTGGTCCTAGCAGCCGTCAGCTGGACGGCTACCCGTTGTCGCAAACAGCAGATATTGCACTGAGCTACGGCTGGCAGCCTCACCCCAGCAAAGACGAACTGGTTTTTTATAGTGGATTGACCTTCTCGGTTCCAACCCCGATGGATGTGCAGTCGGTAGGGGCCGGAACAGTCGCCTTTGTCGGTGATCGTGAGGGCTATGGTCAGCTGCTAGTTATTAACCATGAGCAGGGTTTACAAACCCGTTATGCGAACTTAAGTGATATTTCGGTTTCAGTTGGGCAGTCTGTATCAGAGTCGATGGTGGTAGGTGCTGTTGGTGCGTCTACAGAGGAGTCTGAAGAGACTGCGTCCACTTTCTTGTATTTTGAAGTGCGTACCAACTCAGCTTCTGGTTGGGTTGCGCAAGATCCAGGTAAGTATTTGCCTGCTTTGGAGCTTCGATAGCCTTGAGATATCTACCCTGATGTCTACCCTGTAGAACATTTACGATAAATGTTTACTTTTGTAGGGTGTTTAGGTACAGCTACGGATACGGCTCGGTGAAAGGAGGTGATAGGTTTTCATCTCTTTTAAAGCAGAAAAGCTAGCTTTAAGCTAGCCAATCGTTCGATATGCCTCTACAATTCCGATAACTTTCGGAAAAGAGGTTCTCCAAAGGAACCCTTTGCATATGACTAGGCCGCCTGAGAGATTGAATAATATGAAGCTTCCTATTAACAAAATTCCTGCCAAATTCCAGGATATGAAGCTTCCGAGTATTAAGCCTGGTGTTATGCCCATAAATCGCCTGTCTCAAAAGCTGCTAAAAAGTCGTTTGCTCAAGCCGGTTGCAAAGTCATTATCCGTTAGTGATTCTGGCAAGCCTGCGCAGTCCATTGCGGAGATGGAAGCCTCTAAAGGTACAAAGTTATTTCTTAATCTGCTGTTGGTCAGGCCCTGGGTTCTGGTGTTGGGCTTTTGGCTTTTGGCTATGGCGATTGGCAGCGTTGCCCTTGATGGCATGCTCAGCCCTCGTAAGCTGAAGATGGCGCTACCGGAACCAGCCGCGCCAGAAACGTTGGTTCCTAAAACAAGCTCTCTGATTAGTGTTGCTCAAAGTGCTGAAGAGCTGGCTGCTGACGGAGCCGCTGCCGACGAGGCAGAGAGTGACGCGCCGGGTGAATCGGCTAGCGAACTCGGTGACGACGCGACGAGCGTAGAGTCAGGTCGTGACTCAGGTCTGCCACTGCTCCCATTGGCAGTTTTAGTCGGGACTTGTGCAGCGGGCTCTCTGGCAATTTCAAGGCGGCGAGCTGTGATGCGAATGGCGGTTGCCAGAGCTCAAGGGCGATCGCATCAAAGCCGCCTTAAAGTTAGCGCCAATGGCAGACCCAAAGTCAGTGCCAAAAGTGTCAAAGGAAAGACCCCAAAAGTGACAGTGGCAGGTGCTTCCATGCGTTCAGCTCAGCCTGCTCAGCGTAAAGCGGGTCGCCTGGCTAACAATGGAAAAACTGTTCCGTTCAATGTCATGGCAAAGCGTTCATCGGCTTCGAGACTGAAGCTGAAAAAGCAGCGGCAGCGGGTGAAGCAGAGTGAAACTGCTGCTGCCAGACAAAATGGCCACAGCAGCCGAGTGCTGGCTTCTAGAACGAACGCTCAAAAGACTGCTGCTTCGGCTCCGGCTCAATCTTCTCCTCAGTCTACTCGGTCTCTACGGGGTGGACGGCCTTCTAGGCGTCAGGTTAGACGCGCTTCTGTACGTGCGGCCAGCCGTCGTCAGCCTATGGTGAGTGTGGTGCCAGCAAATGAATCTCACGCTCTAGATTGGAATAGAGGAAGTCTGGCTCATCAGCTAGATGTTCGCCCTCAGCGCTCAGCGATGTAATTTTTTCGATGTCAGTTTTACTGAAGGTGGGTTGGGTGTCTTGAGGACTTATTCTCGACCCAGCGTATGTCGCAGCCAGCGGAGAGCTTCGTCTCTTGTGCTAATTTGACCTTCGGCCTGAGCCTGTTCAACGGCTTTGAGCAGTTTGCCTAGTTCGGGGCCTGGTTTGATGTCTAGCTGCTTCATGATATCAATGCCGGTAATGAGTCCGGTCGCATGCGCAATAGCATCTGTAGGATCTAAAAACCTGTTGATCAGGCGCTTAATTCGGCTGGCATCAATACCTTGCGATAGTGCAAGGAGTGAGACGGCTGGAAACTTTTCTCCGGCTAGCTTAAAAAGAAAAAACTGCTCTGCCCGGCTTAGCTCTCTATGCTGCATTTTATTGAGAGCTGGTTGCACCTGTAGCAGGCAAAGCATCACCTGGATTTCAGCGCGGCTGTAGGATAGGGTCGTCAGCTCGGTTTGGGCCGTTTTTATTTTAGCTGGGAGTAAGCGACTCACTTTTGCTGCTTTGATCCAGCTGCGATGAAACCCGGCAGGAACTGGCTTTAGCCATTGTTTCAGACGCTCTACGTATCTTGGCTGAGTCGTTTGGAGTTGAGACAATGCATTATCAATTTCGGCAATTTGTTCAATACTCTGCGCTGTGAAGTGCGGCAGACAGTAGTGTAAAAGTCGGTGTGCGAGAATAGCTGGAAGCTGCGTTGTTCCAGCCTGTGTGCTTAGCAAAGCATCTAGCTCGCTGCGGACTCTTTCAATTGAGGCTTTCTGTAGTTGAGGCGCCAGTTTATGGATAGCTGCCCGCGTTTTCTCTTCTATTGTGAAGTTGAGCTGTGCGGCTTGGCGGTAGCCTCGCATCAGGCGCAAAGGATCAGCCGCTAAGTTCTCTGGGCTGATCATACGGACTGTCTTAGTGGCTATATCGGCTTTGCCGCCGAGCGGATCGATGAAGGTTTCACTGAAGGGGTGATAGGCGATCGCATTAATCGTAAAATCTCGCCTGCGCAAATCCGCTTCTAAACTCTCACCCTGCTGCTGTGCAAAGTCCACAGTGACTTGCTCAAATACAACCCTAGCTATTTTTCTATCGGCGTCTAAAACGACGAAACCAGCGCCATAGCGCTTTGCCAGACTAGAGGCTGTTTCTATGGCGTTGTTGGGTAGTACAAAATCTAAGTCTAAATAATTAGACTGACGTTGGATCAGCCGATCTCGAACGCTGCCGCCCACTAAACAAGCATTTTGGGGCAAAAGCTCAAGTTTGAAGGGCCAAGTTTCAGGGCGAAAAGGGGAACACACTTAAAAATCTTACGCTACAGTGAAACAAAGCTACCGCAGAGGTTTGAACCGATGTGTATTTGCGTTAACTGTGACTATGTGGACAAATGCGTGACCTATCACGCTGTGGAAACGAATCATCAGCAGCCTCACCTTAGCGAAACCCCTAGCTTTGAGCCTAATAATCCGACGATTAATGCCAATATCATGCTGCCTAAGGTGGAGGTACAGGGTGATCAGATTTTGCAAGAATCGGAATTCGGCTTCGAGTACGATGTGGTGGGCTGCGACAGCTTTAAGAAATCGATGGGCAAGTGGGCCAGTCTGAGACCCGGTGAAGCTATTCCAACTTAGCTGTTCCGACTTTACCTGTTCCGACTTTAGCTGTCTCGAACCTCAACTTGCCTTGGTTTAGCTCGTACAAAGCCAGTTGAGATAAGTTCAGCCCTAAATTTGTGGGATGCTGAAGCCATGGTCTACTGTCCAAATTCTGAGTGTCCTCAGCCGCAAAATGCGTCAACAGCAAAATTTTGTCAGACCTGTGGAACACCATTAATTCTACACGGTCGATATCGATTGCTTTCCCTGCTGGGTCAGGGGGGATTTGGTCGAACGCTTCTGGCTGAACAGGTAGGGGCTGAACAGGTAGGAGCTGAACAAGTAGGATCCGAACAAGAAAGAGCTGTTCGTTCAGCGCCTTCCGCTGACAGACGCTGTGTGGTTAAGCAGCTGCATCGCAAGGCGGTGACCGATTCCTTAGATTTTATTGATGAGGCTGAGCGACTACGTAAGCTAGGCGAACATCCGCAGATTCCCAGGCTGATAGACGATTTTGAGAATAATTTGGGTCAGTTCTTGGTGCAAGAGTTCGCACCCGGGAGAAATTTGCAGCAGCAGGTTGAGCAGAAGGGACCCTGGGATGAAGCGGAGGTGCGATCGCTTCTAAAGTCTCTGAGTATCGTTCTTCAGTACGTTCACAGCTTTCAAATCATTCACCGTGATATTAAGCCCGCTAATATCGTTGCGGCCAATCCCCCTGCCCAATCACCGCAACGTTCTCGCTCTCCTATGCTGGTAGACTTTGGGTCTGCTAAATGGGTGCGCCAAGCGCCCGCCCAAACAGTTATCGGCAGCGCCGGTTATGCCTCTCCTGAGCAGTCGATGGGGCAGGCGACCTATGCTAGCGATATTTATAGTTTGGGTTTGACCTGTTTGTATCTGCTGACGGGGATTCATCCGTTTCAGCTTTACTCAGCTGTGGAAGACCGCTGGGTTTGGCAAGACTACTTAAGCTCGCCGTTGGAGCCCAGGCTGGTGCAGGTGCTCAATCAAATGGTGGCCCGCTCTTTGCAGCAGCGCTATGAGTCTGCCGATCAGGTGTTGTTGGACTTACAGTTTTCTCAAAATTTACGGTTGAACGCACCTCAACAGCTGATTGCAGAAGCCAAAAAGACAGCTGAAAAGACAGTGTTACCCGGACTGAAAAACCTGCAGAAAACGGAAGGCAGTGCGGTTTTGTCTCGACTAAAGCTAGGTAGCGGCGCTCGGTCTAGTAAGGTTTCGAGATCGCTTTTGACAGGTAAGGCTCATCCGCTAACGCCTGCTCAAGTTTGGCTGCGAAAGCATCGGCTAGCAGTGGATACAGGGTTGATTAAATCGCTAGCTGTCAGTGCTGATGCGAAAATGCTGGCGAGCGGTAGCAGCGATGGTTCGGTGCGGCTGTGGCAATTGTCAAGCGCTAAGCTGATCCATACGTTTGAGCGACGACGCTTTGTCGGTTCTGGGCACAGCAGCGCTGTGACCGCACTGGCTTTTCATCCTGACAATCGGGCGCTTTATAGCGCTAGTGAAGATGGCACCATAAAAGAGTGGGACGCTGATGGCCAGCAGCTGCTCAATACGCTGCCAGTAGCTGGCTGGACGCCGACAGATTTGGTAGTGACGCCCGACGGCGGGCAGCTAATGAGTGCGAATCGTGACGGCAAGATTGTGGTTTGGGAAATTGCTTCACTATTGCCTGTGGCTCAGCTGACACAGCACCAGCGAAGTGTAAATGCGCTAGCACTCGCCAGCCGCTGGTCTAACTCAGGGACTTACCTGGGCGATCTGCTGGCGAGTGCTAGCGATGATGGCACGGTGAAACTCTGGCGGCCGACCCATGATGCAGGCCAAACATTACAGCTAGCAAAAACGCTAAATCTCCGTCATGAATTGGCTAGTGAAAAAAGCAGCATTTCAAAAGAGGTGAGAGCTGTGGCGATCGCTCTTCAGCCTGTAACACACCAGACGTACCAGCTTGCTGTCGCGGCTAGTACAGGTGCATTGCTGACATGCCAAATAAATGAATACCTGGAGCTTTCTGAGCCGGCTTGTTTGCATCGGTTCTCTGCTCCTATCAGGGCAATTGCCCTGGGAATAGACCCGCAGAGTAATCAGCAAGGCCAGCGCCATGACGGCTGCTTAGCGGTGGCCACTGAAGATAGCGTGCTGACTTTGTGGCAGTTGAATAGTGGGTCGTTAAATAGTAGTGAGCCGTCAAATACTGGTGAGTGTGTGGCTCAGTTAGCGCATGATTGGGGCTTGAGTGCGATCGCATTTACACCGGATGGGCGATCGCTAATTGCCGCTAGCGACGACGAAACAATTTCCTTTTGGCAGCGTGAGTCCTGACTTTATTTTAATGTCCAGATTTCAGTGTTCAGCTTTCTAACGACCTAGCTTTTCTCGAATACGGTTGGCCAGCAGTCCAGCTTCTGGAATTCTTAGCACAAAGGCCAGCAGTGCAAAGGTGGCCATACCCATAGCACCTGCTATGCATAGCTGAATCAGGTTGACGACAAAGCCATCGGTGCCGATGATGCTGGCTAAACCACCTTGCGTGAGCCAGCAAGAGAGACCTGCGAGAAAGCTGGCTACGGTAATAGTTGCCAGCGTTTTGGTCCATTCAAAAATCGGCAGTCCGTCGATCTTGCGGGCCAGAAAAAAGGTCATGGCTATTAGGGAAACAATGTTGACGCCAATTGTCGCAAAGACCAATCCAGGCGCACCCAATCCTAAGACTCTGAAAAATATCCAGTCGAATAGAGCGTTGAAGCCGATATTGACAAGGCTGATATTGAAGGGCGTTTTGCCATCACCGAGCGCGTAGAAAACGCGAACCATAACGTCGCGGGCGAGATAGACAAACATTCCTAACCCATAGGCAAAAAGAATGCTAGTGACGATGCGAACATCTTCTTCGCCAAAATTACCGCGTTCATAGGCGACTCGGACAATAGGCCGAGCCAGCGTCATAACCAATGCACTCATCGGCAACATAGTGAGGCCGACTAGGACCAAGCTTTGGCGAATGCGCTGCTTGAGCTCGGGCCATTGAGCCGGTTCGGTAAGGCGAGAGAAGATAGGTAGAAACGGCACTAGCACAATGTTTGAGACAATGCCTAGCGGTGCTTGAACCAGTAGATTGGCAAACCCTAAAGAGGCAGCAGCGCCGTCAATAGCCGTCGCGAAATATAAGTCGGTGGCAACGTTAATTTGAAAGGTGCCAGAGGCAAAAGTTGCTGGAGCCAAAACTTTCATCACATCTCGAACGCCACGGTCTTTGAAGTTGAAGCCAGGTCGGGGTCGCCCTAACCCAGCTTTCCACAGAGCCGGTACCTGAATTAGCCACTGCAAAATAGCGCCCACCAGCGTGCCCGCTGCGAGGACCATTCCACCGGTAATAGCCACCTGAGGATCGCTGATATCGCCACCTGAAAAGAGCCAAAAGGCACCGAGTGCAACGATGACCGCGCTACTGGAGAGCAGTGGACTGCCTGAGGGCGGCCAGTATTGGTCTGCCGCATTTAGCGTGCCAAATCCGATGACAATGAAGGCGGCGAATACGGTGATTGGTGCCATGATGCGCAGCTGTGCAACTGCGATCGCCTGCGTTGCCGGATTTGCATCTTGACCAAAGATAGTAATAATTTGTGGGGCAAATATTCCGATAAGCAGCGTCACTACAATCAGTACAACCCCAATCAGGGTAGTGACAGTTTCCACCAAAGAGGCAATGTCTTCTTTCTTGCGTTTGGCAACAACGCTGACAATTGCACTATGGAAGGGGCCATTAATACCGCCCAATAAGACGAGCAGAAAGCCTGGAATGACATAGGCGATCGCATAGGCATCGGTAATGGGTCCTACACCGAATGAGGCGGCAATAACCGCTTCTCTAAGCAGTCCAAATACCTTACTGAGCAGCGTGGCAGCGGCCACAATTCCTGCAATTCCTGCCAGCGATCGCTTACCCAAAATATCTCCTTTGCATCTCTTTTATGCTGTGCCATCTGCAAAAGACGGCCTGTCGTAAAAATTGATTAAAAATGATCAAACCCCATTTAATCACTTCACCGGTTTGACACCGCTTTTCTTATCGAACGGCCTGTCTCATCCAACCGCTGACGAAGTCCACTCCTATCGTCAGCAAAATAAACACCGTTATCGTGGCCGCGAGTCCGCTGTAGTCGAAGCTGCTGAGCTGCTCTGTCATCAGCCGTCCAAGCCCCCCCGCGCCGACTAGCCCGACAATCACAGTCTCGCGCAAGCACACCTCCCAGCGGTAAAGACCGTAGGCCAAAAAGCGCGATAGATTCGCCGGTAAAATGCCGTAGAAGATAAGGCTAGTACTAGAAGCGCCAAGCGATCGCAATGCTCGAACAGGCCCATCGGGCAAATTCTCATTCACTTCTGCCATCAGCCGGCCTAAGATCCCAAAGTTATGAATCGCTAACGCTACCGCACCTGGCCAGATCCCTGGAAACATCCCGTACAGAATCACCAGCGCCAGAATCGGTGCTGGAATTGCTCTAGCAGCTAGCAAAACAAGCCGCGCGACAATCATCAGCCCGTGGCCTATGCTCCATCGTCTCGCTTCGCCGGACGCCCTGAGTAGCCCCCCAGGCAAGAAGAAATTCTGAGCCGCAGGAAACGAAAATAAAACGCCGCCAAGGCCTGCAAGCGTTATGGCAATTACAGACATCGCCACTGTCTGTACAGCTAGAGGAAATAGAGCCCAAGAGAATTCTGGCAGGACCTGCGTGGGACTTACCTGTTTAGCCAAGTCTTGAAGCAGTATCCACGCTCTGTCTAACCGGCTCCAGTCGAGACCGAGATAGGCAAAACAAAGGGGAATGGAGAGGGCGATCGCGACAAGAGACCCTCTAATAAATGTTTGCTTGGGTAAACGGATTTTCAGCCAAGCCGGATGCCTGCTGAGGTTACTTCGATTTGCATCAATAGCGATCGGCTCGGCATCTATATGTGGTTGCTCTGCATATGGTTGTTTTGCGGTCCTCTGCGACTGCTTTGCGGCGTTTTGCGGCTGCTTTACAGTGTTACGCCTCTGTCGTCCTATATCCATACGACTAACGAAGCCCATCTGCCTACGTAGCTGCGCGCTCCAGAGGTCTACGGCACCGTTGAGCAAAATTAGCGCATAAAAGCCTGTCCAAAGCTGTTCGTACCGCAAAGACTGCAAGCTCAGAAAAATTTGATAGCCCAGTCCACCAGCGCCAATTACACCCAGCACTGCGGCTGCTCGTAGCGAGCATTCAAAACGATAAAAGCTGTAGGAAATAAGATTTGGCAGTGCTTGTGGCAAATGTCCATATAAAAAAGCTGCATCCGGTCGCACGCCGCTGTTCACCAATGCCTTCAAAGGCGCGGTCGGCGTTTCGTCTAAAATTTCAGCAAAGACTTTTGCCGTAATAGCACCGAACGGAATGGCGATCGCTAGGACCCCCACTAAAGGATCAAGGCCTAATATGTTGAGTAGTAACAGACCCCAAATCAGCTCGTGAATGGCGCGAGGGATCGCTAGAGCGCCCCGACCGCTTCGCCAAATACTTCTTCCAATCAGCCCAGGACAGCAAGTCTGCCACCATACTTCAGAGCTGAGAATCCCAGCTAGCAGGCCTATTATTAGGCTAAATGCGGTTCCACAGATCGCAAAAGCCAGCGTTGTGAGGGTGGCTTTTGCAATGATGCTAATAAATACGCTATCTGTTGCTGGATGAACGATAGCAAGCAAAAACTGACCAATCAGGGAAAAGCCGTTCCAGTTAAAAATGGGCCTTTGCTCTAGGCCCAATAGGCCTAAGCCGAAAACCCTCAAGCCTGCTATCCAGAGCGATCCTGCCAGGAGCCCTAGCCACAATCCTAGTGCTAAAGGTTTAGGCGGTGGTTTCACAGAGGTTATAGAGTTCAGTGAGCTGTTGATCGTCAATAGAGGCGGCGGGCACGTCAAAGACGATGTGTCCGCGTCTAAGGCCGACAATGCGATCGCAATACGCCTTCGCTAGTCTGACAGTATGCAGACTGACGAGAAGCGTTCGGCGTCTTTGCGTCAGCGCACACAGCTGTTGCATCATATCGTCTGCGCGCGCCGGGTCAACGCTTGCAACCGGCTCATCTGCCAACACAACTTTTGGGTTTTGCACCATTACCCGTGCCAAAGCGACTCGCTGCTGCTGTCCACCCGATAGTCGCTCAGTTCGAGCGTGCAGCTTGTCTGCTAAGCCTAGCTGCTCAAGCACCTGCCTTGCGACATCCACCTGCTGCGGCCAAACCAGCGACCACAGTGCTTTCCACAGTGGCCATCGACCTAAATGTCCGGCGTTAACGTTATGAATGACGCTTAAATTGCTCACCAGCTGATGCTGCTGGTACACCATGCCAATCTGCCGCTGCAGCTGACGCCGCCGTCTACCGCTAAGCCTGTAGAGCGATTGACCCAGCACGCTGACCTGTCCTGACGAGGGGCTGATTGAACCATTGAACAATTTGAGCAGCGTGCTTTTGCCGGCCCCGCTTGGCCCAACAAGTGCCACTCGCTCTCCGGGTGCGATCGCCAAGCTTACACAATCTAGAGCAACTACTGAGCCAAATCGACAGGTCACATTTTCGAGTGCTAACGCCTCAGCTGCTGCGTCAGTCGCTGATTTTGCCAATCTCTCGACCTACCGCTTCAATCTGAGCATAGTTGTCGTTCTCCGTTTCAATGAACGCCTGTGCTCCAAACAGATCTAAAATCTCAGCTTCTTCAGGATCGCTCGCATCTAATTCCAGCAAAGCTGCCTGAATTTGCTCGGTAAAGCCGTCGCCTAGCTTCTCGTCGACTGCCTCCGTGTTGGCAACCCAGTGGTAGTCGTAATAGGCGGGGGTTTGCCAGATAGCTTCAACTTTGCTTTGATCGATCTCACCTTCAGCCATCCGGTCTAGCCAGACTTGCTCATTGAGCGCACCGACTTCATAGCTGCCAGCTTCTACGAGCTTAATCGTCGCGTCATGCGATCCCGAAAATCCTGGTTCACCGTTGAAGTCCGAGAGCGCAACGTCCGCTTCAGCCAAAAAGTGCTGAGGCATTAAGCGACCAGATGTAGATGACTCTGAGCCGAAAGTGATAGTTTTTCCCTCAAGTGCTGATAGCTCTTCTATGTCGCTGATAGGGTCTAAGTCTGCGTTGGCATTGGCTATAAAGACGCTATGGAACTCGGCGTCGATGTCTCTTTGTGCGATCGCTTCTGCTTCAGGAACCTGAAGTCTAGCCTGTACCCCGGTAAGTCCCCCAAACCAAACGAGATCTAGATCCCCAACCTTAAATGCGGTAACTGCTGCGGTGTAGTCTGTCACCGGCTGGTACGTCACAGGAACACCGAGTTCAGCACTGAGATAGTCAGTCAATATGCCATAGAGGCGCTGAAGCTTTTCGGGATCTTGGTCAGGAATTGCGCCAACGGTCAGGGTCGCATCCTCTATTGCTGTCTCAGTATTTGCCTGTGTACTTGCTTGTGTATTCGGCTGTTCAGCATTCTGGGACGTGCAGCCCCAGCTCAGCGCTGCTGCAAACACCAGCCCGCACAGGGGGTGAAGCACCGAGTTTTTGAAGCGTTTCGTCGCTAAGGCCATACTAGAATCTACCGAATTTTTTGGCGGCACATCAGCATATCAAGTTTTGAAAGAGGCCTCAACCGCATTCCATCTTCACCCCCACATTTACTCGGATAGTCGGTTACTTGAGCAGTCGGTTACTTGAGTAGCAGGCGTAAAAAATGCGACGTGGGCAATTGGTCTCATCATGCTTTGCTCCAGATACTGCAATAATTCGCGTCCGGAAGCACTTTTGTCGGTTCATATCGCTGAGACTCAGAGGGCGTACCCTCATGGTCAACGCCTAGACGATGGCGTTGACAGGAAGTTTTCCCCAGGCGACGCATCTGAATGGTTCACTCAGGTAGCCCTTATATGAACCGGCTCAAAAGCCATCGAAGTTATTCTCTTATCGCTTTGAGATATCTCCTGAGTTTGTTACCCATAAGAGAGCTGCTGAGATATATCCAGTACTTCAATCGCTTGGAATCCTTAACTAGTAAGGAATCAGCAGATCTTCTCTAATAGGTAATGCCCATAAGCGCAAGTATTCTTTTTCTTTGGCTGTCTACTTTGAAAAAAGATATTTTTTAATTTTGAAAACGCTCTTTCCACAGGTTATCCACTGATTCCCCAAAAGTTTTCCACAGATTGAAGAAAGTTTTCCACAGGTTTTTACGGCAAATCAGTGGCTTCACGGATTTCTTTGGAATATGGCAACAGGCAGATCTGAAAATGAGAGATTTAGTGCTGCAGATAAACTTGTGTAAATAAAAAGGCTTAAAAAGCCTATGTCTTCGTGAGAAAGTCGAAAAGAAAGAACTTGTCAGCCCCTTTTTCTATCATTGACAAACCCTACCCCTCGTACCGCAGAATAGGTCCACTCCTGCGGCAGCGCAGTCACTATCCCCGAGGTCTTCATGCAAGCAACCGTCAGTGTCTTGGCAGAAATTCCTGAAGCGCTACACGACTCTCTCAAAGATTTTCTTGACACCCATCCCGCCTGGGATCAAGACCGTGTTTATGCTGCCGCGCTTTCGCTGTTTTTACTACAGAACGGACAAAAGGAAGGTGACCGTACTCCCTCACGTATCTATTTAGATACGTTGTTTGATTACGCGCGATAATCCGGCTGAAATCTGGTTGAAGAGGCGATTTGGCCTCAAAGCGGCACATAAAACGTCATTACTGCATAACTGTCAAGTCAAATTCCCCCCAACTGTCGGTCGTTTGGGTATAGTAAGTTAAGTCGTAAGATAAGTGCTCCACAGCCATGTCTGCCAGTCCTGCTGATCGCGCCTCTGCGAAAGAGGTGGCCAATCGGACAGCGACGCAGGATTCTTTGCTACTCCGAGAAGTATTACAGAGTATTAGTGCGCAAAGCTGCCCGAAGACCTATAACTTTCATATGCATACCCACTGTTCTGATGGGAAGCTTTCTCCTTCAGAACTGATGACTCAGGCTGTCGAAATTGGCTTGAGCGGAATGGCCATCACAGACCATCACAATGTGAAAGGCTACCGGCAGGCGTGCAAATGGATGGAAGACTGGCGCTGGCGTAATCCTTCTAGCTGGAGCCGTCACCGAAAAAAGGGTGCAAAGTCACTGCCCAAACTTTGGTGTGGCGTCGAGATTACATCTTCTTTGGCCAATACAGACGTTCATATTCTGGGCTATGCCTTTCGGCCTAGTGACGAAGGCATGCAGCGATATCTGAAAGGCGCTTCCCCTAGAGGAGAAGACAGGCAGGCAATCAATGTGATCAAGGCGATTCAGTTCGCTGGTGGGATCGCAGTACTTGCTCACCCTGTTCGTTATCGCACAGATGAGGCGACCTTAATTCGCGCTGCTGCGCAGCTCGGCATTGACGGCGTTGAGACCTACTACGCCTACGACAATCCTAAAGTTTGGCGTCCTAGTCCTGGTAAGACTGAGCGAGTTCAGGCTTTAGCCGCAGAATATAGTCTGCTGAGTAGCTGTGGTACTGACACCCACGGAAAAGTGCTGACCAAACGCTTATAGCCCTTCTGATCCTTTGACAGAGTCTTGCTAATACCAAGCAAAAGCAGCGCCCTAAATTAGTTTAGGGCACTGCTTTTGCTTGGTATCTTCTCAGTCGCGTTTGTCCTTTTGATGAGTGCGATACGCATGAGTATGAGAGCAGCAATGATGTCAAGCAACGCTTATGACTTGCATCTATCTTCAGCGATTTTATTTCTGGTGCTCTTTTTGTCTCTGGTGCTCTTTTTTGTCTCTAGTGCTCTTTTTGTTTCTAGTGCTCTTTTTGTTTCTAGTGCTTTATGGAAGGCTAGTCATAAAGGTCATTATTCCTGCGCATCCTGCGATTAGCAAAAGTCCTAAACCTACTGACTGTCCCAGGCCTGCTTTTCTGGAGGTTTTCATAATGTCTAAAAGGCTATTGAACCTTAACAACGGTATAAGTAAAGCTTAACCTATTGATAAGTTATTTGGCTTTTTGATGAACACTGCGCAAATAAAAGTTACGTTGCTTAAACATTATGAGTGATACTAGCCACAGCTACACAAAGAGGGAGAGACCAACAACTCGGTCTCTCCCTCTTTGTTTTTACGCCTATTACATGCTGCTGAGAATGTTCTGGCCCGTCAAGGCGTGTACATACAGTGCGGTTTACAGAGGCTGTGTTAATAGTTCCACCCTGTTTCTTTGACAGTTGAATAGTTGCAGTACTCTATTCAGTTTCTGCCTCGTCGGTTTCTGTCTCAGGTAGCTCATCAACGCACCCTTCTGGTTCATAAATGACATCAACTGTAACGGTGTATTGCGTTGATACTTCAGAGGGCTCAAATTCTTGATACTCGATGGCTGTGAGCGCCTGGCGATTAAGCAAAGTGTAGCCCGTACTTTTGAGCACTTCCGCAGATTCCTGGCTGCCGTCGGGGTTGACCACAACTCCAATTAGCCCGTCTTGGGGAGCTTGTGGCTTACAAACTCTGAACTGTGAGTCAATCGTCACTTCGGCTTCGCTTTCGATAACGTTTGCTTTGCTTTCGGCAATGCTCTCTTTCCATTCTTTTAGGTTTGTTGCTACGGTCTCTTCGTCGGTGTTTTCGGGGCTGTACTCAAATCCGTTAAGTAGCCGAGACGCATTCCCCTGCGCAGGCGCACTAGGTACTTCTTGAACGTCAACAGGTGTTCTGGATATTTCTTCTTGAGGTTCAATGCCTGCTAGCAGTCGCTCTCGGGCACTTGTAGGCGTTTCAGCACTTTCAGTATCTTCTGTCTGTGAAGCCTCGTTTTGCCTGGCTAAAACTTCTCCGAGATAGTCAGCCGAGTCGCCGGGATCTAAATCGCTGGCAGTGCCGCCTAAATTTGGTAAGTTGCTGTTGCCGTTACCTGACGTCTGTCCATCTGTCGGACTGCTAGGACCTGCCGCGTCTTCAAGGCTACGCTCTAGCTCTATTCGTGCCTGTTCTTGCGAGAAAAAATCGACAGCGGGAGGGGTTCTAGGAACATCACGGGTGGTGATACTGCTAGGGTCAAAGCTGGGGGATCTAAGTGGTGCTCTGGTTATGGTTTGTGGTAAGCGCTGTCTGGTTCGTGTTTGAGGCGTTGGTGATGGAATCCTTCTAGCGGGGCTCGGCCTTCTCTGCTGTGGAATGGGACTAACTACGCTGGGCAATCCTGGCGGCAGGGCTAGACTGTTAAGCCCTGTGGGCGTAGGCGGCGTACGACGAGGCTGCGCAAAGCTAGGTAGACGGTTTCGTTCGGCATCTGTCAGTTCAACGACAGGCACAATAGTTTCTTCAGCATCTTGTTGCTGTGCTGCTTCGCTAAGCGCGGCGAAGGAAAAGTTGGCCCGCGGCGCATAAAGAATAATGAGTGCGTGAGCCCCAATCGATAAGAAAACGCCTACTAGCGTAGGATTGATCCCTCTATCTGGTTTCTTGAAAGGACGAGCGGCTGGTTTGATGAAGCGAGAGGGAATAGCCATGGCGGTTCAGAAACGGAGGCGACGTGCGTTAGATGCGAATCGATGGTAATGCTGACTACTCTAAGCGTAGGCGATTTGTGTAGCTATGCTAACTAGAGAGTAGGACAGTTATTGCGGCTGCTATTTTACCGATTGCGGTGTGTATTAGCTTAGCTGCCACAAGTGTCTGTGGAACTATATACCCTGGTTGCACTTCACAATCATGATAGAAAAATACGGTAGTTTTAGGTTGGGGTGATGGTCTAGTCCTGTATAGGTTGTTTGGTTTTTTCTGGTCGCGTTCTCTACTACGTAGCTATGTGCTAGTAGTTGACGCTTCGCCAATATCTTCCAGACTTGGTCGTAAACGCTGCTAACTTTCATAAGAACAACCACCTCTGCCCAGTCTAAAATGGCTTCTAGCTGATGAGTGGCGTATAGTGCTGGCAATATGACTAGCTTTTCTGCCTGACAGGTTAAGGGGATGCCTAGTGCGGCGGCGGCGGCCATCGGCGAGGAAATACCTGCGATCGCTTCTACCTCTATCTCTGGGTGTTGCCGTTGTAAATGCTGCGATAAGTAAGTGAACGTACTGTAAAAGCTGATATCGCCTTCACAGGCAAAAACCACATCTCCCTGCTGTAGATAAGCCCAGGTTTCCTTAGCTGCCTGTTCCCAGGCTTTCTCTAGCTGCGTGGGATCTTGTACGTAGGGAAACGTCAGCGGTAGCCGCTGTTGCCGACTAGATAACCAGCCCGATATCGTTCTTTCAGCAACACCAGGCTGATTGTTTACGCCAGCTGGAAAAGCAACGACAGGCGCTGAACGCAGGCATTTGAGCGCTTTGAGCGTAATCAGTTCCGGGTCTCCGGGGCCAACGCCAATTCCGTAAAGCTTGCCAGTTTTAGCAGACGTTTTCTGGTCATTTGTCAGGTCAATGTCCGTGATGCTGGATTTGAGTGGGATTGGAGGTGATTTCTTCAAAGCGTTCTGCCGTCTAGGGTATAAGCTAATACTAGGCTCCAAAAAAGAAAAGAAAGGTGCTAGAAAGTAGGCAAATGTTCTTCCGTTGTGGCTTTCGATTGATCTTCTGACTGATTCCTATGGCTTTACCCACGGTAATTTTACCGGGATACCTCGCGGGTGCTCAGCCCTATCAAGAGATGGAAGACGCGCTGATTGAGGCTGGTTTTCCCGCGGTGACTGTTCCTTTGCATCGCTATGACTGGCTGCCGACGGTTGGCGGTCGCTCTGTAACCAACATCATAAAAGCGCTAGATGCAACCGCGCAGAGAGCGATGATAGACCATGACTGTCACGAGATCAATTTGGTAGGTCACTCTGCGGGGGGCTGGATTGCTCGAATTTATTTAGGGGAGTCGCCCTACGATGTGCATCCTAGCGATCGTCAGCGCACCTTGCCGCGCCCTGCTAGAGGGCATGTCAATACTCTAGTTACGCTAGGAACACCTCATACAAGTCAAGAGCGCTGGACGCGTAAAAATCTAGATTTTGTGAACCAAACTTACCCCGGTGCGTTTTACAAAGACATCAATTACGTTTGCGTTGTGGGCAAAGCTGTTGAAGGCCGCAAGACAGATTGGTTTACCTACAACAGTTACAAGATGACTGCTGGTCAGGGGAACGTTTGGGGTGACGGGGTGGTTCCGCTCTCTGTTGCTCATTTAGAGGGTGCTCGTAACATCACGCTAGATGATGTTCTCCATTCACCCCGAAGAAATGCGCTCTGGTATGGTTCTGAGACTGTCGTCAAAGAGTGGAGCCAATGCCTAGCTTAGAAGAGGTTCAGTTAGCCTGTTGACTGGGCTGCTTGACTGGGCTGTGATCGCTACGACTAGGCTAGCTAGGATAAGGGCTACCAAATGCTCAACTTCTTCTATATGCTGGATTTTTGAGTGCCCGTTTTCTTGACATCAGAGGTTTCCACATCCGGTTTTGGAGCATCGTTTTTTTTGCTGTTAGGCGTTTGAGTTTCAGATTTTTGTGGCACCTGAGATTTTTCTGATCGTTTGGGAATCGCTTCTTCAGGGCGATCTGCACCGCCTGAAACTTTTGCCGCTGCTTCCTTTGTGGGCTTCACAATTTGCCTGGAAGGCTTACGTGCACCCGAGAGCCGCTTGATTAGCTGAGGTGTAGGATCGTGCAGCATATACGTGAGCTGACTTCCTGCTTGCCACTCAATCTGACCGAGCGCAACTTCTACTTTGCCTGCCTGCTCTGTAATCAGAGGAATTAAATCGCCTCCTTGAATCAGCTTGTTGACCTGCTCTCGTTCGAGTTCTATGGCGTCTGCGGTGAAGTCGTAGGTGAGCGTTTGTACCGCATCGTCTCGAATAAAGGTGTTCCACTGCTTGACCGATAGCCTCGGTATGCGCAGTTCGCCGCGGCTTTTGGCATTAGCTTCTCCTTCGTCTTGACGAGGAAGCACTGCAAAAACCCTAGGCGGTTGAAATTCTTCTTGCGCTCGTTCGGCAATCACAGAGTTAACTTCACCATTGCTAGTAATGGCTAAGAACGTGCCGATTGAGCTGAGCCCGGCTTCTTCTAAAATCTCTTCGTTCATGGCTGAGCCAACGTAAACCTCAAAGCCTTCGGCGGCGGCTTGGTCGCAGGCGGCTTGATCGGTGTCGATTACAACGACAGATTCTCCCCGGTCTTTAAACAGGCGTCCAATGGTTAGGCCTAATGGATTGCAGCCTACAATCACTACCCCAGTAGCGCTCCCAGAGGTAACACCTAATACCTGCGCTAAGCTCCGAGCGGTCAAGCCTTGGGCGAAAACTGTCATGATAATCGTTAGAAAGACGAGAGCCTTAATCGAATCACCACCGTTAATGCCGCGTTCGGTCAATAAAATTGCGAAGAGAGAAGCTACGGAGGCTGAAACAATACCCCGAGGGGAAATCCAGCTCATAAAAGCCTTTTGACGCCAGCTGAGACCGCTGTTTAGCGTGCAGGCCCATACATTGACTGGCCGTACGATAAACATTAAGACCAGAACGGTAAGAACTGAGCCAGAACCCAACTCGAATACGCTGGCAATCGATAAGTCAGCGGCTAGTAAGATAAATAAAACAGAAACAGAAAAGATTGTGAGCTGACCTTTGAATCGTCTGAGTAGACGTTCTTCTGGAATGGAGATAGCTCGAACGACGATCCCGGCTGTGACTGCTGCCATCAGCCCAGATTCTCCACGTATGCTCTGGGCGAGTCCATAAAGGCCCCAGATGCCTGCGAGCACGACCAGATTTCTCAGCTCCTCGGATAAAAAATTAGCGGTTCTTAAGAAGAAGGCCATTAACGCGCCTCCGAATCCACCGATAACCGCGCCAATCCCTAACCGAGCTAGTAGTCCGCCTAAAACAGAGACGGGATCGGCATCTCCATTCAAAATGATGTCGAGTACGACGACGGCTAGGATGGCACCCACTGGATCGATCAGGACCCCTTCACCTTCTAAGATAGTGGCGATTTTTCGCTCCACGCCGACTTGTTTGAGGAGTGGGGTGACAACGGTTGGGCCAGTGACCACGACCAGTGAGGCGTATAAAAAGGCGATAGACCAAGGAAACTCACCCAACCAATGAGCGGCCATGCCGCCGCCGACCAGTGTAATGAAGGTGCCAATGGTAATCAGGTTGCGCAGACTGCCAGAAACTTTGCCAATTTCTTTAAGTTCTAAGCTAAGTCCGCCTTCGAAGAGAATGAGTGCAACGCAAAGCGCGACGATGACTTCTAATCCAGTTCCCAGGGTCTGCGGGGCAATCCAGCCGAGTCCGTCAGTACCCAGTGCGATCCCGAAAATGAGTAGCAGAATGATGCTGGGGAGCTTCAGGTAGGCGGCGACAACTTGGGCCGATATTCCTGCGAGGACGGTAAGGACAATTTGCAGGGTGATTTCAAAAGGTGCTTCCATAGGTGACCAGACCGGTAGCAGGAGCGAGAAGTCATAAAACCGTAGGGACAGAGCACAAGCATAGCGCTTTAGGCGTCTTGTCAGACTGTTTGGACGAGGTTATAGAGGAATTTCTGGAACGTTATCGACGGTAATCTGTTGAGCGGTTTTAAGGAGCTGGCTGGGCGATGGGTTGAGCTGCTCAGTGGAATTGCGCTCAAGGTGGTGAGGATGATGTTCATGAGAAGATATGCGATCGCACCGAACGTTAAAAAGACAGCGATCGCACCGTCCTTTTTCAATGGCCACCTGAGGAAAATACGACGATAGGCGCATCTCATTGAGCGCATCGGTCAATCGCTGTAGGTCTTTTCTGGTCTGGTCGTGCTGCGCGAGCCCATATTGAAAGGTGTAAAAGCTAGGCTGAGATGACGCTGCTTTGCCCGCTCTGACAAACCAATAGGTCATTGAAATGTCCTGGGGATCAAGCTGGCTGGTTTCACAGAGCAGATAAGGATAAAGCCGAGTCTGCCAATCCTGCGCTAAGCGTTCTTTGTGAGGCGGTTGTTGGTGAGTCTTCCAATCGAAAATTTGACCTTTCGGCTTACCTTGCCCTTTCGGCTTATTAGGTGCTCCCTTAGCGATGACAAGCAGGTCATAAACTGCCGTGAGTAAATAGCCATTAAAGGAGAGCGTACGACGGTGTTCACTTTGGCTGAAAGTATGACTAACAGTGTCGAGCTCATCCTTAAGATTGCTGACTATCTCAGGCATCGCAGTCGATTCTGGCAAATAGGCAAACACCTCTGGCGCGGCTTCCTTCAGCGCAGCTAGACTTGCTGACATCTCGTCATCGGCTGCTGCAAGGATATCTACGGGAAGATCTAGCGCCTGCTGCTGCATGAGCAGGTGAAACTGAGAGCCCCACTGTGTAGTTGTTTGTTGCTCATAGCTAGCAGGCCCAGAAAGCGCATCGTAGAAGATGTGCTGATACTTTCTTGGGCAGGTGTCCAGGCTAGTAAGATGGCTTTGAGAAAGAGGAATCATGGCTTTGGCGACGCCGTTTGCCGCGAAGCAGAATAGATCTGTAGTGAAGAATTTGTGATGAAGAATTTGTAGTGAAGCAGTGGTAGAGACTTTTAGAGTGTGTCTTTGGTGAGTACAAATAGACTGCCTTGATTACCTCTGCCTATGCGCAAGTCTTTGTCTAGGTAAGTGACTTCTAGCCAGCCTTGCTGACGCTCTGCGTTAATAGCAAAATCGATGCCCTGTAGCAAATTAAATTTATCTGTGGTTTCGATCTTCTCAATGTATTGACTCGGCGATTGATATCCCAATACGCGCTGTAATCCTAAAATGGCTCGATTAAATCTGACGTCAACTCGGTTTTTAGACAATGCGATCGCTGCTGTGCCTGCTGTATCTGATGTGTTAGCTAATGGGTAATCTGAGGCGGCAGGTGCAAAGCTGGCCACAACCGAGACGATACTTTCGAAGTAAGGAACGCTGTTGAGTTCAGCGATGTTGTAAATACGTGAGCTGTCAGGGCGAACGCACTGATAAATATTCCCAAGCGTCGCCAGTGGAAAACGATCTATGCCTAGCAGCCCCTGACTGGTGGTGTAGAGTAATCGCCAGTCACCTGCCAAAAGGTCTGTTGCTGAGAGTGGTTCAGGGGTTGGGTTGAGATCTTCAACCCGGGCAATGATGCTGGCGATAACCTGACGATCTGTCTCAGTCGCGTCAATGCCTCTATTTTTGGAAGCGATCGCATTTCTTAAATCAGTTTTGCTCAGCATAGTTGCGCTGTGGGTGGCACCAGTTTTTAGCAGGGTTGTCTAGCAAATGTCGTTTGAGTCCCTTTTTGAGTTCCTTTAAAGCTATTCCTTTCTATGAAAAGAAACATCCGCTAGAGATTGACACTAATTACGCTTCGATGTAATCAATTTAGATGTAATCAATGTGATGGTACTTTAGAACAACGCTTTACGAATCAGCTCATCGGATGGCTTTGAGTTCAGATTCGTCAATTACTAGGAGCGAAATTTTGGCAGAAGGGCAAACCCCCTAAGTAAAAAACTGCTCGATTGTATAATTTGTTGCTCTAGATATAATCTGCGTAAGAGGAATATACGGATAAGCTGACCCAAGGTATGTACTACTTAACGGGCACTCTTCTTTGCTTCCTTAGACCTGTCCTGTTTCCATTTCTCAAGTAGAAGCGAGTAGTCTTTGCTCGTATTTATACGCCCAACAAAAGGACTTTTAGCTTAAAGAGCGTCTAGTCAACGTTACGATCACCATTTACCCGCCTGTTTGGACCCATTTCACTTTATGAGTAATTACAATCCATCCGTTCGCCAAATTCCCCGAGAAGACCCTGCTGATGTGATCCCACTTCAGCGCGACTCCTCTATTTTGAACTGGCTAGAAGGTACTGGTCGTCTGATTCCCCGAGAACCTGTAGACAGTATCGGCGATGAGCCTGAGCCTGAAGAGCTCGCTGACCTGATGGCCAACGAAGATAAGGACGACGATGTCGAAGATAATACCGACGACGATGACGACGACATGTCTTTAGAAGACTAACGCTTCGTTTGGCTCTTTCCGTCGAGTGTAGTAGCTCATTTAATCTGACAGAATATATGCCTTGTAATCACTAGTAGAGTCAGTTCTTTGAGGCCTTCGCCAGAAATGTGATGACAGCTAAGTGGTGAAGGTTATTGCATATCCTTTGAGATGTCGTTTGCTGAGGTTTAGTCACTAGGCGCATCTTCATCTATATAGGTTTGCATTTAGCCAACTCTACGGCTCTGACGCCTAGTTTGAGTGTCTTAATGGCTAAAACTCAGATTCAGATAGTAAAGAGCGACAGATCTGACTGAAAATGAAAGATTTGTGGGAAATCGCAACATAACGTCGTAAAATCTCAGCGAGTGTTCTTTTGCGTATGCATACGCAAAAGAACACTCGCTGAGGTAAGAGCGAACTGTGGTAATCGCTAAGTGGCGATCGCTAAGTAATGCTTACAGAAGGGCTTCTCAACTTTCTGTAATGGTTGTAAACACTGGAATAGCGTTGTTAGTCGGGCGAAGGCTTCTCTAATTGGTGTGAACTTTCAGTGAATATTGGGAAAGGTGTGTGGTAAGTGAAGGGATGATGCTGTGGATGCAAGGTTTTCGTCGAAGTCGGCTGGTTTGTCAGGAGTAAAGCTTTCTGTCATGTTGGGCGTCTGTCTTTTGATTGCAGCGGTTGGGCTAGATTCAGCCGCAGGACGTTCTTTTGGGGTAGGCGTTAACTTGGCTGGGCCCTTTGTGCTGGGCGCGGCGCTTTCTGCGCTGGCGGGCTATGGTGCATTACCCATACTAAGGCAGCTGAAAGCCGCTCAATTTATTCGTGAAGATGGCCCTCGAGCACATCTTAAAAAAGCAGGTACCCCCACGATGGGCGGTATCTTTTTTATCCCTACTGCAGTGTTAGTCGCGCTGATATGGACTGGGTTTTCTCAGGCGACTGTCGCAGTTGGCCTAATGACATTGGCCTATGGTCTCGTAGGCTGGCTTGATGACTGGCAGGTAATGCGGCGCCGGTCTAACAAGGGAATTTCCCCAAAAATGAAGCTAACGCTTCAAGTTGGCTTTGCGGTTGCTTTCTGTGCCTGGGCCGTCGCCACTCAAGGTATAGAAATCACCTCTGTAGCGCTTCCGTTCGGTTTGACACTGCCGCTGGGTATGCTGTTTTGGCCTTTGGCTGGCTTTGTTCTGGTGGCCGAAAGCAATGCCACCAATCTGACAGACGGCGTGGATGGTTTGATGGGCGGAGCAGGTGCGATCTCACTCTTTGGCCTTGGGGTTCTTATTGCGCCGACCCACCCCGATCTTATGGTGTTTTGTGCGGCGCTTAGCGGCGGCTGTCTGGGCTTTCTGGTTCACAACCGCAACCCAGCTAAAGTCTTTATGGGAGATACCGGTTCTCTTGCGCTAGGTGGTGCTTTGGCCGCTGTCGGTATTCTGAGCGGTAACCTTTTCGGTCTGCTGGTTGTTACCCTGCTTTTCTTTGCAGAAACTCTGTCTGTGATTTTGCAGGTTGTCTACTACAAGGCAACAAAGGGGCCAGATGGTAAAGGCAAGCGCCTGTTTAAGATGGCACCTTTGCACCATCACTTTGAGCTATCTGGCTGGTCAGAACTTCAGGTGGTTGGCGTTTTCTACGTCATCAGTGCCATGCTCGTGACCATTGCTATTAGCACGCTGGGTTAGGTGACAAGATGGGCTAGATAACGAACCCTTGGCCTTAAAACTGCCTGCCACAAGATTTACTTACCGCGAGCGTTACACACTTACACATACCTACAAGAAAGGCTCAACCTAAACAGGTTGAGCCTTTCTTCGTTGATCGATCTTTGGCTTTCTACCGATCGCTTTTGATGGAGCTGACGGGAGTCGAACCCGTGTCCGCCCTAAGTAATCGCGCATCGCTCATTCACAGGTATAGCCTTTCTAACCCTCAAGGCGGGAGTTTTCCATTGTCCCGGAAACAGGATGCTTCAGTGAAAATCTTAGCTGGCGCACCCACTGAAGAAAGTTTGCCAGAGCACCCGTTGGGGGTTTAGTCTTTACTGCTTAACGGAGTCACAGTTCAGACGCTCGAACCTGTAAGAGGTGTTTAGGCAGCAGCTACAAGAGCGCGCTTACGAGCAAAAGGTACGATGTTGTTTGCATGTATCTTTAAGTTTGAGCCTTTATTTACAAGAGTGGACTCACTCTTGACCTGAATCACAATACGACTTTCGTTAAAACGTCGAAACCGTTACAGCCCCATGTGAGTAATCATTATAGCGCTCACAATGTATCGGTGTGTACAACACTAATCATTTTTATCGGTGTCATTACCTTTCGTAAACTGAATCAGTCGTGTTTTCATCTATAATATTTTCTTAAGTTTAGTGAATAACCGCGCCCGTTTATTCATCTCCAGAGCCTCCCCCTAAAGGACTGAAAACGTCCTAAAGCCGCTGGGCTCAGCAGGTTTCCCCTTGATAATAAGAAAATAAGGTCAACGCTATGAGCACCCCAAACGAGAACGGTACTAGCAAGAGTGCCTCCAGCAGCCGCACTCGTAAGAAAGTAACGGCTACATCCGATGCGAAAGCTGATACTGCCAAGAGTGATACAGCAGGCGATAGTGCCAAAAGTGACGCTACCCAAAAAGGTGGTCTGGTCAAAGCCCCCAAGAATGAAATTATGGAGTTAGCAGATCATACGCGTATCGTTGAATCGGAATCTTTGCCTAATCACCGGCCTATTGCGCTTAGTGAAGTAGAGGTCGTTGATTCTCTTTCTTCTGCGGGCGTTCGTCCTGTGATGGCTGACTCGTTTGAGATTGCTACAACAGAATCTTTGCCTGGCCATCGTCCTGTAGCTGTGAGCACGCTAGATATTTCTGATCTGGATACGTTGCCTGGTCATCGTCCAATCGCTAGTAATGACATTGATGAAGACCCCAGTACGCTGATGGGCTACCTGGACTAGGCGGTTTCTCTCCTCTCTTAGACCTTAATTCTGGGTGTGAACGTCGCTAGCCGGTTTGTTTAAGCACTGTTTGCTTAAACCTTATTCGCTTAAGCATTATTGAGAAGTCGCAATGAGAAAAGAGGACACAGGTCCTCTTTTTTTGTGCGCAGCTTTTATCAGTGATGGTGCGATTATCAGTGGTGGTGCGATCGCCTTCAATACAAGCCGCAAACCCGTAGCTCAGATGACTGTAGACCTGCTGTGGTAAGAGGCCTCAATAGAAAGCTAGACTAGGTGAGCTTGATTTGTCGCATGGGTAAACGCTGTCTATGTTTTTGGGTTCGTTCAGTATCTTTTGGCTGTTGGGCGGCGCGTTTTGGCTATGGATGCTATACGAATGCGTTCAGTCTGGGCGTGAAGGGCAGCGATGGATTTGGCTGCTAATCTTCCTGAACGTAATCGGCGCAGCCTTGTATTTCGTAACGCAGTGGTTACCAGCGCATCCGCAGTTCGTTAGCCGCGTGGGCGGTAGTTTTGGATTTGTGAGCCGGAAGGATCGCGATCGCCTTTGGCAAGCCGAAGCGGATGCTAAAAACATCGGTAAGCCTACCCAGTTCATCACGCTTGGCAATCTACTGTTCGACGCTAGAAAAACAGAAAAGGCCTACGAAGCCTACCAGCAGGCGCTAGACCAAGAGCCCAGAAACGAAAAAGCGCTCTGGGGCGCCGCTCAAGCGACTCGGGAGCTAAAAGACTACTCAGCTGCAAAGAATTATCTGGCTCAGCTGCTAGAAATAAATCCTGAATTTTCTTACGGTGATGCGTCGCTTGCCTACGGTGAGATGCTGTACCAGACAGAAGATACCGCGGGTGCGTTTGAGCACTTAAAGCAGCATGTTAAAAGCTGGAGTAATCCGGAAGCTTACCTGATGCTGGCAGATTTGCACTCAAAACAGAAGGATGCCGCAGCGGCTCGTGAAACCCTGGAGACGTTGATTATTAAAGTTAAGGGGTTCGTTCCTTTTCAATACCGAAAAAATCAGCACTTTATCCGTCAGGCCGAACGTATGCTGAGAGCCTTGCCTAAGACCTAAAACATAAGCCTTCATACGAGTGCTGTTTCTGCCTCCTGCCTGGCTGCCTGGTAAAGCCCGTACTCTATACCGGCTGCGACTGCTTGATACGAGGCTTCTAAAATATTGACCGATACCCCAATAGTCGACCACCGCTGTTCACCGTTCCCAGATTCCACCAGGACTCGAATTTTTGCGGCTGTTCCAGCTTCACTGTTGAGAATGCGAACCTTGTAATCGGTTAAATAAAAGGTATCGATGATGGGAAAGAATCGAACCAAAGCCTTACGGAGTGCTTTATCAAGCGCTGAGACGGGACCCATGCATTCTGCGACTTCAAGAACGTCTTCTCCTTTTACTGTCGCTTTGATGGTAGCTCTTGCGCCGATGTTGCACTGGACGTCTGATTGCAGCACGTCGTAAGTGACTTCGAATCCCCTTAGCTGAAACAATGGATTGTGCTGTCCTAACGCCTTGAGCATTAGCATTTCAAAACTGGCTTCCGCTGCTTCAAACTGATAGCCCTGACTTTCTAACTCTTTGACCGTATTGATAATCTCGCGTACAGCGGGATCGCCTTTTTTTAGCTCAATGCCGTAATTCTTCGCTTTTGCGAGAACTGTACTTGCGCCGGATGAGCTAGACACAACGATACGACGATCGTTGCCGATAGCGGTTGGCTTGATGTGTTCGTAGGTTTTTGGATTGCGTTCGACTGCGCTGATGTGAATGCCGCCTTTATGTGCGAAGGCGGAGCGACCTACGTAAGGGGCATGATCGTCCGCGGCCAGATTAACGATTTCGCTGATGAAGCGGCTGGTTTCGGTAAGGCTTTGAAGCTGCTGCGGCTCAAGGCAGCTGTAGTCCATCTTTAGCTGAAGGTCGGGGATGACGCTGCACAGATCAGCGTTACCACAGCGCTCGCCATAGCCATTGATGGTGCCATGAACCATGCTAGCGCCAGCCTCAACGGCAGCGAGTGAGCTGGCGACGGCGGTACCACTGTCGTTGTGGGTATGGATGCCGAGATGAGGTAAGTCGATAAGGTCGGCGTGGTTGGTTGCCAGCCAGGTTTGAATGTCGGTGACGATGGTTTCGATTTCTCTGGGGAGGGTGCCACCGTTGGTGTCGCAGAGAACCAGCCATTCGGCACCGCCAAGAATAGCGGCGTTTAGCGTTTGCAGAGCATAGTCACGGTTGGCCTTGTAGCCGTCGAACCAGTGCTCGGCGTCGTAGATGACGTGCCTGCCGTTGGCGCGAAGGAATTCGACGGAATCTTGAATCATTGCCAGGTTTTCGCCGAGGCTCACCTTCAGAGCGTCGGTGACGTGAAGATCCCAGGATTTGCCAAAGATAGTCAGCCACTGGGTATTAGCGTTGAGCAGGGCGCGTAGGGTTGGATTTTCTGAAGCGGCCTGATGGGGACGACGGGTAGAGCCGAAGGCAACAACCTGAGCGTTTTTGAGGGGATTGTTTTTCAGGTAATCGAAGAGCTGAGTATCAACGGTATTAGCGCCAGGCCAGCCGCCTTCTATAAAGGGGATGCCTAGATGGGCAAGGCGTTCGAGAATTTTAATTTTGTCTTGAAGCGTGCAGGATATACCGTGACGTTGAATGCCGTCTCTGAGAGTGGTGTCGTAGATCAGCACTTTGCGATTGAGCCCTTTGCGATTTAGAACTGTGGGAGACGTGTTCATGTGCAACGTTTGCCGCCAGGAGGATCTTTGGAGGAGAACCTGTAGGATACGTGGTGATTCGGCAAGTTGTAGTTGCTTTTCATAAGATTTAAGAGCCTGAAAGAAGACGTAAGAAACAAGCGATGGAATGGCAAGAGATCAGGCTTGAATGAGTTGGCTGGGCAGAAGGGAGCACTGGTATTGGACTTGGCGATCTTCCTGCGGCAGGGCTTCGCCGTCGCACGCTTCGATAAGAATGCTTGGGCTGAGATCTTCGTAGGGGATAATCGACTGAAATGCTCTATCTATGCTCAGCAAGTTGGAGCACAACAGCTACGCTCTGTCGCATCGTTTTTTGATTTAGCCGCTGAATCAAGGTTGAATTCGGGCGCGGTATCTGCAATGTGAACGACGAAAATCTCCCAGCGATTACCGTCGGGATCGCTTACCCAGAGCTTGTCTTGAAGCGCGTAGCAGCAATCAGTGTTGAGCTCTTCGAGCGGTGTGAGGCCCGCGGTTTTTAGTCGGGCGATCGCAGCTATCACTGTTTCTGTGCTGTCTACTTGAATTCCCAGATGCGACAGATTCCCGCGTTGTAAAGGTGTATCACCGGTATTTAGCGTCAAGTTTAGTGCAGGATTTTCAATATCAAACTTGGCGTAATCTGCTTTGTACTTAACGGGCTGTGCTTCAAATAAATGTTGATAGAACGCAACTGAACGATCCAAATCAGAAACTGTCAAAGCGATATGTGTTTTGAATGTCGTCATGGATCTCTCCTTAGATATTTCTAGATATATCGAAATGAAAGTCGCAGTAAATAAGCGTTAAAGAAAGGCGGCGAGTCGAAAGTAGCTATTCACAAAAGTAGCTATTCACAGCAGTCAAGACTGGATGCTTGATGAGCAATGGTTTTGCCTATGTGCTCAATGTCTACTACGCGATTGCGTGTACAGCATTCTTCAAATAAGAAGTCGAGTAAGCGTGCGAGTGACTTTTCTTCAACGCTGTACCAAATCCACTGGCGATCTTTCTCGGAAGTGACGATTCCCACCTGACGCAGCTTGTCGAGATGGTGAGATAGGGTCGCGCCTGCGATATTCAGCTCTTTTTGAATTTCTCCAGCGGGTAGCCCTTGGAGATAAGCAGACAGTAGCAAACGAAAAAAACTCAGTCGCGAAGGAAGACACAGCGCGGCAAACGAGTAGGCCATGCTGTAGAGAGCTAGTTTATCTGCATCGCTTGTTTCCATATTTCTATAATTGTCGAAATAAAAGAGTGCGTCAAGCAAAACTATGGTTGATTGGAAGTGCCTATTGTGATTGTGTAGAGTTCGAAGTTTGTCAGTCGGGAGTAAATTTTAGTTCAAATGATCAGTGAATCTCACAATGGAGCTCAATCTGCTTAGAGATTCCTGTAGAAGACGGTAACACTAGTCATGGCTAGTAACCCAGCGTTAACAAGACAATTTCTTCTATCTGCGTGATGGTTCCATTTTTTAGCTGGCCTAGCCTTTTAATCAGTCGAGTTTTATCAAGCGATCGCATCTGAAAGCACAAAGCTACAGATTCTCTACTCAATCCGCCGTCACCTTTCTCGATCGCTAGACAGATAGGCAGCGAAGCGCGACGCATGTTTGTGGTTAATGGAATCGCAATAACCGTCGTAGAAAATCTAGACACCACATCATTTTGAAAAACAATGACTGGTCGAGTCCCCGCTTGTTCAGAGCCTTTCGTTGGATTTAGGGTAGCCAGCCAAACTTCGCCCCGTTTGAGTGTGGTCTTCACGGCTCATCTTCTTGCTTAAGTAGATCCGCGTATTCATCCATTCCCTCTTCTGCAAAGGCACGGTCTTCTTCGGCGAATTCAGTGGCTAGCGGTGCTAGTTGCTCAGGATCGAGGTTCATTCGACGACGCTTGTCTCGAAACCTCAGAAAAGCAATAAAATCAGCGATCTGCTGGAGTTGCTCACTATTTAGTAAGTCGAGATCTTGCTTAATGGTTTCTGTGCTGACAGCCATGGCGGAGTTTTTTGACAACCAGTGGATGAGTCTATTTTCTCGCTGAGGTATTGCTGAGGGTAGTGGCTAAGGGTAATCACTGCCCTCAGCCACTACTCCTAAATAGAAGTGTAACCGTTAGAACAAGTCCCGATCAGTTACTGCGCCTTTGCTGCTGGAAGAGACTAGCGTGGCGTACTTCGCTAATACTCCACGCTTGTAACGCGGCTCTGGGGCACTCCACTGAGTTTTTCGCTGTGCCAGCTCCTCGTCTGAGACATTGACCTGTAGCAGTAGCTTATCGGCATCAATCGTGATGGAGTCGCCTTCTTTGACAAGGCCGATAGTGCCACCGACTGCGGCTTCTGGCGCAACATGGCCCACCACCATGCCGTAAGTTCCGCCGGAGAATCGGCCATCTGTAATTAGGCCAACAGAATCACCCAAGCCAGCGCCAATAATAGCTGAAGTTGGCGCAAGCATTTCACGCATACCAGGGCCACCCTTCGGTCCCTCGTATCTCACAACGATCACGTCGCCTGCTTTGATTTTGTTGGCCAAAATGGCGTCCAAGCAGTCTTCTTCAGATTCAAATACGCGCGCAGGGCCAGTGATGCTGCGGTTTTTAATGCCAGTTAGCTTAGAGACAGAGCCCTCGGGCGCAAGGTTGCCTTTTAGGATGCCGAGGTGACCTTGCTTATACATTGGATTGTTGAAGGGCCGGATGACATCTTGGTCGGCAGCAGGCTGATCAGGAATATCTGCTAGGGTTTCAGCGATTGTTTTACCAGAAACTGTAAGGGCATCGCCGTGAAGTAAGCCTTCGTTGAGCAGCATTTTCATTACTTGGGGAATGCCGCCTACTTTGTGCAGATCGGTGGCGACGTAGCGGCCTGAAGGTTTGAGGTCGCAGAAGACGGGGACTTTTTGACGGATGGTTTCGAAGTCGTCGATGGAGAGATCGACGCCGATGGTGTGGGCGATCGCAAGTAAATGCAATACCGAATTCGTCGAGCCACCCACGGCCATAATGACCGACATCGCATTCTCGAAGGCTTTGCGCGTCAAGATATCCTTTGGCAAAATCTGCTGACGAATCGCTTCTACTAGCGTAAAGGCAGACTTCTCTGCGCTGATGGCTTTTTCTTCGTCTTCAGCGGCCATCGTAGATGAGCCTGGTAGGCTTAGACCCATCGCTTCAATCGCAGAAGACATAGTGTTTGCGGTAAACATGCCGCCGCAAGAACCTGCGCCGGGACAGGCGTGGCGCTCTACCGCGTCGAGACGCTCTTTAGAAATTTTGCCTGCGCTGTACTGACCGACGGCTTCAAAAGCACTGACGACAGTGAGATCTTCGCCGTCGAGGTGGCCAGGTTTAATCGTGCCGCCGTAGACAAAGATCGCAGGGATGTTCATGCGGGCGATCGCAATGATAGCGCCCGGCATATTCTTATCGCAGCCGCCCATGGCGAGCACTCCGTCCATACTTTGGCCCGTGCAAGCTGTCTCAATCGAGTCGGCAATCACATCCCGAGACACCAAGGAATATTTCATCCCTTCTGTGCCCATCGAAATGCCATCGCTAATCGTAATAGTGCCAAACATCGCGGGCATCGCGCCTGCCTCTCTAAGGGCTGCTTCACCGCGAACCGCGAGGGTATTGATGCCCATATTGCAGGGCGTGATAGTGCTATAGCCGTTGGCTAGTCCAACGATTGGCTTTTGAAAGTCGTCATCTTGAAAACCGACAGCTCTGAGCATCGCTCGGTTAGGAGCCCGCTGTACGCCTTGGGTGACTACCTGACTTTTGCGATTATCCGGCATTCGATCCTCTCTCCAGTGGAATGATTGTGACCTGAAAAATTAGATGAACTGAAACATTAAACTTTTCAGTCTTCCATTTTGGCAGAACAAATGACGCTAAGACGCAAAAGAAATCAAATGAAATTCAAGTTTCTTTGAAAAAGATTTTTCTAAAGAGAAGGGCGTATCCACTTCCGATATTTGCCATTGGGTTTACCAGCGCGTTTGCTATTGGGTTTACCAGTGAGCAATGAAGGGAACGGGCGATCGCAAGACGCTGACAATTTGACTGGCTTGCAGATGAACCGCTACGGCCATGTGCCACTGCTGACGTTGGGTAATCGCGCTCAAGTAGCCCAGTGCAAGTAGCCTGTGGTTCAGTCTGGGCGAGGTTGAACTGTGCGAGACCCGAGCGGTGAACGCCAGCCAGTTTCGCACACTTTCGGGTAAGGTCTCGACCATTCTGAGTGGCAGTGTTGATGTAGAGAGCGACTGTACATAGGCCGAACTCAGAAAAGGCCTGTAGGTCTCAGCTTCGGAGGTCTGCTGCGAGACAAAACTAAGCGATACGCCCTTAATCAGCTGTCGTAGGTTTTCAGTTTCTTCGACCCGCAGTTCGGCCATAAAGGGTAGTTCAGTCAGGGCCGGGTTTACGTTGCCCGGATCGCCAACGCTGAGATGAGTGCCACCAATCACCGCAAGCAGGTACTTTTCACCAGAAAGCTGAGTGAATGCGCCTAGCTGCTGGTCGAGCGTGGGTGTGACACTGTCCTGGGTGCCTGTGAGTAAGATAGTCGGGACCGTAATGTCGGAGAGCCCCGCTTCGCCAAAGAGCTCACCTGTGAGCGTATTCATTGCAATGACTTGCTGAATACGCTCGTCGCTCAAATCAGCCTGCTGCTCTTCTAAATCTACGGCGGCGCACTGTAGCCAGTCGGCAGGCGATACGCCCAGTGGCTGAATGTCTTGGCAAAAGGTTCCTAGCGATCGCAGATCTAGCTTGGCACCTGCCAAAGCCAAGCCGGTGTATCCACCTAGCGAATGGCCAATAATGGTCACTTCTTCGGTGTTGAACAGGCCACCGTAGAGAGATTGGCTCTGATTGAGCTGCTCTATGCGATCGAGTACGAAAGTGACATCGCGAGGTCGATCTAAAAATTCGGCAGCCGGCAAAATTCGACTGGGCTCGTCCGCAATTTCAGGATCGACAGGTAAATTGACCAACGCCTGCAAGTTACTGCCAGGGTGTTCAACAGAGACAACCGTCAAACCATGAGAGGCCAGATGCTTACCTAAATAATCTAAGAAATAGCGGTCTGCGCCAAAGCCATGAGAGAGCACAACGAGCGGGCCTTGCGATGACTCACTCCAGTACATTTCAACTGGAATCACCCGCTGGCGCTCTAAGTCGCGAAAGCTGACTGCTCGCTGCGAGACCTCTTCCGGACCGGGCGCTGCTGGATCTATCCCACCCGGTAAAGGACTAAGGCTATCGATCCGCAGCTCTTGCTCCAGCATGCCGCTAAGCGAGCGGCTTTCTAGATTAGAAAAATTCAGCTGCGACATCAGGGCAATGGCCGCACTGATGTCTACTTCTAGCGTTTCTTGCGGAATTGCTCTCAAAATGCCTAGAACACTCAGTCCATCTGCCTGCATTGAGGCTAAGCGAATTGCTGCCTGTAGCTGGGGGATGGTCATATTAGGTGCGACCCGCGAGAGCGTGTTGAGCAACAGCTCTCCATTGGCCGAGCGCATAACGTCTTCTATGATCCGATCGCCCATGTGCGGATCGAGCGCCAGCTGCTGCTGAAGCGTTTGCTGCAGTGACGGTGATAAAAACTGCTCGTAGAGCCGCAATCCGTCTGGAACTTCACCGGTTTGGGCAAACGTTTCTAGATCCGTCAGCTCGATTGATTGGCTGAGCGGACCTACTTTGATGACGACTCTCTCGGCAGCTGGTGCCGGTGTTGCTGTTAAAGCTGTAATTGCGAAGCTAAGACAGCTGCTTGTAAGGCCAATGATTGTTCTTGAAAAGGCACCCGAAAGGGCATCTGAAAACGTCATAGATCTAAGCGATGAGGAGATCCAAAAAAGGCGATGTTCGCGGGCGATCGCGTACTCTTAGATACACACATAAGAATTGATATTAGTATCTTACCCATTCGCCTTCTTCTTATCTGATTCCGGGCAGTTGATTTTATGGACGTTTGGTGTAGCCATATTTCTTTGAATCAAGCTATGTTATTGCTTCTCACTTAGCGTCAGATTTAGTGCCGAGATTCCCTGGTGATTTACAGTCTCCGTGCGTCACTGATGCAGTTACTGAGCTCGATATCATGCTTGTGAGAGAGCTTGCCGCGTCGTCTCTGCGCCCGTAAGCCAGGATGAATAGCTTAGAATTAAGCCATTAGCTTTGGTATTTCTTCAATATGATGGCTTCGGATAATAGTTTAGATAACTTTATATAAGAGCTTTTTTCTTCTGTTTAAGGGTAATTCTTCTGACCAATCTCTTAACTTTTTAGTCCTGTTAGTCAGCTTTGGGAGCTTACAAAATGTCTACCAATAATGGAGAGACCAATAACTCAGATAGAGACAATCCAGACATCGGTAACCCGGAGCAGCAGCTCGAAGAATTTTTGATGCCGCGCAATCGCTATCACGGAGAATTTACGCCGCAAAATTTGGCCTTTAACGCCAACTTACAAGAGTTTGCGCAGCGCGTATCGTTGATTTGTGGTCTAGAAACAGGTGGCAAAGTAAGTAACGTGGAAGCTTACGATGACATCAAAAAGCTTTGGAAAGAGCTGAAGGCTTCTAAAAAGAGCTTGCTTAAGAAGAAAAAGAAGGGAGAGGAGTAGGGGAAATTGCGATCACACACGTCTTCATCGCAATCAACTGTGGATTCCGCTTCCTTTGCTGGCATAAAAAGGTTGCTCAGCTAAGGTCGCTCGGCTAAAGAGACTCAATCAGCTCTAGAAAATTAGGCAAAGTAGTCGCTCACAAAGCTTGCAATGCGTTCGGATGCATGGCCGTCGCCGAAGGGGTTAACTGCCCTTGCCATTTTGGTGTAGGCGCTTTCATTTCCTAGCAGCTCAGCCGCTGCGTCTACGATAGTTTTAACGTCTGTGCCGACAAGCTTTGCGGTGCCTGCGCTCACAGCTTCAGGGCGCTCGGTCGTCTCTCTTAGCACTAAAACCGGTTTGCCCAGTCCGGGAGCTTCCTCTTGTAGACCGCCAGAATCTGTCAGTAAAAGGTGCGATCGCTTCATTGCACCTACTAGCTGCGCATAGTCTAGCGGTTCAACTAAAAACGTTCGCGGATGTCTATCTAACGCTGCTTTTAGCGGCTCTCGAACTGTGGGATTGCGGTGTAATGGTAAGAGCAGTGCAGTGTCTGGAAAGCGATCTAAAATTTCAAGAAAGCTCTTAGTAATCGCTGTCAGCGGTTCGCCCCAGTTCTCTCGGCGATGAACAGTAGAAAGAATCACCCGATACTGCTCCCAATCAAGGCCTGGAACCTCGCAGGTGGGTGACTGCTCGGCCACTCTCAACAGCGCATCAATGACAGTATTGCCTGTTTGATGAATGCCTTGGGCAACGCCGGACGCTTTGAGGTTGCTCACCGAGGTTTCGGTCGGCGCAAAGTGTAGGGTGGCAATCTGTGAGACTAGCCTACGGTTTGCCTCTTCGGGAAAAGGGTTCAAAATATTGTCTGTACGTAGGCCCGCTTCGACATGACCTACCGGAATCTGCTGATAGAAGGCGGCTAGCGCAGCCGCGAAGGCTGTCGTGGTATCGCCTTGTGAGATCACCATGTCAGGCTGCAAGTCGATAAACAGCTTTTCTAAACCCTGTAAGCTGCGGCAGGTGATATCGCTCAGGGTCTGCTTGGGCTGCATAATATCGAGATTGTGGTCGGCCTCTAAATTAAATAGAGACATCACCTGGGCAACCATTTCTCGGTGCTGACCGGTGAGTACCACTTTGGTATCAAACTGGGGATGTTGCTGAAAAGTTTGAATGACCGGGGCTAGCTTGATCGCTTCTGGGCGGGTGCCGATGGTGATGCAAATGCGTTTTTGTTCAGCAGAAGGGGTCGCTGAAGAACCAGTAGAGCTAGACTCCATGGTCGAGAGAGCAGCGTTAGTAGAATCAGCAGTAGAAGAAGAAACGGCCATAGCGATAGACTGCGTCTATAGGTGTTGCGTTATTTTACACGGCCTTTCTCCCTCCAGATTTTTCTGGGTTTTTTGCTCTGCTTACTTTTTCGCTACATTTCTCATTACAGAAATTTTCTGCTCTATTCCCGCGCTTACTCTATTCCCGCGCTTATGAAACATGCGATCGCCCTCACCACCGCTCACCTTCAATCTCTTGACCTTACCCCTGCTCAATCCGTCATCGATCCTATCTTGAGTCAGTCCGATGAGCAGACTGACGGGGGTAACTTAGCCGATCCGCAGATGATGTTTAGCTTTGAGATCGATTTTCCGCGCGAGGCGAGCGATCCGCGTGAGCTCTCAGAAATTCCAGAGGTGCGGCTATGGTTTATTCGTCTGAACGCCCAATATCCCTGGCTCCCGCTGTATTTAGACTGGGAGTCAGGCGAGCTCAGTCGCTACACTGCCATGCTGGTGCCCCATCAGTTCAGCCCAATTGATGGCATTCGCTACAACCCTGAAGCGCTAGAAATTTTTGTGATGGACAAAGTGTTTACGCTTGACAGCTGGCTCCAGCAAAAGGGTATTGATGGGCGATCTCGCTTAAAATTCATGACCCAAATGCTCGGCTACGAACTGGACGATGCTCTGTTTGGCCTGTTGAGTTGAGCCTGTTGAGTTGAGCCTATTGAATTGAGCTTGTTGAGTTAAGCTTTCTGCGCTAGCGTCCCATTTCTTCGGACGTCTGACTTTTGATCGCTTTCAACGCTGTAGCTGTCCACATTATTTTAACTAATGTCCCCTCAGATACAGACAATCACCTACAATCTGGTTCGTACGGATTTGGGTTTATAAAGGAGTCGCTGATCGGCATGGATTTATTAGGTTCGTTGGTATTAGTGCTGATTGCTATTGGTGTGGTCGGCTACTTGCTTATTGAATGGCAGTACCGTCAGCGGCCTGGTAATGATTTGGAGCTAACTGCCAAGAACTATCACTTCAGTACCTACGAACCCAATCACTATGCGATTGCGCTCGATACCGTTTTTACCAATCGCACCCGCAGCCTGGAAATTTTTATTCCAGAAGTAACCGTTGACTATGAGCTGCTTTCGAGCGACAGCCTAGACGGGATTACCGTCAAAACAGAAATCACACCTCAGCACGACGACTTTCCAGCCCGCGCTGACAACTACTGGTTCGCCTACATCGTCAAAGTCGGCCAAACGACAAATGCAAAGCTGACAGTCGATATTACTGGCCCAGATTTGACTCAGCTCAAATCGCTTTGGCTAAAGGTAAAGTATTTAACCTACGGCCCTGAAGGACGCATTCCTAAAACTGGCCACCTCATCGTGCCACTCAAGTTCCCTAACCCTGAGAATGCGACCAGCTGGCGCGAGAACAGCGTGGCCCATATTTTGCCAGTGCCCACGCATCTGCTCACCAACCTCGATAGCACCGTAGAGGTGGTTAAAAAATATGTGACGCCCTGCGCTCAGCCTGGTGATATTGTCACCATCGGCGAAACGCCTGTCGCGATTATGCAAGATCGGCTGCGTCATCCGACCACTGTTCATCCGGGCTGGCTAGCAAAACGGCTGTGCTACTACTTTATGCCGACCTCTAGTCTGGCCACGGCCTGTGGTATGCAAACGCTAGTCGATGTTTCGGGGCCCTGGCAGGTTGCTTCAGCGTTCGCGATTGGCGCAGTGGCCAAAGTATTCGGTAGCCCTGGGATGTTCTACCGTTTAGCGGGTGAGCAGGCACGCTTGATTGATGACGTGACAGGCACGCTGCCACCGTTCGATCAGTTTATTGTGCTAGGGCCCAGTCATTCCCAGCAGCTGGTTGACCAAATTTATAAAGAAACCGGGCTCCAGGCGGCAATCGTCGATGTGAACGATCTAAAAGCCGTTAAAATATTAGCTAAGACTGCTGAAACAAACGAAGCGATGCTGATTCAAGCCTTGATCGATAATCCTGCTGGCAACGCCGATGAACAGACGCCTGTGGTCTTGATTCGGCCGAAGCGCTAAAGCCATATTCTGAATCGAAAATATATTGAGGTCCTGTTTCAGCGCCCTTTGCTATAACAGAATTGATTATTCTTTTTTCGACTGTTAATTGCTCACTAGGAGTATTCAATGACTCGCAACCCGTCATCTGACACGGATATTTCTATTCGCTCCATTCACCTACGTGATTTGGATAATTTGCAGGTGACCGGTGCTACAGAAATTGCGTCTCACTCTACGGATACGCCGGAAATAGACGATTACATTCAGCAGATGCGGCGCTGGTACGGTCCGCTCAAAGCGCTGACGCTATTCCCAAATCCATTGCGGCATGTATTCTCTGCTTTTGTGGCAGAGGCAGATGGACAACTGCAAGGTCTGATTCAGGTGACGCCGTTTAATAAGACGCTCAGCACCTGGAAGATTGATCGGATGCTGGTGAATCTAGCGAAAAAGCAGGCCAAGAGTCAGGCAAGCGATCGCGCTAATAAAGGAAAGCCCCAGGCTAGGAAAAACGCTGGAAAAAATGGCGAGTGCAGGCTGCATCTCGGTATGGATGTTGGTTCGCAGCTGCTACGCTATTGCTTCGAGACGATTCGTGAGGCCCAATACTGGATTAGTGAAACCGACGTCAACGATCAGTTTGGCTTAGCGCTCTATCGACAAAACGGGTTTCAGCCGTTGGCCAAGGCTACCTATTGGTCTATTCAGCCGGAGCAGCTAGCTGTGCTCGCTGAGCGCGATCCAGATTTGCCGAATCTGCTGCCTGTTAGCAATGCGGATGCACAGCTGATCTATCAGCTAGAGACCGTGTCTATTCCGCCGCTCGTGCGTCAGGTTTTGGACTATCAAATTCAAGACTTCAGGACGACGCTGACAACTAAAGTCGGCTCCCGGCTCACCCGCTGGATGAATCGTAAAGACTCCGTTGCTGCCTATGTATTTGAGCCTCAGCGTAAAACGGCGATCGGCTACTTTGAGCTGAAGTTGTGCCGAGATGGCCCTGAAGCGCACACTGCTAAGCTGACGGTGCATCCGGCTTATACCTGGCTGTATCCAGAGCTGATGGCTCAAATGGCAGGTGTGGTGCAAAAGTTTCCAGAGCAGCCACTGCAAATTATGTCTTTGGACTATCAGACTGAGCGCGAAGAGTATCTGCGCCAAATAGGTGCGCTAGAAATTGAGCATACGCTAATGATGTCACGCTCGGTTTGGCATAAGGTTCGTGAGTCTAAAGCGGGCGCGCTAGAGGGCCTAAAGATGCCAGATGTGCTGCCAGGCCTACAGCCTACAGGAACACCGATGCCGGGTCGATTTTCCTGGCGAGGGTTGAAGCTCGGTCCGCTGCTAGATAGTTCGTTCTCTGATGGTATGAGCTGGGAGCGGTTTTTGCTAGAGAATATGTCTAAGCTGTCGTTAGAGACGCGATCGCGAGATAACAGAACAAATGACAGTGATGAAAAGGCGTCTGATTAGTTGCCCAGGTGCGCTCTGTAAGGCCATCCGTAAGGCCAATTGAGAGGGCCAATTGGGATGGTATCTGCACTGGGGTTAGATTTAGGCGCAAAACGAATTGGCGTAGCGGGCTGCGATCGCACCGGCCTAATCGCTACTGGTTTGATGACGATCCACAAAACGAATTTTGAGAGCGTTTTGCGGCCGCTGCGTCAGCTCATCGAGGAAAGATCGGTTGAGGTGTTAGTGGTCGGACTGCCTTACACTATGGACGGGCAGATAGGCTTTCAGGCGAAAAAGATTCAAAAAATGGCCGGGCGTCTGTCAAAGGCGCTGTCTTTGCCCGTTGAGTTTGTCGATGAGCGGCTGACCTCATTTCAAGCTGAACAAATGCTGCTGGGCGAAAGGCGATCGCTCACCCGTAACAAAGCGCTAATTGACCGCAAGGCAGCTGCTATTATTTTGCAGCAGTGGCTAGATGCCAGACACGAAACTGCCAGACGCGAAACTGCCAGCACTGAAAAGCTGGCGCATTCCTCCGAATCTACCTCAGAAAATCAGAACCATCACAAGCCCCCTTCATCAGGAGATTGCACCCATGGAAATCGATCCGAGCCTGTTAGGTGAGCCCGCTGAATATCCGGTTGTCACCTTGCGTGACGAAGATGATCGCGAGCTGGCTTGCTACGTAGAAAAAAGTATTGACGTTGATGGGGCCGAATTTTTGCTGTTGCTGCCTGTCAATCTCCCCATTGAAATTTTCGTGTGGGAAACTGACGATGAGGCCGAGGGTGACGATGATGCGGCCGAGATCTTGGTCGATATAGAAGAAGAGGATATCGATAGGCTGTTTCCAACAGCTAGAGCCGTACTCGCTGAGCTCGATTTGCTGCTAGAGCGATCGGCCCATACGCTCACTGCTGCCGGAGATTTGCCTGAAGGCGATGAAGAAGACTGCTTTTCTCTAGATATCAGTGAGGAAGGGGATGAGCATCCGGTGACCGAAGAGTTTCAGATGTTGGCAACCTTTTTTCATCAGGAGGCTCAGTACACGCTGTGTACGCCTTTAGATCCACTGCTCTTTTTTGCGACGAGAGCGACAGATGGCTCAATAGAGCTGGTCGATCCTGAGGATTTTCAGAAAATGCGATCGCAGCTAGAGAACAAGCTATTTGACGTTTTGGACTAAAGTTTGCAAAAGTGTCTTTTGTCTAAATCTTTTGTCTGAAGTAGATCTCTTTTAGCGTTGTCTCTGTAACTATGCGTGCTTCAAAACGGTTGTTTTTCTTCGTGCTGATTGCCCTGTCAGCACTCATCGCTGGCCAGAGCTGGGCCTGGTGGAGCTGGGCGAAGTCACCTGTACTAGCCGCTGAAGAGGCCGACGAAGACAGCTTTGTAGTGGTCGATATTCCAGAAGGCACAGCTTCTAACCAGATTGGTCAAGACCTTGAAACCAATGGCCTGATTCGCTCAACAACAGCCTGGAAGCTACTGAGTCGGTGGAAGTCTTTTCGCGGTGAGGAAGGTGGCTTCCAGGCCGGAAGCTATGTCATTTCTCCTGCTCAGAGCTTGAGTGAGATTGCTGAGACCATTTGGCAAGGCGATGTCGTTCAAACCAGCTTTACTATTCCAGAAGGCTGGAATCGCGAAAAAATGGCTGCCCGATTCGAAGATCAGGGCTTTACAACCGCCGAAGAGTTTTTAGCTGCGACTGAGCGCATTCCCTACGAGCGCTATCCGTGGCTGCCCGAAGACATTCCGCACCTAGAAGGCTTTTTATATCCAGACACCTACCAGATGGATACAGGCGCTGTCACCGCCGATGATCTCATTGATGTGATGCTGCGTCGGTTTGAAGAAGTCGCCCTGCCCATTTACGACAATACGCCTAGTGAATACAGCCTTTTGGACTGGGTGACCCTGTCAAGCATTGTTGAAAAAGAGGCCGTTGTTCCAGACGAGCGCGATCAGATTGCCAGCGTGTTCGCTCGCCGGCTAGAGGAAGGTATTACGCTAGGCTCTGATCCAACTGTGGAATATGGCTTGGGTATTGAGCAAACGCCTGAAAACCCTCTGACTTACGCTCAGGTAGAAACGCCTAACCCCTACAATACCTATATCAATGCTGGGCTTACCCCTACGCCTATTGCCAGTCCGGGCGTGGCTAGTTTAGAAGCCTCTATTGATCCTGGTCCCACCGAATTCCTTTACTTTGTGGCCCGCTACGACGGCACACACGTTTTTAGCCGAACCCTGGCCGAGCATGAGTCAGCGCAGGGACGGATCCGTGATCGCGTGGACGCTGAGTCCAACTAATCTTTTACTATCACTGCCTATGCGCTGGGTTAACTTATTACAGCCCGATTTAATTCTTGGTCAGTCCGTCGTTGGCATCACGCCAGAAGTGCTCCAGGCAAAGGGCCTTAAGGGTCTAATCCTCGATGTCGATGAAACCATTGTGCCAGTGGGTCGTCGCAAGCTCGATGAAGATGTTCAAATCTGGATTAACGACATTCAAAAAGTAGTGCCTATTTCGCTAGTCAGTAACAATGTTGGCTATGAGCGTATTCGGCAAATTGCTGAAGGCGTGATGCTTGGCAGCCAGCCGGTGCCATTTGTTGCCAGTGCGGGGAAGCCTTCTCGCCGTAAGCTGCGAACGGCCGCAAGCAATTTAGGACTCCCTTTTGATCAGATTGCGATGGTTGGCGATCGCCTATTTACAGATGTATTGGCCGGTAATCGAGTCGGGCTGTTCACAATTCTGGTTCAGCCGATGCTTGAACCTAATTCGAAAGACCCTAAAAATCTGCTGCGCAGTGCTGAATTCTGGGTGTCGAGGCAGTTGGGCGTCACTCTAAAATCGGTACCGTGAACTATTTCGTTCCTTGTTTAAATACGAAAGAAAAGATTAAGGAAAAGTGGAAATGCTAAGTCCTTAGGCAGAATGTGAATAAGGTCAAACTTAATTGAAGACCTGCTTTTAATAACTTAATAAAAATCAACTTTAATATTTCGGGGGGAAGCTGCGGCTTGCCCCCTTTTTAATGTGGCCAGGCCAGTTCAACCTGCATAATTCAATTAGCTAGCGCAGCTTAGCTATAGCAAACGTCCTGATGCATTAGGACGTTTGTGCAGAAGCATTGCTTGTTTGCTAAAGGTTGCAGCCTTAGTAAGTGTCTTAAGCAATGCTTCGAAAGCTATATAGCTTCTACTGTTGCAACCTCTACCGTTTGTTATCTGCCAACTATGATTCAGAGCTCACTCGCTAAGCCCCCTGCCCAGACACTGGTCGTCAAAATTGGAACGTCTAGTCTGACTCGGCCAGAAACAGGGCACTTAGCGCTGGCAACGCTGGGACGGCTGGTCGAAACGCTCTGTCAACTGCAGCGTTCAGGCCATCGAGTGATTTTAGTTTCTTCGGGCGCGGTAGGCGTTGGCTGCGCTCGGCTCGGCATCACCCAACGACCCAAGACCATGGCACTCAAGCAAGCTGTCGCGGCGGTGGGACAGGGGCGATTGATGCGGGTGTACGACGACTTTTTTTCTGAATTGACTCAGCCGATTGCTCAGGTGCTGCTGACCCGCAGCGATTTGGCTCAGCGATCGCGCTATTTGAATAGTCACCGCACTTTTCAGCAGCTGCTAACGCTAGGCATTATTCCTGTGGTGAATGAGAACGATACCGTTGCCACTGATGAGCTAAAGTTTGGCGATAACGACACGCTCTCTGCCTTGGTTGCCAACCTGGTAGATGCTGACTATTTATTTCTGCTCACCGATGTCGATCAGCTATATTCAGCTGACCCCAGGCAAGACCCTACCGCTGAACCGATCCACCGGGTTCGCCACGTCGATCAGCTGACAGCTAACATCGGCGCTGCCGGCTCTAGCTGGGGCACGGGTGGCATGTCAACCAAAATAGAAGCTGCTCGTATTGCAACAGCTGCGGGCGTTCATACCGTGATTACTCAAGGTCAAACCCCAGAGAATTTGCTCAAAATTTTGGCGGGTGAGCCAATCGGCACCTTGTTCGAGGCACAGTCAACCCGGTCAGGAGCGCGCAAACGTTGGATTGCTGGAAACTTAATTCCAGCGGGGCGACTTTATTTAGATGCTGGGGCGACGGCTGCGATTCAAAGAGATGGTAAATCTTTACTGCCTGCGGGGATTACTGAAGTAGAGGGCGAATTTTCGCCCCAAGATGCTGTTTTACTCTGCGATAGTGCTGGCCAAGAAATTGCGAGGGGATTAGTTAATTACGGCGATGAAGATCTGCGTAAGATTTGCGGCTACCGGTCCTCCGATATTGTTCAGCTACTAGGATACGAAGGCAGCGAAACCGTTGTTCATCGAGATAATTTGGTGATAAAGGCAACGGCTGCTTCAAAAAACTTGATATAGGATTGCTTTCGAAGCACAGGCTTGCGATCACATTTAAAGCGCAAGTCTTTGCTGTGAGGTGCTTCTACGCGTTGATTAGAACAGTGCGAGTGATAAAATCCTGCTGCTCTAATACTTCGTTGATTTTTTATTTTCGCGCTTAACTTTTACTATGGCGACTGATTCCCCCCTTTCTCCAACTTCTGACCAAAAGCCTACCGTGTTAGTAACGGGCGGTGCGGGCTACATTGGCTCTCATGCCGTTTTGGCCTTAGAGTCCGCAGGTTATCAGACTGTAATTTTAGATAACTTAGAGTACGGACACAAAGAGCTCGCAGAGCAGCACCTCAAGGCAAAAGTCATTGTGGGTGACACGACCGACCGACCGCTGCTAGACGAGATTTTTGGTACGTATAACGTTGCGGCTGTTATGCACTTTGCGGCTTATATTGCTGTTGGTGAATCGGTTAGCGAACCCGCAAAGTACTACCGTAACAACGTGTATGGCACCCTCAACTTGCTAGAAGCCATGGTTGCGGCAGATGTAAAACGACTGGTTTTCTCCTCAACCTGTGCCATTTACGGTCCGCCCAAAACGGTCCCTATTCCTGAAGACCATCCACAAAACCCTATCAGCCCCTACGCGACTAGCAAGCTGATGGTAGAAAAAATGCTGATCGACTTTCAGTCAGCTTACGGCTTGCAGTCGGTTTGCTTCCGCTACTTCAACGCGGCAGGCGCGGATCCAGAGGGCCGACTGGGTGAAGACCATAGCCCTGAGACACATCTGATTCCGCTGGTACTCTTTGCTGCACTGGGCAAGCGAGAGTCCATTTCTATTTTTGGTAGCGATTACGAAACGCGTGACGGTACTTGCATCCGCGACTATATTCACGTCTCTGACTTGGCCGATGCGCATGTGAAAGGCGTGGAATATTTGCTAGAAGGCGGCGAAACGTCGTTTTTCAATCTGGGCAATGGCAATGGCTATACCGTGAAAGAAGTGATTGAGACGGCCCGCAAAGTGACTGGGAAAGAAATTGTGGCTGTGCCGTGCGATCGCCGCCCCGGAGATCCTCCAAGTCTGGTAGGCACCAGCGAACGTGCTCAGCAAGTTCTAGGCTGGGAGCCAAAATACCCAGATATTGAAAACATCATCACCCATGCTTGGCAGTGGCATCTAAAACGCCACGGTTAAACAGGGACTTAGGCTAAAAAGGGACCGAACTTGCACGAGTTCGGTCCCTTTTTACAAATCAACTGTTCTACGGAAGTATTGCAAGAGCGTACACTGAGACGCTCAGCTTTACACTTTGCTGTGTCTATTTTTCTGTGTCTATAAAAACGTTTTACGAGGCAGTGGCTACGCCGATCGGGCAAGACACATTGGTACCACCTAGTCCACAATAGCCGCTTGGATTTTTCGCCAGATACTGCTGATGGTAGTCTTCCGCGTAGTAGAACTCAGGCGCGGGCAAGATCTCTGTCGTGATGTCACCGTAGCCAGAAGCCTTCAAAGCCTCCTGGTACATTTCTTTTGATTTCTTGGCAGCTTCTAGCTGCGCATCAGAATAGGTATAGATCCCAGACCGATACTGAGTGCCTTTATCGTTGCCCTGTCTCATCCCCTGAGTAGGGTTATGACTTTCCCAAAACAGCTTGAGCAGCCCGTCATAGCTAATCACCTTCGGGTCAAAAACGACGAATACCACCTCATTATGGCCAGTCATCCCAGAGCAGACTTCGCGATAGGTTGGGTTCGGCGTTAGGCCCGCGGCGTAGCCAACTGCGGTACTATACACGCCTTCGGCTTGCCAAAACTTGCGTTCTGCTCCCCAGAAGCAGCCCAGCCCAAACATGGCCGTTTCCATGCCCTCAGGAAACGGTCCTTTGAGTGGATTGCCGTTGACGTAGTGCTTATCTGGCACGGGCATTTCTTTCTCGCGGCCAGGGAGTGCTTCTTTCTCACTGGGCAGCACATCTTTTTTGCCCAGACCCATTCCAAAAAATGCCATTGAGTTATGTCCTAATTAATGTAAGTGAGGCGTTTGCGTATCTTTACATTCTAGAGCGTGTCTTAGATCTGCATCATCGCAGACATCCGAAATAATCATTCGTAGAAGCCGACAAAATCTGCTGACAAAATCTTAAATTGACCAACGATTTATAAGTAGCTGGAAAATAATCAAGGAGAATAGACATCTAATACTTACGTACACCGCTTTTTCTATGGATCGCTTCAGAGTCGAGGTCATTTCAAAAACGCCTAATCCTCAGCAAACTATTTATGCGGCTATGCACCAGGATTACGCTGAAGAGTTTGTTTGGGACCAGCGTCAAGAATGGCCGACTGAAGAAAAAGCAGGCGAGCTAGTCATTCGTAATCTGCTCAAAGGTGGACGGGGCCATTATGGGCCGCTGGAGCATCCGCAGATCGTTTTGAACTGCGGGTTTTTTCCGCACTCAACCATGCAGCAAATCCGCACTCATCGGGTTGGATTGAGCTTTGATGTTCAGTCTTTCCGATATACCGGCTCGCGAATTATTGATGTGGTCAAGGGTAAAACCGATGTTGAAGATGTGTTTTATCTGCGCCCGGTAGGCGCATACACCGATCGACAGGGTAAAAAATACGAATATACCGAAGCGCTGCGTCAGCAAGATATTGCATGGTGTCTGAAAGGCTGTGAGCGATACAAAACGCGAATTGATCAGGGCTTTTCAGAGGAGCATGCTAGGGGGTTAATTCCTTTTGATGTGCGTCAGCACTGGGTTTTGTCGGCTAACGCCCGGTCGCTGATGCATTTACTCGATCTGCGCTGGAAGGCGGATGCTCAGCTAGAGGCGCAGAAGCTGTGTGAAGCGATTTGGCCTCAGTTTCAAGATTGGGTCCCTGCGATCGCTAACTGGTACGAAGCCACCCGACTCAAGAAAGCTCGCCTTTCTCCTTAAACTCGCCTTTTCCTTAGATAGTCAGAAAAGCAGCAGAGTCACAACACGCTGGGGTTGCTCGAATAAGTTAAAGATTGCATGACAGAAATATATTAGAAGCCGTTTACAGTTCTATGCATAGCGCTTCTATCTGTCTTAATCCATTGTTAGCTTTACCCACATTGCTTAATACGCTGATATTCCTTGAGCGTGCGCTGGAGCTGGATTTGACGTGTGGCTATTAGTGTCTTTGCATACAAGCTCATGACATAGTGGCTGTACTTTTGATAACACTCAATAAGAAGGGTATCGCGGGGATCGCCAGTTGAAAAAATCCCGCCATAGTTGATGTAGAAGCACAGTGTCGATTCTGTTTCTATAACTTTCTTTTGCCACTTATAGCTTCTGTCGAGTTACTTAAGACACTTTGATTGGCTGAAGCTGTTGCATAGCAATGAGTAACTCGACTAGCAAAGTAAGAATGCATCCTTACTTTGCTACATGCATCCTTACTTTGCTATGGCAATTGCCCTTTCGCGGCGACTGTATGGCCAAAAGGTCACAGTACGCTCTACTGCTATGAAAAACTCTCAGAACTATGTGCTGGTTGTTGGGCAACCGTCTAGAGAATCACCAGCTGCTCAGACCATGGCTAGAACGCTGAGCTGTCCAGTTGTGACCATGACCTCTCCAGACAGAGCGCTAGCCTTAGCCAAATCGGATCCGCCGTACTTGGTGATTCTTTCGGGCGATGATGGCCAAACCTGGGCGCCTCAAGTCGCACGTCAAATCAGGCAAAGCGTTCATCCAGAAAGCGTAGTTATTGTGGCGCTAACCGTTTCAAGCGCCCACAGCTGGCGGCCCCAAGAAGAACCTGCTGAAATTGATGGTTTTTTTGTAGAACCACTAAGCGCAGATGTTCTTAGCACGCTGAATGAGTCTGCTATTACTAAGAAAAAGTGCTTACAACCCGCTTAAGGGTTCTTCTTTAGAAGGCGTTTTCTTATCGATACGTCAGTAATATTTTGTTGGGCTATTTTCCATACTTTGATTAGGTCATTTTGTGGAGCCGCCAACCGACCTTTATCGCCTAATATTCTCTCCCCGTATAGATTCTGATGATAATTCATCGGGATCTATTTGTATTTGTAAAAATTATGAATAAAATAACTTTTAGTTATGATGCGTTCTTGCTCTGGTGAGAAAAATAACGTATTCAAAGTGCTCTCTAACACTATCTTTAAGCGCTAATTTGTTGGCTTATGTGGGCGAAAATACCGCGATTCGCAGCTGTATGCACGTCCTGAGTCAGTGCCGAAATTTGCCTGTATACGTAGATTCTTGGGTTTTTATTGACCGTGTGTTTCAGCAATTTAGCGGATATCAAAAAAGAAAGTAAGGTACGTCTCTTTATGTGCGATCTTTTTTCGAAACTGGGCGATTTTTAGAAGTCCGTGTTACTACTGTAGGAACACAGATACAACGTAAAGCATTCGCGCTACGGAACTACAGGTGGTGAATTCTTGTCTAAAAAGCTACAATCGATTGAACTCTATTGAGTACAGTTAAACTTTTCTTGATAGGTGGGTAGCCTTCTCTGGTGCACTCTCCACTGAAGGTTTAGGCAGCTTCCCTAGTATGCATACTTAACAGTGTGTGACTAGCGAATATATCTGAACCCAGCGAAAGTTCAGCAAATTTTCTGAGGCATATTCACTTTCCTCCCCTTATACCGGGTCTGAAATAAGCACTGTTTGCTTATCCATTGTCTAATCGCTTCGGCCTTCTGGCCTATCTATCATCGGACATAGCTTCCTTTTGATTTCTCAAATCGCGACTTCTAGACATGATTCATCGGTAGAGATTCGGAGCGCTTTATGAAAGCTCAATGGCAGTCCTGGTGTAGCAGGTCTGTGAAGACGTATCTGTCCCTGCAATGTACCTGATTAACTCATCACTTATTTAAGAAGGAGCAAAAGAACGCGGCATGACCCAATCTAAAGATGCAACTGAGACTTTAGACCCTAGCGTGGAGGGTGGGAAGACCACTACTCGCGGTGTAGCCACTATTGACTTGACCGAGACGGGTAAAACCACCAAGAAGAAAACCACCAAAAAGGCGGCCGCTAAGACAACCAAGGCTAAGGCGACAAAAGCGAAAGCAACGAAAGCTAAGGCCGATAAAGACGGTAAGGTAACGAAAGGCAAAACCACCCGTCGTCGGACTGCGCAAGCTAAAAAGAAGCACTACACCGAAGACTCTATTCGCTTGTATTTACAAGAGATTGGTCGTATTCGTTTGCTCCGCGCCGAAGAAGAAATTGAGCTAGCTCGTAAGATTGCTGACCTGCTAGAGCTAGAAAGAATTTACGACGAAATTGACGATCAGATGGAGGATGAGCCCACTGATGCTGATTGGGCAAACGCGGTAGATATGCCGCTGCCTGCATTCCAGCGTCGTCTGCATCTGGGGCGTCGTGCCAAGGACAAAATGGTTCAGTCTAACCTTAGACTGGTTGTGTCTATTGCTAAGAAGTACATGAACCGAGGTCTGTCTTTTCAGGACCTGATTCAAGAAGGTAGTCTGGGTCTGATTCGAGCCGCTGAGAAGTTCGACCATGAGAAAGGCTACAAGTTCTCGACTTATGCCACCTGGTGGATTCGTCAGGCAATCACCCGAGCGATCGCAGATCAATCGCGCACCATTCGCCTGCCGGTACACCTGTACGAAACTATCTCTCGCATTAAAAAGACGACAAAGCTGATTTCTCAAGAGCTGGGCCGCAAGCCTACTGAAGAAGAAATTGCGACTCGCATGGAGATGACCATCGAGAAGCTTCGCTTTATTGCCAAGTCTGCGCAGCTTCCTATCTCGCTAGAAACCCCGATTGGTAAGGAAGAGGATTCTCGCCTAGGTGACTTTATTGAGTCTGACGGTGAAACCCCCGAAGACGAAGTCTCTAAGAGTCTGCTACGTGAAGACCTTGAAAGCGTACTCAGTACCTTGAGCCCTCGTGAGCGCGATGTTCTGCGTCTGCGTTACGGCCTAGACGACGGCAGAATGAAAACGCTTGAAGAGATTGGTCAGATCTTTAACGTTACCCGTGAAAGGATCCGTCAGATCGAGGCGAAGGCGCTCCGTAAGCTGCGTCATCCCAACCGCAACAGCGTTCTCAAGGAGTACATCCGATAGACAGTTGAATGGCTGATCTCAGCAGAACGCTTTTGATTCAAAGCGATTCTAGGTAAAAGAGGAGCGGGTCTACAGTCGTGCGTAGATCTTCTCCTCTTTTATTATTTTTTGAGTGAGTAGCAGCTGTCAGCGGCGTTGTATCTGATTTAAATCAAAGACTACGGGAGTATACTGAAAAAATATAGGAGATGTTAAGCAAAGGGTGGACAAAGTATTTTTGAGTTGGTACAGTTGTTCTTATTAGTGCGTAATTGTTTTAGCCTAAAAAAATACGATGGAACCATTAACTCAAGCTCAGCAAGAGCTGTACGATTGGCTGGTCTCTTACATCCGTGAGAACCGTCATTCGCCCTCAATTCGGCAGATGATGCGCGAAATGAAGCTCAAGTCGCCCGCACCGGTTCAAAGTCGTTTGGATCATCTCCGCAAGAAAGGCTATATCGATTGGAATGAAGGTCAGGCCCGTACTATTCGGATTTTGCAAGAGACCCAAGGGGTTCCTATTTTCGGTGCGATCGCCGCTGGTTCTATGGTTGAAGCGTTTACCGATACAGTCGAGCACTTTGACCCGACCGCCATTAACTTTAAAGGTAGCGACTTTGCGCTGCGTGTGCGCGGAGACTCGATGATTGAAGCGCTAATTGACGATGGTGACATCGTAATTATGCGTAAGGTTCAAGATCCAAAACGTGTACGCAACGGCACGATTGTCGCTGCGCGCGTAGAGTCCAATACCACACTGAAGTACTACCATTTTGAGGCTGGAAAGGTTGTTCTAAAACCAGCTAACCCTCGATTTGAACCAATGGAGTATCCGGCTGAAGAGGTCAATATTGATGGTGAACTCATCGGTGTTTGGCGTAATCGAGGGCTGGGCTAACCAAAGCTAATTATCAGTCGCTAACTATCAAGATAGGCAGCGACTTAATCAGCGAATCAAACAGTGAAAGCAAACGGCGAATCCCAGCCAACAACAAACAAATCATCGTGAGAGCAAGTCAGGGTATACACTTGTTTTTACGATGATTTTTGTTTTAACGGTCTCCATTTGACTGTTGAGCTGGACTATTTTGCAGCCAATGTCCTACATGCATTAGGGCATTGGCTAGTCGAGTTGCTTTATCAGCTATATGCGATGGCCTTCAGACGTGCCCTAAGTAACCGGGCAGATGCTATAGAGGTTTAGCCATGACGGGTATATCGGCCGCGCAAACTGATAAGTCTGACCGCTTCGGTCGTAAGTTTCAACGCGTGCTGCTGATCGGCTCGCTATGCGTTTTGCTAGCTGGAATAGCCGGTTTTGGATATTTGAGAGCGAAGAGTCCACTCGCCGTGCTGACAGAAAGTGATCGCACCATTGCTGCGGCTAGTGCGTTTATTCCAGCGCGATCGCCCTTCACTTTTTCCTTGCTCACCCATCCCGATCGTTTAATCGCTCTACAGCGGGCCACCGCCAGGCCATCGCAGCAATCACAGATCGGCAGCGAGATTGCGCAGCTGCAACAAAACCTATTACAGGCGACAGGTATCGATTACGAACGCGATATACAGCCCTGGCTGGGTACTGAAATTACCTTTGCCTACACAGCATTAGATCTAGATCTAGATTCAACCAACGGAAGTCAGCCTGGCTACTTGCTTGCCTTTGATATTGCGCCAGGTGCTCAGCAGCAGGCGCAGGCTTTTTTACAGCTTTTTTGGCAGCAGCAACTGTTGCAGGGAAACCCTGCTCAGGGCCAGCAAATCAGCGGCGTATCTATCCTTTCGGGCAAGGCGACAGGTATCACCACCGCGAGCGCTCTCGTGGGTGACCAGTTCGTTATGTTTGCGAACGATGTTCGTGTGCTGCGCCGTAGCATTCAGTCTGCTCAGACTGCCCAGAATTTGGCGCAAACCCCAGCTTACCGAAAGCGCGTAGCAGCTCTGTCAGAACCACGCATTGGCCTAGCTTATTTAGATGCTCGTTTGTTGAATGCTGAGTTCAATGCTGATTCCTCGTCATTGGCTGCTGAAGAGCCAGCGTTTGTCGCGATGAGCTTAGCAATTACTCAAGGTGGGCTGATGATAAGCACGGGAGCCGATAGCGCAGCGGTTTCTGACTTGTCGTTTAGCAATGCGAATTCATTGGGAGACGCATCACTGTTAGAAATTGCTGCGTTGAAATACCTGCCCGCAGCTAGCGAGTTTGCCCTGGCGGGTCGCAGCTTATCTCAGCTGTCGAAAGGCCGTCAGCTCATAGGACTTTCGACGAACGCGCTACCTGAGTTTTTGAACTTGCCACCTTTTTCTGGAGGCAAATTGTTGAAAGAATCGTCGGTAGAGGGTTCAAAGGGGGCTGGCGATTGGCGAAATACGGCGTACGCGCTCGCTCGGGTTGGCGCAGGTTCAGGGGATGATTGGATTTTAGCGGTTGAACGTGGTGTGCCGGGAAGCGATGTGGCTAAGCTGGAGGCAGAAGAACAGCCAAGAACGCTCGTTGAGCGTTTGGATGCAGCTGCGATAGACGCAGGCTACAGCGCTGTACCAGTCATGATTGATGAGACGGAAGCTGTCGCTTGGACAAGACTAAAGGCCAGCGGTCGGCGACGCCAATCTGGCCGCCGAACTGGCCGCCAATCCGGCCGCCAATCTGACCGCCAATCCGGCCGTCGAACTGGGCCAGGTCTCGAAACAGAGCTTTTAGGGTTGCATCTACAACGAGATGAAACAGAAATTGTCGCTAGCTCCCTGGCGGCTATGGAGACGGCGCTGGCCGCGTCGCGAGACTCTCTGCTGGGCTCTGCGCAGTTTATACGGGCAACTGCTGCCTTTTCAGAGCCTAAAGAGGGCTACTTTTTTGCCAACTGGTCTGCAATTGCGTCTCCTGTAGGTCAGACCTTTCCGCTAGTGGGAAGACTTCAGGTGATTGCTAAGCCGCTAGTCAATCATATTGATGTAGTTGCATCGGCCATAGATAAAGACACGGTAGATGTCTTTATTCCACTAACTGAATCAGCTGCTAAGCAGGTCTCCGCCGTACTCTACCCAGCTCAGTCCTAATTGCGATGGTGAGAGCTGCAACTATAGATATGCGTTCTCGTGCGGCTATTTGGGAGCCTGCTGCTTGGCAAACAATTGTCGCCTGGGGACGAGGCCAACAGCCGAATGCATCTCAGATGGAGCAGCTAAAGGCTTGGACTCAACGCACTCAGCAAGCGGCTGTTTGGCAGCTAGACGATCAGGCTTTATCCTCTGCGTTGAACAGCCGAGGACAGCTGCTGCAAACGATTTGCGCTCAGTGGGTTGCCGATGCGCTAGGACTGCCGATGGCTGGTGCCTGGACTGACTGGATAGCGCCGTTATGGCTGTTTTGGCTACCTTTAGCGCAGCGTATCGATCAGGCGCAGCGGTTGACCGGTAGACCGTTTGTTCAAGGTGTCTTGGGCGTGCAGGGAACCGGAAAAACAACCCTGTGCCGTATTATTCGGCTAATTCTAGAGGAATTAGGACAGCGAGCGGTTGGTCTGTCTATCGATGATTTGTATTTAAGCTGCGAAGCGCGGCGTGAGCTGAGGAAGCAGGACGCTCGTTTGATCTGGCGAGGTCCACCGGGGACGCACGATGTGCCTTTAGGCCTAGAGGTGCTTTCAGCTGTTCAGCGTGACCATCCGGCTCAGTCAATAGCCCTTCCTCGGTTTGATAAATCTGCCTATGGTGGACAGGGCGATCGCACGACCCCCATCATTGTTAAAGCGCCCACAGTCGTTTTATTTGAAGGCTGGTTTATCGGTACTGAGCCACTTCCGGCGACAACAATGAGCGCTCCAGACTTTTCCTTTCCAGACCCTATCTGTACCGAAGCGGATAGACAGTTTGCTCGTGACTGCAATCAGCGCTTGAGCGACTATCTTCCCTTGTGGTCTTTGCTAGATAGCCTGATAGTCTTGCAGCCGCAGGACTATCGATTTTCTGTGCAGTGGCGGCAGGCGGCAGAACGACAGATGATGGCCACAGGCAAAGATGGACTTTCCGAGGCGCAGATAGCTGAGTTTGTACAGTATTTTTGGAAGGCTTTGCATCCTGAGCTATTTATCACACCCCTTACACTGAGTAAAAGAACGAGTCTAGTGGTTAACATTTGTCATAACCATCAGCTCGATAGCTTGTATTTACCCTGAGGTGGTCATTTTGAGAGAGTATAAGGGAACTATGCGTAATTTGTAGCAAGACATTTGCTATGCAAATTGCCTGGTGAGGCAAAGAGGTAACGATTGTGAGTATGGATACAACCCTTCAGGTACTGACGCCTGTCGGCATATTGGATGGCACAAAAGCAGAAGAAATTCGCGCCCAGGTCAACAGTGCACTGTCTGACGGTGCATCAACGCTTCTGATGGATTTAAAGGAAACGACATTTGTCGATAGTTCTGGCTTGGGAACGCTGGTTTCTGTGTTGAAGAAAGTGCGATCGCAAGACTGTGAAATGTACGTATGCTCTATTAATCCTCAGGTCAAAATGCTGTTTGAGCTAACCAGCATGGACCGTGTTTTTGAAATCTTTGACAGCCGAGAGGCTTTTGAAGCCTCTCGATAGGCAGACACATTATGCCGACGTGAACCCTAAAAGGGAATATCGTCGAAATCGGCCGCAGGTGCACTGGCTGCTGCGGGCGTAGCACTTGCCGCTGAGGCTGCTGCTGACGGCGCACTCGCGGGCACTGCACCTTGACCACCCGCAAAACGTCCTTCTGCTATGGGCGTGCCATCTGCAATTGGCACGGACTGTAGGTCATTAATTGGGCTAACCCGGCTGACGGTCATCTCTGCTCGCTTCTCTTTAAAGCCTTCTGGACGCTCTAGGGTATTCATTCCTAGTCGTCCTTCTAGCAAAACGCGATCGCCCGCTTGATAGCGCTCCTGAATGTCCTGAGCCAGGTTTCCCCAGCCAACTACCTTAATTTGACCGGAGCTATCGCCTTCACGTAGCCCCGGAAACTTTACTACAAACTCTGCTATCGGCGTTTGGTTATCAGCGGTGTAGCGCAACTGCGGTGCCTGTACAATCTCCGCCATTAGGATGCAGTTATTCATACAAAAATATCCTTATTTCCCTGCTCTGCTTCAATAAAAGTCTGTACCTGTTTGCGGTACGTTCGCAGCTGCTGCTCCACCCAATCTCGATCTTCGCTATTGGCAAAAATATGGACCAGCGGCTCTCCGGCATCGGGCAGTATCAATACCCAGTTTTGCTGACTCGCATCGACTATTTTAACGCCATCTATTAGTTCTAGGCTGCCTGCCGGATGAGTCTCTACAAGATAGCGCATGAGTGCCCCTTTAATAGTGCGAGGGCAGCGCATGGTTTGAGACCGATGGGCAATGCGAGGCAATTCATCCCAGATTTGGCCAATCGTGCGCTCTTGAATCAGCAGCATTTCAATCAGTTTGGCAATGCAAAACATCGCGTCGAAGCCAGGATGCAGCTGAGGAAAAATAAAACCCATATCGCCACTGCCGCCTAGCACAACGCCAGAGAGCTCATGGCAAGTTTCCATCAGCGCGGTGGGATTTGCTTTGGTGCGCACCACCCGGCCATCATGCCTGCGGGCGATCGCTTCAATCGCACCCGAAGCATGTACCGGTACGACTACCGTGCCGCGCGGATTGGCTGTCAAAATGATGTGCACCATCAGCGCTGTAAGGGGCTCTCCCCTAATGGGTGCGCCCACGCCGTCGACTAGCACGAGCTGCTCGCCGTTGGCCGAAACCTGTACGCCAAAGGTTGCCTGTAGCGCCTGCACCACCTGCCCTAGCTGACTTAGCAACCGTTCTCTTTCTTCTCCCGAAGGCGCAGCTGGACTTAAGCTGGCGTTGAGGACGACCGCATCGCAGCCAAATTTGCCGAGCAGTCGGGGGAGTACCGCGCCAGAGACTGAGTAGGCGTAGTCAATGACGACTTTCGATTTGCTGTTGCGAATAGATCCAACATTTAGATGCTTCTCGAAGGCTGTGGTGTATATGTCGAGTAGCGCTGTGGGTTTGGTAACCGTGCCGATTTCGTGGATCTGCGATCGCCTCAAATCCTCCTTGAAGTAAGCTCCCTCAATCTTTTTTTCCTTCCCTTTGGCGATTCCAATTCCATTAGGCTCAAAAAATTCGATCAAAACGTGGTCGGCCCGCTGGGGATGCAACCGCACATGAATGCCGCCATCTACCTTTAAAGTTGGCAGAACATTTCTGGCAATCGGAATGGAAATCGCTTCCAAATTCTGAACATTGATCCCGACCGACATAAGTCCGGCAATTAGCGCCCTTGCAACCATTCTAGAAATGCTGCGCTGGTCGCGTGAAACGCTGACCTGTGAACCCGGCTTAAGCGTGGAGCCAAAGGCTGCTCCCAACTTCACCGCAAACTCGGGCGTGATATCAATATTGGCTAATCCCGCAACACCTCGCTGACCAAATAAATTTCGCTGGGCCATATTGCCCCAGATCAAATTGATATTGAGGGTGGCTCCAGATTCAATGATTTTGCTGGGCCACACCCTGACGCCGGGGCTAATTTGAGCTTCTTCCCCAATGGTGGAAAGTGCGCCGACCACCGCACCTTCTAACACGTGGGCTCGTCGATCGACCCTAGTGCCTCTCGCGATAATACAAGCGCGTAAATGCGCATCGTCTCCTACAACAGCCCCATTCCAAATAATGGGCCGCTTAAGATCCGCGTCGCTACCAACCGTGACATTGTCACCAATGACCGTGCCTGCTTCCAAAACCGCTCGCGGCCCAATTCGACAATTACTACCAATCAGTAGTGGCGGATGCAGCTGAGCGCTCGGATCAATAAAAGTATTACTACCCACGCGAACGCCTGAACTCACTTCTGGGTAGCTATAGTCGATATGGACTCTGCTTTGAAGCGCATCGTACTGTGCTTCTCGGTAAGCATTGAGATGACCCACATCGCACCAGTATCCCTCTGCAACATAGCCATACATCGGCTCCTGCTTCTCTAGCAGGAGAGGAAAAAGGTCCTTTGAAAAATCCTGCTCACGCTCGGGCGGAAGATAGTCAAGCACAGACGGATCAAGAATATAGACCCCAGTGTTAACGGTATCGGAGAATACTTCGCTACTCGACGGCTTTTCTAGAAAGCGCACAATCCGACTGTCTTTATCTGTAATAACTAGCCCAAACTCCAGCGGATTGGGCACACGGGTAAGTACTAGGGTTGCCTTTGCCCCTTTTCTTTGATGAAATTCAATGGCGGCGCTCAGATCAAAATCGGTAATGCTATCGCCGCTGAGGACGACAAAAGTGTCATCTAGCAGCTCAGCCACATTTTTGACACAGCCAGCAGTGCCTAGGGGCTGATCTTCTTCAACCGCATAGGTCATCTGTACCCCGAAGTCCTTGCCGTCTTGAAAGTAGTCACGCATGACGTCGGGTAAATAAAATAACGTGGCAATAATCTCGGTGATGTTGTGACGTTTGAGCAGATTGATAGTGTGCTCAGCAATGGGACGGTTGAGCACAGGCACCATTGGTTTCGGTAAATCGCATGTCAGCGGTCTAAGTCTTGTTCCAGAGCCTCCAGCCATAATGACTGCGCGCATAGTTGCTCTCCTGTTTGGTAAGTTTTTAAAAGAAAGTTTTGAAAAAAATAAAATTGAACATTATCGATCAGCCAAGCGTGAATTTTCAGCTGATAGGGCAAGATGACCTAAAGATGATCTAGGAAAAACGAAAACTGACTTTATAAAGAGCAAGGCAGCTGCCGTTTAATTCTATAAGAGTGTTAAAAAGCCTGCCGTTGGCAGCAAAACTGTTAGGAAATCGTAGGTTCGCTGCTGGTTCTTACTTTTACGTGGGTGCGTGGCAACTATGGCTTTTGACTCAAGTCAGTTTTTCAAGGCTATGATAATCACCTAATTAAATTTCTTTCGCAGGAGGCGTGATCGATGGGGTTGGTCGGAATTCTCTTACTGGGCGTTTATGGCGTGGGCGTGTGGAAGTTTTGGAGCGGTTTTAATCGAACCAACTTTACGAGCCGTAAGCTATCGCTTACCTTGCTATGGCCTGTTTTCTTAGTTGGCAATAAAAACTATAGAAAGAATTTTACTAAGGCTATCAAAGGGTCTTAGTGTAAGTCTTGAGATGCATCGGTCTTGAGATATACAAGTCTTGAGATAGCGCCTGTAGCAAATTCGACTTGAGGGTATTACATGAGCAAATCCAGCGGTCAGTTTTCTTCCATGGGAGATGTCCTCAAGTCAAAGTCTGTGCCGTGGACGCCGATCATGAGTGCCACGGCAGAGCGCTACGATGCGGAGTATAAAGGTAAGCCGTTTGAGCTACCGGAAGAAGTTGAGGCTATGCCGGTTTTTCGAGATTGGGCTTCGGGTTCGCTCGGATCACGGATTGCCTCTCCGTTTTGGGAAATTGCTAAGCCTAAGAAAAATCAGCACTGCCTGGATCTAGGCTGCGGGTTTAGCTTTTTGATTTATGAATGGAAAGCTTGGCAGGCCAGATTCTACGGGCAAGATATCAGTCAGTTCGCAGTGAAAACCGTGCATCAGCGGGGGCCTCAGCTAGATTCCAAACTGTTTATGGGGATTAAGCAAGGCCCGGCTCACCTGTTGGACTATCCGGCTGCAACGTTTGATATGGTGATTGCGACCGGTTTTAGCTGCTACTACCCCTTAGACTATTGGCAAGCAGTCATGGAAGCGGCTAGGCCATTAATTAAGCCGGGCGGTTTTTTTGTATTTGATGTGATTGATCCAGACCAGCCGCTCGCTGAGAATTGGGCAATATTAGAGACCTATCTGGGTGCAGATGTTGCCTTAGAGCCCCTGTCAAGCTGGCGATCGCTTATAAAAACTGTCGGTGCCAAAGTGATCAAGCAGCAGAGCGGTGAGCTGTTTCATCTATATAAAATTCGCTGGCCGTGAGGCGCTCCGGTGGAAACGGCGGGCTATGTGTGGCTGATTGGCGGTACGAGTGAGAGTGCTCAACTGGCTGTAGCGCTATCTGCTCGTCAGGTGCCTTACGTTGTTTCTGTCACGACAGAAGCGGCTAGAAAGCTATATCCAAAAACGGCGCAGCTGTGGGTAGGTAAGCTAACGCCTCAGACTTTGCCCAGCTTTATTACTCAGTGGAATATCCGGTGTATTTTGGATGCCTCGCATCCGTTTGCGACTGAGATTTCTGTGCAGGCTATGTCTGTTGCAGAGGTACGATCGCTGGCCTACCTACGCTACGAAAGAGCTGCGATCGCCGATGAGAATTCTGTCACACCAGCGGATGTCCCAGCGATTGTTTCAGCGGCTTCTATCGAAGCCTTGCTCGCTAGCGATATTTTGCGGCGACAGCGGGTACTTTTTACCGTGGGCTACCGGCCTCTGGCAAAATTTTCGCCCTTAAGAGCTGAGTCTCAGCTGTTTGCCAGGGTGCTGCCCTCTGTGAATGCGATTTCAGGGGCGGTGGCTGCTGGTTTTACGGCCTCCGAAATTATGGCAATGAGGCCGCCGGTATCTGCGGAACTAGAAGCTGCCTTATGTCGTCATTGGAGGATTACGCGAATAGTCGCCAAAGCCTCAGGGCTGCCTAGTGGAGAAGCCACAAAGCGTAAAGTTGCGGCACAGCTGGGGATTACCTTAGTTTTACTGCAGCGACCTCAGTTAACTTACCCACAGCAAACAAACTCAATAGCTAAAGCAGTTGAATTTTGTCTAAAAACGCTCATGGTGTATTAATCTAGCGCTTAAGGCGATGCTCTAAATAACATACAGACGCCACATAACATACAGACAGACGCTGAATCTTTCGTTGACTCGCTGTGTGTCTAGGGATGCGCAAAGCGTTTGCCTATGAAGCGTCGGCCCAGAAGGCGTTTGCCTATGAAGCGTTTGCCCAGGAAGTACTTGCTAAAAGGTGCTGGCCAAGAAACTGGTTACCTCTGGTTATCTAAGCAGTGGTAAGCACAGCAGTTAACTTTAATGGCTAATCGATGAATAATCGCGGAGGAATTTTTCTTACAACAGCCTTGAGACCTTAAGAGACAACGCATTGAAGCTGATCTATAGGAGACAGTCGGTATACTAACTTTTCTTTGCTTGACTATTGCTTAAGAAGTGCTATCGTGATGGCTACTTTTGTTGATTGCTGATTTTCTACCGCCTTAATGCCCCCTTCCCCTATGCAATCTAGGCCCACTCCCCCCTTTAATCAGCCACCGCAGGACAGTCGTCGTAAGATGTCCGGCTCTGCGTTGCCTGGAAGCGGCCTACCTCCTAGCCTCTCGGGCAGTCTACCCACTGGTATGCCAGGGGGAAGCTCGGTCTATGCGCTCAAAGAGCTAGTTGCTAGATTGCAGCGAGAGCAATACAAAATTCAAGACTTGTTAGGCTCGTTAGGCTTCGCCCTACGCAGTCTCAACAATCTAAGTCAGTTTTTAGAGCTGATTCCCATGATTGCTAGCCGCGTTACGGATGCATCCGGCGGTGCGCTAGTCATGTTTCAACCAGACGGTCAGATTCGGCTAGAGCAGCTGCACTGTGCAGGTACAGAGGCTGGTACCGATGATTGTAAGAATGTGCGGATGGCCTTAGAAATGGCTACCCGGCAAATTGCGGCCTCTACGCCCCATAGTCTAAGCCCAGGCGAGTCATCAGGCGCATTGGCGAGTGATGCCATGCTGACACTAGATCGTCAGGCGGGTCGCTACTTGGGCGCTGATTTTCAGATTTTTGGGACGGCTATTATTGTTCAGAACGTAGAGCGTGGACGACTGTACGTTTTTAGTCAGGAAGGTGACTATACCTGGAACGATACCCGACAGAAGCTGGTTCGCTTAGTTGCTGACCAAACGGCAGTGGCGATTGAAAACAACGCGCTAACCAATGAGCTACGCCACAAAGAGCGATTGGATAGAGAGCTAGAACTAGGCGCGGAAATTCAGGCTCAGCTGCTACCTCGTCAGTGCCCTGAAATTGAGGGTGTGGATCTAGCCGCCAAGTGCCAAACTGCTAACAAAGTAGGCGGCGACTATTACGATTTTATCCCCACCACTTACGAACAGCTGAGAGCGCCCGATGCCCCCGCCTCTCAAGAGAAGCCCTGGAACTTTGCGATTGGCGACGTGATGGGCAAAGGTGTCCCGGCAGGCCTGATGATGACCATGCTGCGCGGTATGTTACGCGCGGAGGTGCTCAATAGTCATTCCCCAGGACATTTGCTTCAGCATTTGAACTGGGTTATGCACACAGACTTAGAAAGCTCTAATCGCTTTGTAACGCTGTTTTGTGCTCAGTATGACCCGCGCACACAGGTGCTTTGCTACGGCAATGCCGCGCATAATCCACCGCTGCTGTGGCAGTCGGCAACCGGTCAGGTGAGTCGCTTGGACGCAGATGGAATGCTGCTGGGCCTGGATATGGAGACCCGCTATCAAGAGAATCAGGTCCAGTTGCAGCCTGGCGATACCGTAATCTATTACACGGATGGTTTTACAGAAGCCTCAGACCGTGGCGGCCAGCGGTTCGATGAAGACAATTTGATTGAATCTTTTAGCTGGGCTTGTCGAAATTTCTCTAGTTCTGATGAAATTTTGAATTACTTGTTTGCGATGCTACGGCGCTTTGTGGGCACAGATCGTGAGGCAGAAGACGATACAACGCTGGTCGTTATGAGAATCACGCAGGAGGCCGAATTTCGGCAGCTTTCGACCACAGGGCTGTGACTTCGAAAGGCGATAGGCCGATGATCGTACAACTACTGAGTTTGTTAGGTCGTAAGCGTTAGCTGGGCATTGTGAGGAGTGCTTAGTGATCCAGTCATGCTGGTGAAAAGTTTATGGAATCTTCTGCGTTTTATGCGGTTCAGCTTGAGCATTCAGTCATTGCAGGTACGCCAGTGATTGCTCAGCATTTTGACCAAGATTTGATTGGCGATACCGGGGTGATGTTGAAGGGCTTTTATGAGTCTGGGCAGCTGTGGGCACTGCTAATTGGTCTGGCATTGGGATATGCGTTTAAGTCATTTACGTCTTACGGCTAGGGTCGTTGAGATGCTGATTGCTCGCATGTCTTTTGCTGTAAGCTGAGCTGCTACTGTATAAAGTGTGATTTTTAAGCAACTTTTATACCTAGCAGTAGGAGCACACGCAAAATAGTGGCTACATCAACTCAGCAGAGTAGCAGTGGGCAAACATGGAGCCAACGGTTCGAATCGGCGCTACATCCGGTGGTAGCTCAATTTAATGCCAGTATTGGGTTTGATATTGAGCTGTTAGAGTACGACCTGACTGGCTCGGTGGCCCATGCTCGGATGCTCGCGAAGGTAGGAATTCTCTCTGAGCAGGAGTGTGAGCAGATTGCCTCGGGGTTAGAAACTATTCGCGAAGAGTATCGCAAGGGAGAGTTTAATCCGGGTGTGGATGAAGAAGATGTGCACTTTGCGGTGGAACACCGGCTGATTGAGCTGATTGGGGCGGGGGGTAAAAAGCTGCATACTGCCCGTTCGCGCAACGATCAGGTTGGAACAGATGTTCGACTGTATTTGCGATCGCAAATACAAGACATTCGCCAGAAGCTAAAAGCCTTTCAGCAGGCTGTTTTTGAGCTGGCCAGTCAGCATGTCGAGACGCTGATTCCGGGCTATACCCATCTGCAACGAGCACAGCCCTTGAGCCTAGCGCATCATTTGCTGGCTTATTTTGAAATGATGCAGCGAGACTGGGAGCGCCTGGGAGATGTGCTCAAAAGAGTCAACATTTCACCTTTGGGCTGCGGGGCGCTAGCGGGTACAACATTTCCTATTGACCGAGCGTATTGCGCTGAACTGTTGGAGTTTGATGAAATTTATCACAACAGTTTGGATGGGGTGAGCGATCGCGACTTTGCAATAGAATTTGCTGGCGCTGCAAGCATTATTATGGTGCACCTTTCCAGGCTTTCAGAAGAGATTATTCTATGGGCTTCCGAAGAGTTTCGATTTGTTGTTTTAGGCGATAGTTGCTCGACTGGATCGAGTATTATGCCTCAAAAGAAGAATCCAGATATTCCAGAGCTGGTGCGCGGTAAAACGGGTCGAACCTTTGGTCACTTACAAGGACTGTTGGTAATGATGAAAGGCCTGCCGCTGGCTTACAACAAAGATTTACAAGAAGACAAAGAGGCGATTTTCGATACGGTAACAACCGTGTCTGGTTGCCTGGAAGCGATGACTATTTTGATGCAAGAAGGCATCATATTTCGCACAGAAAGGCTGAATCAGGCCGTTGCGGAAGACTTCTCTAATGCGACCGACGTTGCGGATTACCTGGCGGCGAAAGGCGTCCCGTTTCGTGAGGCTTACAATCTAGTGGGTAAGGTCGTGAAGACGTCGCTGGCCGCAGGAAAGCTGCTGAAGGACTTAAGCCTAGATGAGTGGCAGGCGCTGCATCCGAAGTTTGAGGCGGATATTTACGAGGCGATCGCACCTGCTCAGGTTGTTTCCGCTCGGAACAGCGCAGGCGGTACCGGCTTTGACCAAGTTCGCTCGGCATTATCTAGAGCAGAGAGCCTATTACAATAGCGCCTGATAGCAAACAGCAGACGAAACGGTCACAGTGGCTTGACCAGGGAACTGACTGGGATAGACAAACTAGGAAAGGCCAGAGGCTGAATGCTGCTCTCCGTAACGCTGCTCTCCGTAATGCGGCTCTCTGTGTAGTCTGTTCTGGACGTATACTGTCCTCCTTTGGGTTCTCGAAAGACGATAACTGAACGATTTTTGAGATTGACAACCCAGTACTCAGGAATCGCGACTGCAGCGTAGACCTGTGCCTTAAGTCCTAGGTCTTTTTTTAAGGTAGCGTTTGAATATTCAATCACCCAAAAAATGTCTTCTGGATAGGGATGATGGCTGAGATATTCTTCACCAAGTGGACGAACGATGGCTACATCTGGTTCTGGCTCTGACTGATCGGGCAGGGTAATAGGTTTAGCCTGTCGCACCATTGCCTGCTCACCTAGCATCCTAACCAGGTAATTGCCGGATGCAGAACTAAAGTAAGCATGCGGTTTCCCTTCTGGTGCCATCTCGATGATTTCGCCTCTAATTAACTCAACGCGCCGATTGTCCAGTACGCCAGCGTCGATCATGCGATGATATTCTTCCAGAGTCCACTTCGCTGCTACAACCGTCATTAACCGCTCTCCTTACTAAGCAGCTTCGGTAAGCGTATTGTAGCAAGCGGCCTTTGTCGTGTTTTTGGCGACGTTTCTGGTGATATTTCTTTTGGCGTTTCTTTAGGAGAAATCATATTAATGGCGACCCTTAGCCTTTGCATGATTGTGAAAGATGAGGCAGAGAACCTCCCGCGCGCGCTCGCTAGCGTGAAAGATTTGCCTGACGAAATTATCGTGATCGACACAGGTTCGGGTGATGCTACGCCGACCATTGCTGAAAAAGCTGGCGCAGCGGTGGACTTTTTGATGTGGGGAGATGATTTTTCGGTAGCGCGTAATGCTTCGCTAGACCGGGCAACGAAAGATTGGGTTTTGGTGCTAGACGCCGATGAAACGCTAACACAGGCTGGCTATGATTTTATTCGCTCGATAAAAGCAGAAAAGCAGATAGGGAAAATATCGCCAGAGAATTTACTGCTAGTCACCATGATGCGCCGGGAGCTAGGTGCGAATCAATCGCCCTACACGCAGGTTTCTCGGTTGTTTCGAAATTTGGCAGCGGTGAAATATATTCGGCCCTACCACGAGGGGGTTGAGGAGAGCGTGCAGGCATTGATGGCGGCGGAAGAGCGCTGGCAGGTGGCACAGCTAGGGGCGGTGGCGATTGACCATACGGGGTACGGAGTGAGTGCGATCGCAGCGAAAGACAAACTCAGCCGTGCAAAGCGCATTATGGAAAAGCACTTAGCAGCCTATCCGGAGGATGCTTACACCGCGAATAAGCTAGGGGCTTTGTACACCCAGAGCGATGACTGGGAGAAATCGCTCAATCTGCTAGAGCTGGCGCTACGTTCGGGCAACTTTGATCCGGCAACAGAATATGAGCTGTATTACCACTTAGGTATTACCTACCGGCATATAGACGATCGGCTAGACGATGCAGAAGCAGCCTATCGCAAGGCACTCGCAGTGCCAGTTGCTGGCCTTTTGAAGCTGAGCGCCTATCTGAACCTGGGTGCTTTGCTGAAGTTGAAAGGAGATTTTGACGGTGCGATCGCCCAGTACGAAGCTGCTGGCCGCATCGATCCCAGACAGCCTGTTACCTTCTTCAATCTGGGCGTCGTGCATCGCGCTAAGGGGTATTTGGAACCGGCTCAGCGCGCTTACGAATACGCGATTTCTCTCGATCCGAACTATGCGGCGGCTCATCAGAATTTGGCTGTTGTGCTGTTTAAGCTAGGGAAACTACCGGAGAGTAAGGCCGCCTTTGAGCGAGCGATTAACCTGACAAAAACAACAAACCCTGCCGAAGCCGAACGGCTTAGACAGGGACTAGAGAACTTAAAAATTGATGAGGCTTTGGGCCTCAAGTGACTCATTGCAGAACTATCGATTACTTACGGTAGCGTTCATCTGCCCAAGCGCCGCTTTCTGTAATCTCTGCTTGTTGCTGTGTCACGGTTCTGTGGCCTATGGCACTGCTGCGTCCAAGCGCTGCGCGAGTTTTCTCCCAGGACTCGGTGCCGCCGTGAGTGCCGGGTTGCCAAAAGGCTTTGTGCTGAGAGTCGTCTTTAAGCATAGGGCGATCGGGATGATTGCGTGGGAGTAGAATGCGCTTGCACTTGTACATAATGTCATCCCAGGTCAGCTCGGGCTGATTGAGCAAATTACGAAAAGTGCTGAGAATTGTTTCAGATTCATCGTTTTGATGCACAGAGAGCGGTTCGCATGCGCGCAGTGGATCTACCTGAACAGCCGCAATGCCCTGTCGAACGGCTTTGGCGATCGCCTCGGTGTTCGCTCTCCCAGCTTTTTCATACTGCATTTGCCAGCCTTTCTCGCTGGAGGCATAGAGCGCTGGTAGACGGTTGAGGGCGTAGGTTTCGACTTCAACCGTTTTGATATATTCGCGCAGCTTTGGAGGTAGTTTAGCTTTCTGCCTACCAACCTCTTCGGCAACCAGCCTTTCCATAACGTTAGTGTAGGCGCGATCGCCCTGTGGGGATGAATTGCTCATAAACCGTAGGAACCAAATGGACAGTGGGAGAGTCAGCGATTACTGGATATTCTCAAGTCTGTGTGCAGACAATCACTGAAGCTAGAAATGCCGATGATGGTAGGGCCTCTTGTAGGGCCTTTTACTTAGATTACCCATTGGGTTTAGTAAGTAGAACACGTAGAGAAGAACACGTAGAGAAGCTTGCGAGGCGGCTAGAGGCTGGAGCGATATTCGCTGGCTTATCGCATCGGTCGTCTGATGGTTTGGTCTGGCTGAAAGCGTTACATTGCGAGCTCTTAACTATTCGTATCCCCTTGGGTAGAGCGCTAAATGGTAGCTTATTTTACATTGGTAGAATAAGTACATTAATGACTCATCAAAACTTAGATCCCGGTGGATCGCCCTCTGCTGAACGGATAGGCAGGCATCGAAGGCCGGGCAGTCGTAACATTGTTGGCTTTGGCTTTGACTTCCATCCGGAAGTCTTTATTGCCTCTGCGATCCTGATTTTTCTATTCGTTACCGTGACGCTCGTTTTCAGAGAGCCTGCTGAGACTGCTTTTGGCGCCATCCAAAGTGGAATTGCAGAGGGTATGGGCTGGTTCTTTATTCTCTCAGTGAGTTTCTATTTAGGATTTGTTGTCTTTCTAGCGTTTAGCAAATTTGGCAAGATTCGCTTAGGCGGGCAGAATGCGCGGCCAGAGTTCTCTACATTCGCCTGGATTGCCATGCTAATTAGCGCTGGCATGGGTATCGGTCTGATGTTTTGGAGTGTGGCTGAGCCGACTTATCACTTTCAATCGCCGCCGGCAGTGATTGGCGCGATTGAACCGCTCTCACAAGACGCCGCCCAGCAGGCCTTGGGGATTACCTTTTTTCACTGGGGACTTCATGCCTGGGGAATTTATGCGCTGGTCGGTTTAGCGCTTGGATTTTTTGCCTATAACAGAGGGCTACCGCTGACGATTCGCTCGGTGTTCTATCCCATATTGGGCGATCGCATTTACGGATGGATGGGCAACACCATCGACATCCTGGCGGTGGCTTCTACCCTGTTTGGTCTAGCAACTTCTTTGGGCTTTGGCGTACAGCAGGTAAACGCAGGCTTCAACTTCCTCGTTGGCTTGCCGATTTCAACTCCGATACAAGTAGGATTGATTGCGATTATTACTGGCCTGGCAACAGCGTCTGTAGTGGCGGGGTTAGACGCTGGTGTTAGGCGGTTGAGCGAACTCAACATGGTTCTGGCCGCTATCTTTATGACGTTTGTGCTGCTCGTTGGGCCAACGCTATTTATCCTGGGCACCTTCGTTCAAGTGACCGGATATTACGTCGCATCACTGCCAACTTTAAGCTTCTGGACAGAAACCTTTAGCGGCAGCTCCTGGCAAAATAGCTGGACTGTCTTTTACTGGGGCTGGTGGATTTCCTGGTCTCCTTTTGTCGGCATCTTTATTGCTCGTGTGTCTAAAGGCCGCACGATTCGAGAGTTTATCTTAGGTGTGTTGCTACTGCCTGCGCTTTTGACCTTCTTATGGATGTCTGTCTTTGGCGGTACGGCAATGTCTATGCAGTTAGGAGAATCGTCGAGTATTATTGGCGATGCGGTCACTGAGAATGTCGCGACAGCTCTGTTCGTGATGCTTCAGCAGCTGCCGCTAGCTGGACTTACATCCTTTGTTGGCATTGTTCTAGTCGTTGTCTTCTTTGTTACTTCCTCAGATTCAGGCTCTTTGGTGGTAGACAACCTTACCTCTGGCGGAAAACTGGATTCGCCAGTGCCTCAACGGGTGTTTTGGGCTGTGATTGAAGGGGTGGTTGCTGCAGTACTGCTATTGGGCGGTGGACTCCAAGCGCTTCAAACTGCGTCAATTGCAACAGGCCTACCCTTTGCGGTTGTACTGCTGGTGATGTGCTACAGCCTCTACAAAGGATTGCATCAGGAGCTAGCGATGCTTGAGGCCCTGCAGTTGCAGAAGATTGAATCTGTCGCTCAAAGTCCTGAAGCCACGGCGCCTCAAGAGGCGATTGTTTAGCCCTCTGCGCTATAGCTTTTGAAGAGTTGCTTAGGACAGTTTCATTGGATAAAACCGTTGCGTCGCAACAGGCAACTCTTCTGTGCAAAGTAAGTCTGTGCAAAGTAAGAATGCATCCTTACTTTGCTATATTTTTTCATCACTGTATTTCATCAAAGGAAGGGCCCCTGATTAGATGCTGTCTAATCAGGGGCCCTTCTCTCTTGAAAGAATCCGATGAGGGCTCCGATGAAACTATTGAATCTATGCCGTTACCAGCTCGGCAGGCAAGCGTTTAAACGCTAGGCGCTCGTTTTCTACATCGACAAAGATGGTGTCGCCAGGGAGAAATTCGCTGCGTAAAATGGCTTTGGCTAGTTTGGTTTCTACTTCGCGCTGAATGGCTCGCTTGAGCGGGCGAGCGCCGTAGGTAGGATCGTAGCCAATGTCAGCAACAAAGTCTAACGCGGCGTCGGAGAGCTTCAGCGTGAGCTTTTTCTCTTCTAGGCGGCTCTCCAATCGCTTGATTTGGATTTTGACGATGTCGCGCAGCTGCGATTTCATCAACGCATGGAAGATGATGATTTCATCAATGCGGTTGAGAAACTCAGGGCGGAACTGGCCGCGAAGGGCGTCTGTGACGCGCGATCGCATTTCATCATATTTAGTATCATCGCCTGCAATATCTAGAATGTACTGCGAGCCAATGTTGCTAGTCATAATGATGATGGAGTTGGTAAAGTCCACCGTGCGACCCTGCGAGTCAGTAATTCGACCATCGTCTAGCACCTGCAACAGAATGTTGAACACATCGGGATGCGCTTTCTCAATTTCATCGAACAGGATGACAGAGAAAGGGCGACGGCGTACGGCTTCGGTCAGCTGACCGCCTTCGTCGTAACCGACGTATCCTGGAGGCGCACCGACTAGGCGAGAGACGGCGTGCTTTTCCATGTATTCAGACATATCGATGCGGACCATCGCATCGGACGTGTCGAACAGGTAGCTGGCAAGGGCTTTGGCGAGTTCGGTTTTACCAACCCCTGTGGGACCGAGAAAGATAAAGCTGGCCATTGGCCGATCGGGATCGGCAAGACCGGCGCGCGATCGCTGAATAGAATCAGCCACTGCAGTTACTGCCTCATCTTGCCCAATCACTCTTTTGTGCAGCTCGTTCTCAAGATTGAGCAGCTTTTCCATCTCAGATTCGACGAGCTTACTCAGGGGAATGCCCGTCCACTTGGAGATAATTTCTGCGATGTCAGCTTCGGTGACCTCTTCACGCAAAAGCGTTTTCCCAGATGTTTGCGTTTCGCTAATTTCAGCTTCAGCTGCCGCGAGTCGCTTTTGCAGGTCGGGCAGCTTGCCGTACTTTAGCTCAGCGCCTCGGTTGTGGTCGTAGTCGCGCTCCGCCTGCTCAATTTCTACATTGACCCGGTCAATCTCTTCTTTGATGGTTTGCACCTGACCAATGGTGTCTTTTTCTGACTGCCACCGGGCGCTCAGCTCACCCTGTTCTTCTTTTAGATCGGCTAGCTCTTTCTCTAGCTTTTCCAAACGGTCGATAGACGCCGGATCGCTCTCCTTTTGTAAAGACAGCCGCTCCATTTCCATCTGAAGAATTTTGCGATCAATTTCATCTAGCTCTTCAGGTTTGGACGTGATCTCCATTTTGAGCTTGGCAGCAGCTTCGTCTACCAGATCAATAGCTTTATCTGGCAAGAAGCGATCGCTAATATACCGGGTAGATAGCGCAGCCGCAGCAACCAGCGCGCTATCTGCGATTTGCACCCCGTGGTGAACTTCATAGCGTTCTTTCAGGCCGCGCAGAATAGAAACAGTATCTGCTACAGACGGCTGATCGACATATACCTGCTGAAATCGACGCTCTAGCGCAGCATCTTTTTCAATGTGCTGACGGTATTCATCGAGCGTGGTTGCACCAATGCAGCGCAGCTCTCCGCGAGCCAGCATAGGCTTGAGCAAGTTACCTGCATCCATCGCCCCTTGAGACGCGCCTGCGCCCACAACGGTATGGATTTCATCGATAAAGAGAACGATTTGACCGGCTGAGTCAGTCACTTCTTTAAGCACTGCTTTGAGCCGCTCTTCAAATTCTCCTCGATACTTGGCCCCCGCAATCAGTGCGCCCATATCTAGTGAGATGAGCGTGCGATCTTGAAGTGACTGGGGAACATCACCACGCACAATACGCTGAGCTAGGCCCTCGGCGATCGCAGTTTTACCGACACCAGGCTCACCGATTAGCACCGGGTTGTTTTTAGTCCGGCGCGATAAAATCTGAATCGTACGGCGGATTTCATCGTCGCGGCCAATGACCGGATCTAACCGTCCCTCGCGGGCATAAGCCGTTAAATCACGACCATATTTTTCTAACGACTCGTATTTACCTTCGGGATTTTGATCGGTCACTTTTTGGTTTCCTCTAATCTGCGTGATGGCTTCTTTTAAATCTGTTTCGCTAACGCCAAGCTCTTTGAGCAACCTTTGACCCAATCGTTTGTCTTTTGTGTAGGCAAGCACGAGGTGCTCAATCGAAACGTAGTCGTCATCAAAAGACTGGCGATAGTCGTCGGCTTTGTCTATCAGAGCGCTGGTGGCACTGCTAACGTAGATAGAGTCGCTAGAGCCTTTTACTTTGGGCTGCTGATCAATAAATGTCGTCGTGCGGCTGTGCAAAGTACCTGTCGATACGCCTACCTTCTCAAAAATGCGAGAAGCTAGCCCCTCTTGTTCTAGCAATGCCAGCATCAGGTGTTCGGGCTCTAACTGCTGATGGCTAGAACGTTTGACAATATCTAAGGAGCTGTTGAGCGCACTTTGGACTTTCTCTGTAAACTTGCTGGGATCGTTGATTTGCATGGGTTCCTTTCCTTAATGCAGCAATGGCTGTGATGGCGATCGCGCCGTGACTGACTAAAGTTAGGGGGGCGTCATCAAAAGCAGGAGACGACGGTTCAGCCGCTGGCGTGTTGAGTCTATTGTAAAAAAGCCTCAACGCTTTGATGATTCGGTGTTTACGGCCTTAAAAGGTAGGTATAGCCGTCCCTATTTCGTTTTAGACCGCCATTTCAGGCGCCCAGAGCCGAACAGAGCCGAACAGAGCCGAACCAGTGGAACCGAAGCGATTTTCCCCGCGTCTGCATAAAGACCTGTGGCCAGCTTGTGTCTATATAGGCTTGAACTGGTCGCACAATTAAGGCTATACAACTGTTACCCGTTCATCAAACCTATTTGCGAAATTCTCTTGGCCTCTCGTCGTCGCAATATCTCCAAGAAAATATACGCGACCTATCAGCAGCAGCGACCGTTGCAGAGAATTTGGCATACGCTCTCACCTATTGAGTTCGTCCGATTTTTGCGCTATCTCAATTTGCTGACCGTGCGGCGCGTGATTCGCACGACGTTTCGCCAGCGATTGCCCAGCCTTGCTTCAGAAATGGCATACAACTGGATGCTGGGTCTATTTCCAGGCATCTTGGCTTTTTTGACAGCCATTGGTCTGTTTAGTCCCTTAAAGCAGACCTTTGCGAATCTGGCTGGCCAGCTCAGTGAGATTGCGCCTGGCGGCGTACCCGAGCTGATTTATGGATTTGAAGAAGTGGTTACTGAGAACCAGAGCCGCGGCCTGTTTTCGATAAGTTTTGCGTTTGCGCTATGGGCTTCTGCTGGGGCGATGAGCGCAGCCATGCGATCGCTCGACCAAATGCACCAGATCCCAATACGCCGCAGACGCCCGTTTTGGAAAGCGCGTCTGGTGTCGATTACCCTAACGCTAGGGACGATTGCTCTATTAATTACGGCCTCTTCTATCGTATTTATTAGCGACTGGGTGGTGCAGCAGCTAGTCGCTCGTAGTCAAGGGGATATTGGCTACTGGGTATCGGAGGCCTGGGGGCTATTTCGCTGGCCGCTGGCTTTGAGCATCATGTCGTCGGCGTTTGCCTTCATTTATCGGTACGGACCCAGCCGGTGGACGCCAGGTAAACCGCTGCTTCCAGGTGCGGTACTTGCTGCCTTCTCGTGGGCGGTTATTTCAGGCCTATTTCGGCTGTACGTCACCCACTTCGGCAATTTTGTTTACAGCGCGGTCGCAACCGTTATTGTGCTGTTGCTATGGCTTTGGATCACCTCTTTAGTCATGCTAATTGGTGATTTGCTGAATCTGACCGTAGGCAGAGCGATGGTTGAAGAGCGTAAGCGAAGAGAGAGCCTAGCCCTACCGCATGGACTGCAAGCTGTTGAAGACGAAGACGCCTAGACAGGCCAGAATAAGTAGCCACAGTACGATCCCAGGTAGGAAGGACAGCAGTGTCAGGCCTCGAAAGACCCATACGCCGACGGTAAAGCAAATGAGAAATAGTAAGAGCTGAGAGCCGGGTCTGAGTCGAATTTTTTTAGGCATGGTGTTTAGGCGAGATGTAGGAGACGTGGCTAAAAAGAGTGGCTGACAAAAACGTCTACAGATTTGATGAGTCAAAATACGGGCTCAACTCATTGTGAGGGATGCCTTTACCGCAAATCTCCCAATGCATTCAAACCCCGCTATCAACGTAGACTACGTGACAGAAACTATAGCGGCCCACTGACAAATTTGGTTTATAGCGCTGTCAATAAGCTTGCTGTCATAAAGTGCTTTGGATCGTTGATGCCTTTATAGCGTTTGCCCGATTGCTTGGGACACGTCTGGAGGCTATGGCCTGCAGCTTTTTAATTTTTTCGCCAGAAAACATTGCAATTTCCGTAATTCTACTTACAAAAGATGCAGTGTCCAAAGCGAGCGTAGGGCATGCTCTGAGCGCAGAGCTTTTTTGTATTCGGTGTGTTTACCAAAAGTTTATGAGTTCCTTACCAACACCTTGACCTAGTGTCTGTGAAATTGGGCAATACTTGCAGGAACTATAACGATTCAAATCATTCATAGCTAAGTATGCACGAGTTGTGCTTTATACCAGCTACATACGCTTAGCGATTGGTGCTAGCGATTCTGGTTCTGCGCTAGTTTGCTTCAACGCTTCTCGTGTTGTTTCTATTTTTAAGCCTTTTGAGACCTATGACAGTTTCTATGCCCTCTCCTACAGCGCTTCGGGTTACCCAGCAAGAGGAGCGATCGCTCATGAATGGCGACGTCCTGATTACAACGACAACGGTAGAGTCAGGCGCGGCTGTAACAGCAACTATGTATGTGCCTATGGAGAGGCAGCAGACCTGGCAGCAGCTGACGGATTACAGCAAGTGGGTCCATTATTTTCCAGACATTGTGCAAAGCCAGGTGCTAGACGTGAAGCGTCGAACGAAGACGCACCCGGCCACTCGTCGGTTGTATCAAGTAGCCCGTAAGGCTTTTATGATGTTTTCGGCGCAGGTGGAAATTTACCTTCAGGTGATTGAAACGCTGCACCAAAAGATTCAGTTTCGCTTTGAGCAGGGGACGTTTTCAGATTTTGCCGCTGACTTGACGCTGGAAGACTATGGCCAGGGAACGCTGCTGACCTATTCGGTGAAGGCGACACCTCTGATCCCGGTGCCGCGCTTTTTGATTGAGCAGGCGATTCGCCACGATTTGCCTGGCAATATGAAGACGATGCGCAATGTGATGTGCGCGGCATAGGGCATGTCTAATCGATCGATTGAGTTAGACGATCGGCTCTATAGCTATTTGCTATCTGCTTCGCTGCGAGAGACGGCGGTGCAGGCCGATCTGCGGCAGGTGACGCGCGAGCATCGGCAGGCAAGAATGCAGGTTTCCCCGGAGCAAGGGCAGTTTATGGCTTTGCTAGTGCAGCTGCTCGGCGCGAGGAAGACGCTAGAGATTGGCGTGTTTACGGGTTACAGGGCGCTGGCCGTGGCGATGGCGCTGCCAGAAGATGGCCGAATGGTGGCCTGTGATGTGAATGAGGACGACTGTGCGATCGCACGCTCCTATTGGGAAAAAGCCAACGTCGCTCACAAAATAGACCTCCGCATCGCCCCGGCTTTAGATACGTTGAATGAACTAATTGCTACTGGTGAGTCGGGCACTTTCGATTTTTCTTTTATCGATGCAGACAAAAGCAACTACGACAACTATTACGAAAAGTCTCTTCAGCTGCTTAGACCCGGTGGACTGATCGCTGTAGACAATACGCTTTGGTACGGCCGGGTAGCGGATCCGGATGTTCAGGACAAGCGGACAAACCGCATCCGCGCTCTAAATGAGAAAGTCCGAGATGATGAGCGGGTGACGATGAGCCTGCTGCCTGTAGGGGATGGATTGTTGCTTGTTCGAAAACGATAACAACAACCAGAGCCTGTATGAGTGGAATTGATCGCGAAATCACCCTTGATCTTCGTCATATTGCCAAGCATCTGCCAAATACAGCACAGAGTGCTCGGCTCTTGCGAAAAGGGCGATCAGCTCACGTATTTAACGACGAAGATACCCTCCTTAGAGTCGCACAAGCTATCATAGCGGAAGGCACTTATACAGGTTTTGCTAGGGGTTACGATCGCTACGGATTAATGTTTACTGAGGCGATCGGTGTTCGTATTGGCCCTGATGAATCAACTCTTCCATTGTTCTACGGCGAGGTAAAGATCGATGCAGACAACCGGTACCACCCCGTCCCGCGCACTCGACCCAGCGAAGAATGACTGGAATTTTCTGGAAGTTTGGGTTGATCCAATGCAATCGCCTCCCTACTTGCTGATGCTTTTAGGTGATAAGTCGGGCCATTGTCGGATTCTGGACCCTGCGGAGCAGTATAAATTAATTAAGCAATACGATAGTTACAATCAAGCGCAGCTTTGGCTGCTTGAAGATGAGTATGAACCGCTCGAAGGTCGCTTATCTGAATTTGAGTTGCATTAGGTTGTTGATCTCAACGGCATTCTCAAAGACGTATTGAGCCTCTAAACAGCTAGGTGGCTTGTAAACAGGCATTTGCCGCCTGCTGAGTTGATATAGCAAATGTCCTGATGGATTAGGGCATTTGCTCAGGAGCGTTGCTTGTCCGCTATAGGTCGTAGCTTCTCGTTAGTGTCTTAAGCAACTCTTCGAGAGCTATATGTAGAAATTTACTCTTTTATATGATTGGTTTTGGCTCTTTTGCTGAGCTGGCGCTGATGTTTGCGATCACGCAGATATCCCATTCTCTCTTTTGTCATCCCTTCAATACAGTGCGGACAAGACACTTCACTTTCATAGTCCTCAGAGGCTTTATCTGCTTCAGAGACTGGATGCCCACAGGCGTAGCACATATCGTATGAGCCGGTTTCTAGGCCATGCTTAATGGCAACTCTCTCGTCAAAGACGAAACATTCTCCTTCCCACAGACTCTCGTCTTCAGGGACTTCTTCGAGATATCTTAGAATGCCACCTTTGAGGTGGTAGACCTCTTCAAAGCCTTGACTGAGCATATAAGATGATGCCTTTTCGCAACGGATGCCACCCGTACAAAACATGGCGACTTTTTTGTTCTGAGCCGGATTTAAATTCTCTTTTACATAGTTAGGAAATTCATTAAACACGTCCGTTTCTGGATTGTGAGCACCTTGAAATGTACCCATGCCAACTTCGTAATGGTTGCGAGTATCAATGACAACAACCTCTGGGTCAGCGATGACCTCATTCCAATCTTTTGGCGCTACATAAGTGCCCACCTGCTTAGTTGGACTAATCTCTGGTAGGCCGATAGTAACAATCTCTTTTTTAAGCCGAACTTTCAACTTCGCGAACGGCGGCGCTGTCGCGGGAGATTCTTTAATGTCGATGTCTTTTAGCCGTTCATCTGCTTGAATATGCGAAAAGACAGCGTTGATTCCCTGGCGAGTGCCTGCAATGGTTCCGTTGATACCTTCCTCGGCTAGCAGAATTGTTCCTTTTACGGCCTGATTCTGACAAATCTCTTTTAGCGGCAGCTGTAAGTCTTTGTAGTCGAGCAGGGCTACAAATTTGTAAAAGGTGGCAACGATGAGGGCCATGAGAATTAGCGAGGAGAGTCGGTCGAGATGAATCAATTTCTATTTTGCCACCGGATCGTTAGATTCGGTGAAGACGGTTTTGGCTGCTCTATGTAGATAGGAGTGACGATAGATTAAGGCCTCCATGTTTTCACCATAGCCGCCACCAATAACACAGGCGACTGGGTATCCCCCGTCTTTGCAGGCTTGGAGCACGGTGCGATCGCGCTCAAATATTCCTGTATCGCTGAGCGCTAGCTTCCCTAGCCGATCGTCTTTATGGACATCCGCCCCTGCGTCGTACATAACCAAATCTGGCCGTAGCCGATGCAGTAAAACAGGTAGATGCGATCGCAGCTCTGCTAAATACGCCACGTCCCAAGTATTCTCTGCTAAGGGCACATCCAAATCACTCTGCTGCTTGCGCCCTGGAAAGTTAACGCCACAGTGCATCGAGAAGGTAAACACGCTCGGGTCGTTTTGAAAAATGAAGGCGGTTCCGTCGCCCTGATGGACGTCTAAATCGACAATGAGGGCGGTGCGGATAAGGTTTTGAGACTGGAGGACTTTGAGTGCGATCGCCAGATCGTTAAAAATGCAAAAGCCTGAGCCATAGCTAGGAAATGCATGGTGTGTCCCCCCCGCTGTATTACAAGCAACGCCATGCTGAAGTGCAAGTTTTGCCGTCAAAATTGTGCCACCGACGGCGGTACAGGTGCGCTGAACGAGGCCCTGACTCCACGGCAGACCAATACGCCTTTGCGCTTTTACGTCCAAGGTGCCGTTGCAATAGGCCTGTACGTAGTGCGTCTCATGTACAAGCTCTAGCCATTCGGGGGGTGGGGCGCCGGGCTGATAGAGTTGGCTTTCGGTAATGATGCGATCGCGCACTAGCAGATCTCGCAGCATCTGAAACTTCGGCATCGGGAAGCGATGACCAGGCGGTAAAGGCGTGACGTAGGCCGGATGATAGACGACGGGCAGATGAAATGAGCTGTTCAAGTAGGGCTGCTTAAGTAGAGCTATTCGAGCGGACGACTGGTGGCGTTTCGAGTATCGAGCGTCGGCAGCTGAAGGCCAAGGCTCTCTCGTGATTGTACGCTGCCGACATAGCGCCAGTGCCAGGGCTTAAAAGAAAGGCCTTGGTCGTTATTTTCTGGAAAAGATAGCTCGAAGCCGTAGTTGGCCGCGTTGGCTAGCAGCCACTGATAGGCCGCCGTGTCAGCAAAGCTGTCATTAATGTCTTGTGTCTGTGGAAGCGAGCCATCTGCCAAATCAACGGCAAAGCCCGTATGATGCTCACTGTAGCCCGGTGGTGCGCTGACTTTTGCCGCTGCTTCTGGGCTGCCCTGCCGTTCGATTTGGGCGTTGAAAATCGCGCGTTGCTCAGTAATCGTGCGAAATCCGGAGGCTGGAACTAGCCATATCCCATCTAAGCGGGCCGCGGCAGTCATTTCCAGTAAGGCTCTTGCCGTTTCTGGGTGAAGCGTTTCGGCTCTATGCTCACTGCCTTCAACATAGCTAGCCACCAGCACCATGTCGTCTTCGTTGCCCTCTGTGTAGGCGCGATGACCATATTTCTCAGCTGGCTGGAGCGCTATTTCTTCTGCTTGATATTGCGCGACTTGGCCCTGTTCTGATCGATCTTGTCCTGCTTGATCTTGTCCTGGTGCTGGTCGGTTGCTAGTACAGGTCGCGCTACCGGTAATGACTGGTGTGATTTTGATCGGGGGTAGGTCATTGACAAAATCGTCGGTGCTAATAGGTCGTAGCTGAATAGCCTCGCTAGTGCGCTGTGGACTGGCCGTGGGCGTGGCGACGAGCTGATTGTCTGGGAGTACGGCAGCTGTACTTTGGATGGTGACTGGCGAGTTGGTAAGTTCTAGCGTGCTACGGCGGCTGGCGACGGACTGGCGAATTTCTGTAAATGCAGTGGTGTTCATTCCCAAGCACACTGAAATAATGGCGGTCGGCATAGCCACTTTGACGAGTCGCTTTAGTTTGGGAGGCAATCGGTTGAATGTCTTCATGCAAGCACCGCTCTATAGAAAGAAATCTGCAGAAATCTGCACTTAGCTTCCGCCATTACGAACAGTTACAACCCTTGCTATATGAAGCTGAGTGCTCTCAACAAAGCGCAGAGCGCTGTTTGCTGCATAACCGTTTGGGAAGGGGAGCGCTGGGCCCATATGCAATAGCAATACCGAACAACTCATGCTGTTGATATCAACTAATATTTATGTAGCATAAAGCACCCGCGCGCTCTAGCCATTTCTCTTCAATTGTCTAAACCTTGTTGAATTCTTTAATTAGCGAGTTCAACGCGAATACGTGCGATTGGGTACAGGGCTTGTTCAAAATCGGCAGCAGGGAAGGCGGCTAGTACCTTGCCCCCTGCAATAAATCTATTCGACTGAATCTATTAAAGGTTCTGAGAGCTTGCTTATGGATACTACTCATAGAAACAGCGTGAGAAGCTAAAGCTGTTTTTTGGGGGTTACAGAAGACGTCTTTAAGAACAGATGCTGTCTGTTGTTCTGTCGCGTTTTAGCTGAGTCTTTTTCGAAGGGTAAGCCTGAGCCCTGTGTGAGTGGTCAGTTAATTTTTTGGAGTAGCAGAAAAACTATTTTGAGTACTGATACCTAGAAAAGGACATTAACCCAGGAGTCCTCAAATGTGTATTACCCCTTCTCTTTCCGTCATTGTGCTTACTATTGGTTCTCAAGGTTCTACCGTCCGACAGCTCCAGCGTAATCTCAATGCACGATTTCAAGACTTTGGCCTGATGGCTTCAATGTCGCTGACAGTAGATGGCGTCTTTGGACCTAAAACGTTGATGGCTGTGAAATACCTGCAATGTGTCGGTGGATTTCCGGTGAGTGGACGGGTAGATGAGGCAACCTGGCAGTTTGGTGCTGATGGCGTTTTGGGCTTGCCCGAACTATCTATCGGTACTCGCCGGACGTCGGTTGCAGCTGTACAGCGGTCGGTTTTAGCCGCAGGGATACCAATCACTGTAGATGGCTACTTTGGTGTGAAGACCTCAAAGGCGATCGCCGCGTATCAGCAGCGATTAGGGCTTGAACTTACAGGCACGGTAGACGCTGCTACCTGGGAAATGGTTGTGCGATCGCGCCTTACAACCCTCCCTTGCGCTGCGCTCTTACCGCGCCGCGCTCGTCGCTAGCCTGCCCTGTCTAAGCCACCTTGACTATTAGCAGCAGCGGTATACTGTCAACGACCGCTGATGCTGACACAGAGTTTAATCGGCCTTATGGCTTTAGACCTACCTCGCTTTTATCGTGCTGCTAACCCTAGCCGCCCGCTCAAGGTGGCTCAAAGTGAAGACCGTCGCTACTACATTAATTTTTCGTCGGTGCGCGGGGGCGACATTATCAGTGAACTGGGTCGGACAATTGTACGGCTTTCTCCAGACGAGCCGACCAGTCAGCTGTTTACCGGACATATTGGCTGTGGCAAGTCTACAGAGCTGTTTCGCCTGAAGGGTGGACTAGAGCAACAGAATTTCCACGTGGTGTATTTTGAGTCGGACCGTGACCTGGAGATGGCCGATGTGGATATTAGCGATATTTTGTTAATGATTGCTCATCAGGTTACCGAGAGTATGGAATCGGTAGGCGTTCGGCTGCGGCCCAGCTATTTGGAGCAGCTGTTTAGCAATTTGTTAGAGACGCTGCGATCTCCAATGGATCTTGGTGACGTTAGCTTTTCGGTGGGGGTCGCTACGATTACGGCTAGGGCAAAAGAAAGCCCCGAGATGCGTAGCCAATTGCGTCAGTATTTAGAGCCGCGAACGAAAAGCATTATCGATGCGATTAATAGCGAAATTTTAGCGGTTGCCAACGCTCAGCTGAAGGCAAAGGGCAAAAAGGGCCTAGTGGTGGTGGTCGATAATTTGGATCGAATTGATCCTATCCGCCGGGCCGATGGTCGCAGCCAGTCAGAATATTTGTTTGTAGATCGCGGTGAGCAGTTGAAGCGGCTGAACTGCCATGTGGTGTATACAATTCCGCTGGCGTTAATTTTTTCAGACGACTTGCCGCGCTTGGCTAACCGGTTTGGCACAGCGCCTAAGCTGCTGTCTATGGTGCCTGTCTCGACTCGAATGGGAGAGCCGTTCGCTAGGGGGCGACAGCTGCTGCAAAAAATGGTGTTGGCCAGGGCCTTTCCCAATCTGTCGGAGCGCGATCGCTGGCAGCAAATCAAGGTTGTTTTTGACACGCCCGATACGCTGAATACGCTGGTGGCTATTAGCGGCGGCCATATGCGCAACCTGATGCGTTTGCTCTATGGGTGCTTGCAAAAAGGCGATCCGCCGATTACCAAAGCGATGTTGGATGCGGTGATTCGAGATGAGCGAGATGCGCTGATGGCGCTTATTGATGCGGCAGAATGGGATTTGCTGTTTGAGGCGGTAGGCGGTGAAGACAATCAGGGAAATGAAGCGTACAATCCACTGTTGCGCAGTCTGTTTTTGTATGAGTATCGCGATAACGAGGGGCGCTGGTTTGGGTTGAATCCAATTTTGGCTCAGACAAAACGATACCGTGTTTGGCAGGCAAGTCGGTAAAAGTACGTCTTGATAAGCATTTAGCCTAATCTGGCTAGGGTTGTGGCCCCTGATGCAGCAGCAAGCCAAGTGCAGATAGCTATAGAATAGGCATCTTGCCCGTCGAACCCATTGAGTTGTTTATTTAGCCGCCACCTCTAATCTGTTAGCTGCACTTCTGTTATGACAATCGTCAGTGAACAATACTTAGATATTGTTACCTACAACAAAAATGCATTGAACAACCTTCGCCGGGCCGTTGTATTGGGCCAGGGGCAGTTTTCGCTGATTTTGGCTCGGGTGAACTATCAGCGACTACAGCGGGTGTTGATGGTTGAACTTGGGGTGAATCTGCACTTAGACAAGGTGGAAATTTCGCCGGATGCAACTAGCTTGCGATCTGTGATGGAGGCGGCTGAAGCGTTTTCTCAGGCAGCCAAATCAGCTAGCGAATCAGCCACTGAGTCAGCTAGCAAATCAGCCGTGGATCCATTTGCTGAACCGCCTGCTGAATTGCCTGCTGAATTGCCTGCTGAACCGCCTGTTGAACTGCCGAATGGTCCGTCAGTGTCGTCGTCAGCCGAGCAACCCCGCGCGCTGATGCTAACCGGTCTAGAGCGCGTTTCTGCGGCAGAAATAGATGGGTTGCCCTCCCAGCTAGAAAAACTGCTAAAGGCGGCTAACCTGAGTCGTGACGAGCTGCCGAAGCGATTTTCTTATCCGGTCATACTGTGGGTGAATGATGTTGTTCTTCAGCAGTTGAACCGCTACGCTCCAGATTTGAAGAGTTTTGCGGCTACGCCAATTCGGTTTGAGTACCCCGCAGCGGCTTTGATTGAGCGTTTGCGATCGCAGGCTGCTGACACCTTTACCCAAATTCTAGACGTCAACAAAGGGATTGTTCTTAACAACTGCCTGCCGCTAAGCGCTAGCATTACCGAGCCGTTGGCCGCGCGCGAGCTGAACTTCGCGATTAGCCAGCTGGAGCATTTACCCGCTGCCCAGTCTGATTTGGTGACTAATAGCCTGCTGGCCGATCTGTTGTTTTTGCAGGGGCGTAGCCTGCACCAGCAGGGTGAGCTGATTCGCGCCCGGGGCTATTACGAAAAAAGTCTGGTTCATTGGCAGCTAGAAGCGGCTGATATCCCCGCTGGTGCAACAAAAGAAGGCACCTTGAGAAAGGCTCATGTGCTTCAAAGCCGAGACAAGCAGGCTGTCCTAAAGTTTCACTTAGGGCTGTGGTGGCGATCGCAAGCCACGCAAGAAAAAGACTCAACGCCAGCCTATCAGCAGGCGCGTGCCTATTTTGAAGGCTGCTTGACCATTTTTCGTCAGCAAAATCGCTCGGATCGGATCGCTCGCTTTGTTTTGGCACTTGCTGACGTATTGCAAAAATTAGAAGACTGGCCAGCCCTAGAGCAGGTTGCCAAAGAGAGTATTCGACTGCATCATCACGATTTGGCCCGGCTCGCTCGCGACTATAGCTACCTGGCGGAAGTGGCGCTAGCCCGCTACCAAGAAGATGCGCAGTCCGAGTATTTGAGTCAGGCACAGGGGTTCGCCCAGCAGGCCCTAGAAACCTCTGACCGAGTGCTGCAATCCTATGCCCAAGATGTAGACGGTATAACAAGCGCTTCTAGTAAAATTGCGCTGCGCTATCACCGAGGCTGTTACTTTTATTTGCTCGCGATCGCTTATCAGCTGCAACACCAAAGTTTAACCGCTATAGAACATCTTGAAAGAGCCCTCCAAAATATTGACCCTCATTACGATCTCTCTTTATATCGGCGTATTTTGGCTAGACTGTGGCAGCTGTATTTTGACCATAAACACTATGCTGAAGCCTTTGAAGTAAAACTAGAACAGAGACGGATTGAAACACTCTTTGGTTTGCGTGCTTTTATTGGGGCTAGTCAGATTCAGCCCTTTACACCCAGGCTTCCCTATTCATCCTCGAATGCAGCCGTTCAGTCTGCTCGCGGCAGCGTCGTTTCTACCGCTAGCGTGATTTCGACAGCCATTGAAGCCTCTGGCCGCACAGAAGATATTGAATCGCTAGTGTCTCGGCTCTCACAGCCTCGGTATACGCTTGTGGTGATGCACGGACAGTCGGGTGTCGGCAAAAGCTCTATTCTGCGCGCTGGGCTAGTGCCTCGCTTGCGCCGTCTGATTAGCGAGGGGCGGACGGCTTTGCCTGTGCTAGTGAGCAGCTACAGCGATTGGATAAAGCAGGTTTATAGCGCCATCAATAGTCAGAGTGAAGGTCTGCTTGATCCGGCCATCGATCTGGCAGTCGACCCGGCAGTAGAGTTGGTGCCCGATAGTCAGTCTGCCGATTCGAATCAGCTGTCTGCGACGCTTTTACTCGATACATTGCAACAGTTAACAAACCAAAAGTATCAGCAGGTGATTCTGATATTTGACCAGTTTGAAGATTTCTTTTACCAGCATCCTACTTTTGTGCATCGTCGGGGGCTCTACAGCTTTTTGCGAGACTGTCTTGATCTGCCCTATGTCAAGATTGTTCTTTCGCTCAGAGAAGACTTTTTGCACTATCTGCTGGAATGGGATCGCAACGCCAATTTGAGCATTATCAATAATGACATTTTAAGTAAAGACATTCGCTACTATCTGGGTAACTTCACACCTAAAGCCGCTGAAGCTCTCATCAACCAGCTAACTCAGCTGGCAGGCTTTGAGCTAGAGCCTGCGCTAGTGACTGCGTTAGTGGATGAGCTAGCCGCAGAAACAGGAGAAGTGCGCCCGATTGAGCTGCAGGTGGTCGGTGCTCAGCTCCAGCGAGAAGAGATTACGACGCTATCGGCCTATCGATTGCTGGGGCGATCGCCTAAAAGTCAGCTACTCAAAAACTTCTTGAACAGCGTGGTGCGCGACTGTGGGCCTGAGAACAATCTAGTGGCCAGATCGATTCTCTATTTGCTGAGTGAAGGTGAAAACAGACCGCTTAAAAGTCTCTCGGAGCTACAAGAACCGCTGCTACTCGCCAACATTGAGAGTGCGCCACAACAGCTGAGCTTAGTCCTCGATATTTTGATTGGGTCGGGGCTGGTTTTTGAAGTGCCCGAAGTCTCTGGCGTTCGCTATCAGCTGGTGCATGAATACCTGGCAAGTTTGGTGCAAGACCAGCAGCAGCCGGGCCTCATTGAGGTGTTGCAAGCTGAGCGCAATCGCCGTCAGCTGGCGGAAGATCAGCTTCAGAAGGCACTGGCAGCTCAGTCGGATACGCTGATGCAGGCAACGCTTGCTCGGCACCAGGCAAATGTTTCTGAGATCAAAGCCACGATTTCGGTGGCCAGATCGCTCTATTTATCGGGCGACGGTATTGACGCTTTAGCCAAAGGGCTACGGGCGGCGCGGCAGGTTAGCAGCGTGGACGATGCGTTCTTAAAGCTACAGGTGGCGCTTTGTTTGGCGACATCTCTGCGAGATATTCATGAGAGAAATGAGCTGGTTGGTCATCGCAACTGGGTGCTGGCGGTTGACTGTCGGCCACAGCTGGATGCGCCAGAGCGAATTGTGTCGGCCAGTGAAGACGATACGCTAAAGCTGTGGAATGGCAAGGGCGAGCTGGTGCGATCGCTCACCGGACATCAGGCCAGCGTGATAGACGTCTGCTTTAGCCCAGACGGTGAGTATCTGGCCAGTGCTAGCCTGGACCATACCATTCGGCTATGGCGAGCTAACGGTGATTTTATCCGGCAAATTGCTTTTGAGTCCGCTAGCGTAACCAGCCTGAGCTTTAGCCCTAGCGAACCGCTATTAGCGGCAACCTACAGCGATACGACGGTGCGGCTATGGGATTTGGCGGGACAGAGGGTGCGATCGCTAGAAGGCCACGAAGACTGGGTGCGTGCCGTTGCCTTTAGCCCAGACGGTCAGCGCTTGGTGACAGGCGGTGAAGATAATACCGTGCGGCTGTGGAGCGTAGGCGGTGAACTGCTAGATACGCTGCACGGCCATCGAGGCTGGGTGCGCAGCGTAGACTTTAGCCCAGATGGTCAACTAATTGTGTCCGCTGGGGATGCGAACGAAATTCGCGTTTGGAGCGTGGACGGCTACAAGCTGATTACTTTTTATGGGCATGAAGACTGGGTGCGTGCTGTTGCCTTTAGCCCCAACGGCCGGTTGGTTGCTTCGGCTAGTGACGACCAAACCATTCGTATATGGACGTTGGACGGTACGGCTATACATACGTTCAACCACCGCAGCAGTGTGCATAGCGTAGCCTGGAGCGCCGACGGCAACTCTGTTGTTTCTGGTGGCGATGATGACCAGGTGCATATTTGGCGATTGCAGGGGCCTACCGTGCCGATTTGCCAGGGACATGAAGGCATTGTGTGGAGTGCTCGTTGGCGTCCGGCTGTTAGAGAGATAGCCCTAGAAAGCAGTTCTTCAGAGATGCCTTTAGATCATTCACCAGATCATCCACCAGATAATTCGCTTGAAGCGCAGACGGCTATTCTCTCAGCGGGCGGTGACGGTGCGATTAAGCTGTGGTCTGAATCGGGATTGCTGCTGCGCTCAGTAGAGGGTCACAGGCGCGGGGTTCACTGCGCCGACTGGCGACCAGACGGTGAGTTTTTTGCCTCGGCCAGTGCCGATTATTCGGTCAAAATTTGGCGAGCCGATGGCGCACTGGTAAAAACGTTAGCAGGGCACGGCGACGCGGTTTGGCAGGTTCGCTACAGTCCTACTGGGGAAACGCTGGCATCGGTGAGTAGCGATCGCACGGTTCGCCTGTGGTCTCATGAAGGAGAGCTGCTGAAAACCTGGAGCGACCATACTGATACGGTCTGGCACATTAGCTTTAGCCCAGACGGTGAGTATCTGGTGTCTGCCAGTGAAGACAATACCCTGCGACTGTGGCACTGCGAGCAAGATTTAATGCAGACAATAGACGGTCCTGCAGGCGGTCAGTCTGGCAGTATTTGGTGTGCGGCGTTTGATCCGTATGGCCGGCTGGTGGCGGCAGGCGGTGCAGATGGTGCCATTCGTTTGTGGACGGTGATTGACCCACCCACTGAGCCGATGCGCTTAGCCCCCGATCCGATTTTGCTACGTGGACACCGAGACTGGGTGCGCAGCGTATGCTTTAGCCCGAATGGTCAGTTTTTGGCTTCCTCAAGTGATGACGGTACGGTGCGACTGTGGTCGGTATCTGCGGATATTTTGAACGATGTCGATCAAGATGACGGTGGTATGGCGCAACTATTGCCACCGTTGCTCAGCCATGAGGGTGTGGTTTGGGATGTGGCCTTTGACCCGTCAGGAGAGCGATTAATTTCTGCGGGCGCAGACGGTACGGCGAGAGTGTGGGATTTGCGTTTAGATGCGCTGATGGCGCAAGGGTGTGAGTGGCTGCAAGACTGGTTGATTGCACGGCCTGAGATGCGATCGCAGCTCTGCGGCGACTTTTCAGAAGATTGATTCTTTCAGAAGATTAGTTCTACAGTCTCTGATCGGTTAGTGACCATTCTGTTATTGGCAGGTGCGTTCTGTTAAGCGTCCCCTTACAGATAGTTCTAGTCAGATAGTTCTAATCAGATAATTCCAATAGAAATTGATATTGCCGCCTGTCGTCGGGAATATTGATTCTGAATGCTGAAGATTATTGCTGAGATATAGCAGATGCCCTAATGCATTAGGACACTTGCTCAGAAGCTTTACTTACCTTCTGTAGGTTGAAGCGTTGCGTAAGTGTCTCAAGCAACGCTTCAAAAGCTATATGAGCCAAGAAAGCCGATAAACGCAGCAATACGCTTGTAACAAAATATTTCGCTATACGTTCAACAGTAGTGATTGGCCAGAAAAGCGACTGTATTCATAACAGCTCGCCGACAAGTCCCGTTAAAACTATGCCTCATTTTTTAGATAGGAGAATGCGCGATGAAATATGACATTCGCTACAAGCCAGCGTTTGCCACGATATTTCTGACTTTGCAGCCAGGAGAACAAATCTTTGCTGAAGCGGGCGCAATGGCCAGCATGTCCGGAAAAGTTGCGATGGACACAGGCTTTTTTGGTGGCCTGATTCCGGGACTGCTGAAAGCCTTTTTGGGCGGCGAATCTTTGTTTTTGAACGAGTTTACCAATAAGACTCAAAGCCCTCAAGAGATTGTTTTGACTCAGTCGAGTATGGGCGATATTGTTCAAACTCAGCTCAATGGTGGGTCGCTGTGTTTGCAGCCTGGCGCTTATATTGCGCATACCAAAGGAATCAAAGTAGATTTGCAGTGGGCTGGTTTTGCTAGCTGGTTTTCTGGAGAGGGATTGTTCAAGCTGAAGCTTAGCGGCAATGGCATGATCTTTTTTGGGGCCTACGGGGGGCTTTCCGAAAAGAATGTGACCGATAGCTTTGTGGTAGATAGCGGTCATTTGGTGGCCTATGAGCCGGGTATCAAATTAAACGTAGGGCTTTCGGGCAGCATGATGGGCTCGTTGACTTCTGGCGAAGGCTTTGTGAATAAGCTAGAAGGCAGTGGCAAAATTTATCTTCAATCGCGCAGTATGGGCGGCTTGGTTAAGTTCTTGAAGCCGAAGCTCTAGCTCTCCCTAAGTGCTGTAATTTCTATCCTGTAATCTTTAATAAAAACTATGAAACTCGAACTGTTACATCAGCCAGATAGTGCAGTCGCAAAAGTCCTGCTAGATCCGCAAGAAGAGATCTTAGCGGAAGCTGGTGCGATGGTTGCTATGAGTAGCAGCATCGACGTGAGCACTACCCTGCGTAAAGGTAAAGGCGGCGGTGTGTTGGGCGGACTTAAGCGCATGGTGGCCGGAGAGTCTTTGTTCATTAGCGTCTTTCGATCGGGCGGTAGTGCGGCTGAGTTGTATTTGTCACCAACGCTCATGGGTGACATTTTGCCCTACACGCTATCGGGTACCGAGCTGGTTATTCAGTCAACTAGCTATCTGGCCAGTACGCCCGGCGTGCAGATAGATCTGGGGTTTACCGGCTTTAAGAGCCTCTTTTCGGGAGAGTCTTTATTTTGGTTGACAGCTAACGGCAGCGGCCTAGCGCTACTCAATGCGTTTGGTAGCGTTTACGAAATAGATGTAGATGGCGAATACGTAGTGGATACGGGTCATATTGTTGCCTTTGAGCGCACGCTAGATTACAGCATCTCTAAAGCGAACAAAAGCTGGGCAGGTGCTTTTTTCAGTGGAGAAGGCTTTGTCTGTCATTTCAAGGGTAAGGGAAAAGTCTTTTGTCAAACGCATAACCCAGGCTCCTTTGGTCGGATGGTGGGTGGAAAGTTGCCACCTCGTTAAGAAACTGTGGTCAATAATTTCAAATTAACTAAGGTCTCAAATTAAGAGGAGAAGACGCTTGTGAGTAGTGCGATCGCATACAAAATTGAACATAGCCCGGCCTACGCATCCCTAAAGCTAAACCTAAAGCCCGAGCAGTCCGTTACCGTTGAAGCAGGGGCAATGGCCGCGATGGATAGCTGCATCGACATGAAATCGAAAGTGAAAGGCGGCCTGGGTAAAGGCATTGGCCGTATGTTTGGCGGCGAGTCATTGTTTACCAGTGAGTTTACAGCCAAGGGCCAGTCAGGTTATCTGTACGTATCACCGGGTGTGCCTGGAGACATCAAACACTACGCGCTCGACGGTAGTCGTAGCTTGATGGTGCAATCTTCTGGTTTTGTTGCCGCTGCGCCTGGCGTCATGATAGACAGCAAGTTTCAGGGCTTTAAGGGCTTCTTTAGCGGCGAGTCTCTTTTTCTGCTAAAAGTAACTGGCGAAGGAGACTTTTGGTTTAGCTCTTTTGGAGCCATTATTGAAATTCCGGTAGACGGCAGCTACGTGGTTGATACGGGCTACATTGTCGCGTTTGAAGATACGCTGAACTACAAGGTAGAAGTACTCAACGGTCTCTCTTTCAAGAATCTGAAGACCAGTATTTTTGGTGGAGAAGGCTTAGTCACTCACTTTAGCGGCAGTGGTAAGCTGTGGATTCAAACCCGCAACGTCGCCTCTTTTGTTCGCTTTATTCATCCGTTCCGTCCGGTGAAAAGTAATTAATACTCTAGAACTAAGCCCGTAGAACCGAATCCTTTAAAAAATGCCCATCGAACTTCCCCCTGGCAGTGCGGCCTACAGCGAAGACACGCCGCCTGCAAATAACCGTCAGCTGTTTTCACTACTACTGCTGTTTTTGCTGGGCGTTGGACTTGCGGTAGGCATCGCCCTCTGGCTGGCTGGGGCGGTGGTTTGGCTGATTCCACCTGAAGTAGAGCAGCAGCTGGGCAGAGCAATTGTGCCCGTGTTTGAAGCGCAAGCGCAGCCTTCGGACACGCAAGATACGTTGAACGTGTTACTCGATAGATTAGAAGCTCACCTGCCAGACGATCAGCGGCTAGGTTCTAACGGTCAGGCTCGTGATTATCAGGTGCTGTATGTGCCTGAGGAGACAGTAAACGCGTTGGCTATTCCAGGCGATCGCGTCATCATTTATAAAGGCTTGCTTGCAAATGCCGAATCTGAAAATGAGCTAATGATGGTGTTGGGGCACGAACTAGGTCACTTTGCCAATCGCGATCACCTGCGGGGACTTAGCCGCTCAATTATGCTGCGACTATCGCTCTCTGCTGTTTTTGGTGATTTGGGTTCTCTAGGCTCGATTGCGACTAACAGTATTGCCTCTTTATCCAACGCGCAGTTTTCTCAAAGTCAAGAAACTCAGGCGGATGAGGTTGGGCTGACGCTGCTAGAAGCAGAATACGACCATGCTGCTGGGGCGACTGACTTTTTCAGCCGAATGGCACAAGAGAGTGAGCGCATTCCTAGTATAGATATTCTGGCGAGTCACCCGCCTTCTGAGGCACGTGTGCGTGAGATAGAAGAAATGATAGAAGCGCGAGGTTACAGCGTTGAAGAGAAGACGCCGCTTGAGCCTTCGCTGATAAAAGAAAGCGATCTTCTAGAAGAAGCAACAGAAACATAAGTCAAGACTTGGCGTTACTACAGCTCATTCAAAAAAAACGAATGACGTATGAACAGACTTGTTCATACGTCATTCTCATATGGACCTTCTAGCGAAAAAAACTGCTGTAATCCTTTTCTAGCTTACGCTTGGCATCTTCTTCTACAATGCTGCCGTGGGCCATCACAACCCGTTCAAAATCCCAGGACAATATCTTTTCAACCGTCTCTTTCACACTTTGCTTGTCCGTAGTTGCAATCCGTTCAAAGACTGACGGTGCCAGCTTTTGATAGTCGCCTGTAACCCTGGTCAGCAGTTTTGTGACAAACGGAAAGCTGTTATCAAAATGAAAAGCTGTATCGGTCAAAATCAGCGTACGACTAGCCGCATGAAAAAAGACCCATTCATTCAGTGCATCGAAACCACCAGGACTTAGGGTTTTAAAGTCTTCAAAGTACAGCCCTTCTAGATCGTTCCATAGGGGACTGCTATTAGCTTGAATGACTTTATCAATCGGCAAATTAGGCTTTTTCTCTTGCAATCCAGGTGCGGCCCAAAAAGTGGCTGTTGGATAAGCATACTTAAAATCTGCCGCATAAAGGTAATGATACAAGTTGGGTGAAATGATATGCTCAACGGTTCCGATACGGGCCAGCTGCTGCTTCAACTCGCTGTTCAATGCAATCGGCGAAATAACGGCTAAGGCCTGACTGCTCAAGCGGACAACCGTCATTCTAGTACCAACCTCTAGCCCGAGATACTTCAGCGGCTGTTCTGCTACCCAAAGGTTGTGATCGAGCGCTCTCATGAGGGTTGTTACGTTGAAAGGCGTTCCGCTAGCTTAGCTTGATTTGCCTTCGTTAGCTTACTAACCACCAGCTCATAAGACTTATTTGCCAGGTCAATCAGCATATCGTCAGGGATTTCGTCGGTCAGCGAGACGGTAATCCAGTGCTTTTTGTTCATGTGGTAGCCGGGTGCGATCGCCTCAAACTGCTCTGCTAAAATCTCACCATCTAACGGAACACACTTGAGCGTAACAACCGGCGTTCCTGCCTTGACAGAAACATAGGCAAACATCTTTCCCATCACCTTAAAAACCAGCGGCTCGGGCCCAAAGGGATAGCAGCGTTCAGCGCCATTTAAATCTGAAAGGTACTTCTCAATCTTCTCCTGTTCCACCTTCAGTACCTCTCAAATATAAGTATTTTCGTATAAGTATTTTCGTAACTACTCAGACTCTATTCTCAGATTGTCGCGAGTCAGTTACGACAGTAGCTGACTCGCGACAATCTGCTTGCATGATGGGATTGAGCTGCTTGATTGATCAGTATGACCGATCAGTATGATTTGGAGATCGCTATTTTCTAGAAAACTTGCATCAGTGACCGGGCAAAAATGCCCGTCCCAATGACGACAATTCCGCAGGCACTAGCCGTTGGCAACCATTCTACGATCGCCCTTTTAGGCGCTGGTAGCTGCTTAAACATTTGCTTTGCGTAAACCAGTATCAGCCCTAATGCGGTCAACACCACCGACAGCCCCAGACTAAACACCAACACCAACACGAGACCGGAAAAAGGATTGCCGATTGCGATCGCGCCTAGCAACAGCACCAGCGCCGCCGGACAGGGCACCAGCCCCGCCGACAGCCCCAGCAGCAATAGTTTCCGCCAGGTCACGGCCTCTCCCGCTGCGGCAGGTAAATGAGAGTGTGTATGGTTGTTGTGAGAATGCTCACCATGCGAGTGGTGATGGCCATGCTCATGATGATGGTTATGCTCATGATGATGGCCATGCTCATGATGATGGTCATCATCATGATGATGGTGACTATGAATTGCGCTTGCTTTGGCTAGGTTCTGCGATCGCCTCCACCGCTGCCATAACAAGTTCAGCCCAATCACAACCACCATGCTTCCCGATACCAAACTCAGCCAGGGATAAAGCTGTTCAGGCAGTATGTAGCGGGCCGCAAACAGCGTTATGAACCCTAAAGCAAATACGCCTAAGGTATGGGTAATTGTTGTCGTCATTGCTAGAAACACAGCGTGCAGCGGTGTTGCCCGCTCGCCGATCAAATAGGCAGCGACTAGCGTCTTCCCATGCCCTGGAGACATTGAATGCAGCGCCCCCCATAAAAAGGCACCCGCCAGCGACAGCAGCCATTTTCCTGATAGGCCCGCTGCACTTCTTACTATGCCCTCTGGCCCTAGCTCTAAGGTTGTTTTGCGAGGCGTAAACACATGGTTGGAAAACTGCCCCGCATGAGAAATAGTCGCTACACAGCTAGCTTTGGATGTGCCTGGCACAAACAGCTGATAGTCAATGGTCAGGTTCTGAAATGGCTCAAGCCAAGCGTAGCTTAACAGAAGGTTTGTATGAGTTTTAGGCGCTATTGTCCCAGTGCTGGTACCATTGTCAGCCAGACTTTCGCTGCGGGACTGCACAGTCAAAGCGGCTTTCTGATTGCGGTCATCTTTCAAGATTATCTTCTCTTGAAAAAAGTTTTGAAGTGCCTCTCTATTGCGGGCGATCTCTGCGCCTGAAAGTCTGTCGTCGCCATCCTCATCGGCAAATGCAGTGAGTTCGCTAGGGTAGATGAGGGAAATTTGAGCACTGGTCGCTTGAACTGTGATTTTGGCTGTTGTCAGGTCATCCCAATGAGCAGCGCTAGGCATCGCTGTCGATAGCCAAACAAACAGCAAACTTACACCAAATAGTAAGCTCATCAGCCCAAACGGACAGCGCTTTCGAAGAAGCCATAACCTTCTTTTGGACAAGCTTCGGGCTAACCTTTTTGGCAAAAATCTGCGAAACGGCAAGTGAGTCATAACAGTAAGTCTAAAAGTATGGGATAAGTCTTAATCCTTTGGTGTATCTAAACTCTTAATAGGACTTCTATGGATTCACAGCCAATATTAGCCGGTTTATCAAGAGTCCATTGGGTCGTGAACTAAGTGAGAAGCTGACGAGGGCAACAGCTGGACTATAGTAGCTGATAAGATTTTCCCACGCAGTGGTGCTGACTTGTAAGCATAGCTCGCGTGCTTCTTCACTTCTAGATGTCTTATAATTTCTAAGAGATCGCGAGTAAGAGATTGTGAGCAAGCCGTTTTGAGACACGAAACGAGACGTGCTTTTGTAAGGATTCAAAAGCTCTAAAATTTGAGATATGTAGACTTGTGCATGACATATGTAAACTCATGAGCAGCATAAAACTCATGAGTAGCATAGCTTAGCGATTTGTTGTTTGATATCGAATTTGTCAGCGATGGTGCTGTTTCAATAGCGCTTCAACTAGAGCTTGCGCTGTTTGTAATCGTTGAGAATCGGGATGCTGAGCCACCCAAGCCGCTAGCTCATTTAAGGCTCCGTTGAGCAAATGGGAAAACCCCTCCGCATCAACAACATCAAGCTGTTCTTGCTCTACCATCAGCTGAATTCCCTCTTGAAGCAGTCCAAATCCGTACTGGTCAAATTGAACTAACCTCTCTGCGGATAGCACAGCCGGAGCTTCGATAAACACAATTCGGCGCAGGTCATCGTGTTGTGCAATCTCTAAGAATGCTCGCGAAGCCTGTACCAATTGCTCCCAGTTGTCTTCTATCGAGTGGACCTGAGAAGTGATGTGGGTAGCAATTTTGCCGTAGGCTTCCTCCACGACCGCTTCAAATACAGCCTGCTTACCCCCCTTGAACTGGTGATACAAAGCCCCTCTTGTAATCCCTAAGCCTTGAATCATCTCCTCTGTTGCGGTGGCAGCATAGCCCTGGCTAGCAAAAAGCAGATGTGCACGGTCAAGAATAGCTCGACGGGTACGACGAGTCCGTTCGGCCTTAGTAAGCTTGGTGGTCATATCGAGTAGTTTCACAAATAAAAACATACAGACAGAATGTATCTTGACAATTTAAATGAGTTGAGCCATGTTAGATACATGCTGATTGTATGTTTTAGAGGTAAATGATGCTATCTATTCGCCAGGCAACCGCCGCTGATGTTTCGTTTTTGGCTCATATCGTTTATGAGGCATCGCTGCCACCGGAAAATCACAGTTTCTGGGATGACTTGTTGCAAGGGAGCTCAACTGAAGCCGAAGACTTCATTGCTGCGATGCTGACAACCCGAGCGACTTACTGGAGTCAGATTGAGGACTTTATGGTTGTGGAGCGTGAGAGGCAACCAGTGGCAGCGGCCTCTATCTATGCTGCTACCGAAGAAGACTATCGCCCGGTTTGCCTTGACCAGATGAACCAAGTAGCTCAAGTATTGGGCTGGTCAAGGCAGACTAAGACAGAGTTTTGCGATCGCTATCTCCAATTTCTTGGTGAAGATCCAAAGCCTCTATTTTTCAAGCCTCAAGCACCTTGGATTATTGAATATGTAGCCGTCATTGCTGAGGCAAGAGGGCAGGGTGTTGGCAAGTTTCTATTGCAGTCGTTACTGAATCAGGCTCGGCAGAAAGACCAGCACCATATAGGCATTATGGTCATCAACGGTAATGACCGCGCTTACAAAGCCTATCAGTCTGCGGGGTTTAAGCCCTATGAAACGCTTTACGCTGACTATTTCACCAATAATTTCGGCATTGAATTTCCAGGTTTTACTAAGTTTGGTCAGATTCTATCTCCTGTGGCTTAGCGATGACTTTAAGAGACTTGTAAGACTTAGCGCTACGAATTTGGACAGTGGTGAAGATGATGTGTCTTCTAGGATAGAGGTGATGACGTTCACAACATCAGGAATGATGATTGATTGTTCTCGTAAAAATCCAAAAGGTGTTCGCTGATTGACGACTCTAGAAAACAGAGAAGAGAAGACCAACTATTCTGTTGGCATAAAACCGTGATGTTCCAGAACTTATAGCATCTCTCAGCTCTGAAACATCACGTGAAGCTCACAATCTTCAGATTGCCTACGTTTCGGCTTCGTAGGTCAGCTTCAAATATGACCACTCAATCGTTTCAGCAAGTACTTAGGAGTTTCGATATAGATAGCCTTGACGTTCATAGAAGCTATGGGGGCGGCTGCGTCTGATGTGGCAGTGAACCTCAATGCGATCACACTGCCGCTGATTAGCCGCTTCGACAATCGCCGCTTCTAGCCGATGACCAACGCCTGCTGATCTGCTTTGCTAATCAACGCAGAAGTAGCTAATACGGCAAAAGTCTCCTTCCACGCCAAGCTGAGGAATAAAGTGCAATGAAACAAAGCCAATTATCCTATCAATATCATCAATAGCAACTAGGAGTTGCGCGTCCGGGTGTTGAATTAATCGGCTGAGCTGATTCTCTACAAAGTCAGCGGTTGCTGCGTAGTCTAACTGTCCTAGAAGTTCAGCAATTTGAGCAGCATCTTGCAGTTGACCACTACGAATGTTCATGAGTTTCTTTTTCTATATCATCACGGTTGGAGCCATTACGATTAGAATCATTACGGTCAGAGCCATTACGGCTAGATAAACAACTCAATTGATGATGTCGAATTCTCTTCATACGTGCAGCAGCAAGAAGCTACACACCACCGGTCACATCAATGAATCCGCCTGTTGTAAAAGAAGACTTGTCTGACAGTAGCCACAGAATGGCCTGCGCGACTTCTACGGCTTGCCCGCCTCGCTGTAGTGGGACGGCTGTCTTGATTCTGTCTACGCGATTGGGTTCGCCGCCGCTGGTGTGAATGTCTGTGTAGATGAAGCCAGGACGAACTGCGTTGACTCGAATTCCTTCTCTGGCAACTTCTTTGGCTAAACCGATCGTCATCGTATCGATTGCTCCTTTCGAGGCCGCATAGTCCACGTACTCGCTCGGAGAACCACTTCGAGCCGCCCCTGATGAAACGTTGACGATTGCGCCGCCACCGCCACCCCGTAGAGTAGACATTCGTTTAACGGCTTCTTTGGCACATAAAAAGCTACCGATGACGTTCGTGGAGAAGACTCGGTTCAACCGTGCGACATCCATATCAGCAACGCTCATCTGCTGTTCTAGAATGCCTGCGTTGTTGACAAAAGCGGTGAGCAGGCCGAGTTGCTGGTCTACTTCGCTGAAAAGACGAAGGATATCAGGCTCTGAGGCAACATCAGCTGCGATGGCGATCGCATTTTGACCTTGCTGCTCGATTGAGCGGACGACGCTATCAGCAGCGGTTTGGTTTTGCCGATAGCTGATGCAGACATCGTAACCTTTAGCGGCAGCGAGGCGAGCAGTCGCTGCGCCAATACCACGGCTTCCGCCTGTGACGAGTAGTACCTTGTCCATGTCAGACCACTCATAGAAAATAGATTCCATCGCCTATCTAAATCGATAATAGCCTCTCTATCTGAATTATCTCGATTGGCATCAGCAACGACCGTCAGCAACCACCAAATATGCGATCGCGCTTTCAATACTGTTTGCCTAAACTCCAGTAAAACGACTGAGCAACATTTTCTCTATCAACGGGTCTGACGATTGACTGATGTATTTGGCGTATAGCTGGGCTACCGGAGGCACAAGTGCAAAAGGTCCGGTAAACCCGCTAAAAAGGTGTAACCCAGTAACAGTAGGCAATGGCCCTATCAGAGGTAATCCATCCTGCGAAAACGTGACCAGACAGTGTCGCCAGCTACCAGGAACATCCTTCAGCGCAGGCATGCGTTGTTCCATCGCCTGCCGCATTTCAGCTTCACTAATCTGCGGGTCCACGGGCGGCGTGTATGCCGTGTGAAATCGGCTGATTTGCCCAATGCGAGCCGTTTTATTTTTGAATTGAATAATGCCTGCTTCTAGTACTGGGGGCATCACCTGATGATTCGGCTGCTGCCACGCTTGTGGATCGGTCGCTTTGTTCTCAATGACGATTCGAGCGTTGGTTGCTGGCATCACAAACGCACGTACTTCAAAATCGAGCGGTTCTGTTTCTACAATCTCTGCATGAGTGAAAAAGAGAGAAACTTGTAATCCAACAGACCCAATCAGCTGCAAGCTGTAGGCTCCGGCGGCAACAATGACATTTTTAGCCGGGTAGGCTTGAGCTTCTGTCGTGATGCCCGTGATCTTGTTTCCTATACGAACTAATCTGGTAACGGCAGAAATGTTGTGATGGCCGCCCAACCGTCTAAAGGCTTGGTTATAAGCCGAGACCAATGACATTGGATCAACATGCGCATGTCGAATCGTAAATGCCCCATCAATTGCCTCTGGGTTTAGCTGAGGTTCTATCTCGTGAGCTGTTTGCGCATCGACAAACTGGGGCGGCGTGCGAAAGCTGGCATAGCCTGACTTTAAATCGTCAATATCTGCGCCTTTTTCAACCGTTAGTAGCAGGTCTAATTCTCTTAGTTGCGTATCTGCGTCCAGCTCTTCTGGCAGCTCTCTATGCCGCTCTATACCGGCCCGAAAGAGAGTTTCTGTAAGATCTGTTGTGCCCGCCCAGTAGCCGATGCCGCCGTAGCTGTAGCGGGTGCCGCTGTGTGGGCTGCCGTCGTCCATAAGTAGAACAGACTGTCCGGCTTTGGCGAGTTCGTAGCTGAGGGCGGCACCTGCTAGGCCGTTACCGATGACGATGGCATCGTAGGTTTGCATATTGAGGTTTGCATGCTGTAGGTCTGCATACTTAGGGGTGAATTTGAGAGAGAATCATTCGCAGGCGATCGTAATCATCTTTTAGCAGGACGCTAATCATTCGCCCCGCACTGACCAACCAGTCTCGGTCTAGATCGCGCAAGTTGTAGACTTCTCTAATCGTGGCGGCAACTAAGCTTTCGGTAGGGGCATTGGTGATTTGTAAAAGCGTGCGGAGCCAGTTGAGTTCTTCAGTGAATCGAACCACTTCTTCGGAGGTGGCCTGATGCACGGACTGGTGCACCTGAGGAGGGCGAGGGGGCAAGTGCTGGTAGGTGCGATCGCTCAATACCATTTCTTTTTGAGTGTCCTCACCTTTGGCACCACGACGGCCTCTCTCCATCGGGACAAAACCAACAATCGCCACGCGAAACTCAGTTTTGAGCATGGCAAAAATCTGCGGCTGCTGCTGACGCAGTTCATCCAAAGACATGCCCAGCGCTCTAGCCCTGTGAACCGAATCTAATGGACTGGTGGTTGCGTGATACACCACGCCGTAGATTTGGTTGGCCGCTTCTTCGTCGTAGGCTTTGACCCAGCTGCCAAAAGGCGGCATTGCGGGAAAGCTCAAATCTTCCGGCTCCAGGCACTGGGCGAGAAACTCGGTGGTGGACGTTTCAATCACCTCAGCGATGTGGCCAGGGTGACGTTTGGCTGTGTCAAACTGCGGTAGCGGCAGGCGCATCGCTTACTTTTTGCCTCGCTTGGGTTTTACAACTTCCAGATCGGCGGGCTTGAAGGTAATGAGTTTATCCCAGTTGCCACCTTCAAAAAGCACAGCGACTTTGCCGTCGGTGACGCGCTGCACCTGGCCTTCAAATCCGTAGTAGGTGTCGTCTGCGTTGGTGATGCGAACGGGAGAACCTGGCAATATCATCATGGGCTGTGTAAGCGCTGCGATCGCTCTGTGTAAAAGACGTCTTTTACATAGCTTACAGTGCTGGTTTTAGAGTGCAAGGGGATGGGACTATTTTTTGATCGCTGGTCTCGATGCGGCGGCGTCTTTCAGATCTAGCAATCAGAGCTAGCAACTAGAGCTGGCAACAAGACAGTTCGTAACAAATGGACCGATAATGGAGCCGCATGATTGAAAAGTCTTACTAAAGCAAGCACACTAGACCCCACACTATGGTTATCGAGTATCTCTATAACGGCGCTAATCTGTTCGCGATTCCCTTTTGGACCCTGATGGTTCTATTTCCTGGCTGGGGCGTGACCCGCCGCGTGATGACCTCTGTGATTCCTTTTGTGCCGCTAGCGCTGGCGTATATTTATTGCTTTGCCAACAGCGTAGATCCCGACACGCTTGAATCTTTTGCCAATCCGACCCTGAGCGCCCTGGCTGGTCTGTTTGCTGATGAGCGAGTAATGGCTACCGGCTGGATTCACTACGTTGTGATGGATTTGTTCGTGGGCCGATGGATCTATTTACAGGGGCAAGAGAAAGGCATTTGGACTCGGCATTCTTTGGTGCTGTGTCTGTTTGCTGGCCCGATTGGATTGCTGTCGCATCTGATCACCACGCCACTACAAGAGCGTGTGTTTGGACTTATTGATGTCAGCGGTTCAGAAATGCTGGGATAAACTGTCACGGCATTTTGATGCTAACCTACACGCCATCACTCATAATGACGTGTTGTAGGTTTCCTGTCGGTTATTTCGGGTATCCCATGGTTGTTTCCTTTTTCTTCCGCTTACGGCAGCTGTTTTGTCAAACCACGACCCGGCGGCGGTTCTTCCGCATCGGGCAGTATGCTGGTCTGTTCAGCCTATGCTTTTTACTGGCAGTGGGCTGCCGGAATGGTGGGAGTGCTATCGATGATACGGTGGGCGCGGGCGATCGCGTCTCTGTGGGAACTACCCTGAGCGCTCGCACCCTCGATCCTGCTGATTCCTATGAAATTTTTCCTGGCATTTTGCTCTACAACATGGGCGATCGCCTCTATACCTATTCGCCGGGCACCACTGATCTGGTGCCTCAGCTAGCCACTGACCTGCCCAGAATTAGTGACGACGGCCTAACCTACACCATTTCTTTGCGCGACGACGTTACTCTCCACGACGGTACGCCTTTCACTGCCGAAGTCATGGCATTTTCTATCGAACGCTTTATGGAAAATGGAGGCCGCCCAGCCTCATTACTAACGGGCAAAGTTGATACGGTTTCTGTCACAGATGGTGATCTGGTCATCACGCTCAAGCAGCCGTTTGCAGCATTTCCTTCTCTCCTCACCTTCTCCGGTATTACCCCGGTTTCTCCTGAGGCATACGAAGTGGGGGCGGGTAGCTTTAACCCTGATAGTTTTATTGGCTCTGGGCCTTACAAGCTCGCTTCTTTTAGCAGTGATGTGATCAAGCTAGATGTCAATGAAGACTACTGGGGCGTAAAGCCTGATAACGGCGGCATTGATATTCAGGTATTTACCAGCGCTGTAAACCTTTACAACACGTTTACTTCAGGCGGTTTAGATGTGGCCTACCAAACGCTAGACCCCGACCAGATTTCTACGCTAGAAGCCGATGCGGCGAGCGAAAACTGGCAGGTGATTGAAGCGGGTTCTACGGTCGTAAACTACCTGTCGCTCAATCAAAAAATTGCGCCCTTTGATGATTTGAATGTTCGTAAAGCGGTAGCGGCAATGATGGACCGTCAGCTGATTAGCGATCGCGCCTTTAAAGGCCAGGCTGAACCGCTCTATAGCCTCATTCCCAAAAGCTTCCCCGTCTACGATCCTGTCTTTGAAGAAGCCTACGGCGATGGCAACTTTGAAGAGGCCAAAGCGTACTTAGCAGAAGCCGGAATCACAGAAGCGAATCCCCTAGAGTTTGAAATCTGGTACCCATCTGCCTCTACGCCCCGCTCGGTTGCCGCCAATACAATTAAGCAATCAGTTGAGCAAGCGCTGCCTGGTTTGGTAAACGTGACGGTCAGCACGGCTGAGTCTGCAACCCTGTGGGAGAACGTAGAGAACGGTGCCTACAACAGCGTGCTCTCCAACTGGTACCCTGACTACTTCGATCCTGAGAACTTTGTACAGCCCTTCTTGACCTGTGATGAAGGATCTAGCGAGACGCTTTGCACGGTCGGCTCACCCCAAGCCAACGGTTCTTTTTACTACAGTGACAAAGCCAATCAGCTGGTCGCCGATCAAAATGCTGAGCAAGACCCCACTAAGCGAGACGCTATCTTTGCTGATTTGCAGCAGCTGATGATTGACGATGTTCCTTACATTCCGCTGTGGCAAACAAAGGACTATGTCTTCACAACTGCAGACGTTAGCGATGTCGCGATCGAGCCCAATCAGCAATTTTTGCTATGGCAAATTGACAAAAGTGTCGCGACAGCCGCTGCTGAGTAGGCGAAAGCGACCTTTAGCATCAGCGGCCTGCAAAATACCCCTCTTCATCTATGTCTCGCACCAGCTCACTGCGCCTCTATGTCATCTCTCGGCTACTTCTAGCCCCTTTGATGATCTGGACTATTTCGTCCGTTGTCTTTCTTTTATTGCGAGCCACCCCTGGCGATCCGGTAGATGCGCTTTTGGGTCCGCGCGCCCCTGAAGCCGCTAAGGCGATTATGCGTACCAAGCTAGGGCTCGACCAGTCTTTGTTCAAGCAGTACATCGACTATATTGGTCAGCTGTTTACCTTCGACCTAGGCAGTTCTTTGGCCAGCCAGGGGCAAACCGTCTGGCAAATTATTGGCGCTCATTTTCCGGCAACGGTTGAATTGACGCTCTGTGGCATGTTGATTGCTGCTGCCGTTGGACTGACGGTGGGTTCGATTGCGGCTTCACGGCCCAACACGGTGTTCGACGCTGGCGGACGTATCTTCGGTATCGTGACCTATGCGGTGCCCATGTACTGGTTTGGCATGATTTTGCAGCTAATTTTTGCGGTGCAGCTGAACTGGTTTCCTATCGGCACCCGATTTCCGCTAAGCGAGGTCCCGCCAGCTGGCCCCACAGGCCTCTATCTGTTAGATAGCCTTTTGAATTTAGACTTTTACCAGTTTGGAACAACGCTGTACTACCTGGCGCTGCCAAGCCTGACGCTAGGCGTTTTAATCAGCGGTGTGTTTGAGCGGATTGTGCGGGTAAACCTGCGGCAGACGCTAAAGGCCGACTATGTTGAGGCCGCGCGAGCTAGGGGTATTTCTGAGTTTCGGATTATCACGGCCCATGCGCTGAAAAATGCGATGATTCCGGTCATCACAATTTTGGGATTGACGTTCGCTTCTTTGTTAGGGGGCGCGGTACTCACAGAGGTAACGTTCTCTTGGCCAGGACTGGCCAACCGGCTATATGAGGCGATTACTCAGCGCGATTATCCGGTCGTACAGGGGCTGATGGTCTTCTTTGCGGCAATCGTAGCAGTTGTAAGTATTGCTATTGATATTTTGAATGCCTATGTAGATCCGCGTATTCGCTATTAGGTTTTAGCGGTTCTTTTTTATCGAGATAGCTGATAATGTGAATAAATATTACTGATGTAGCGATTGCCAGATGCATTTGGCAATCGCCGACTACTTAGTTCTATATGCATCAGCGGTTTCACGTACTGGAAATGTACAGCGCTCAGTCGCAGCTCAGTCGTAAACGTATTAAGTAGCAAGCGTATAAGTAATAGGAATATTATCTGGGGTGTGGGTCAGGACTTTGTCTAACGAGTTTTCTGTAAAATCAGATGTGCCTTCTGGTGCGTCTTCAGTGGCTTTGCTGGCGCTCAAGCGTTTTGTGAGAGGCACTTTTCAGCGAGTCAGCTTAGCGTTGGTTTCGTTGATTCTGATGCTCAACCTAACTGCCCCTACAGCGACCTCTCATCACGCTACGGCGCTCAATGTCGCAGCCCATCCGGTGCCGACGCAGCAGTTGTTCTCTTCTACTGAGGTGCCTTCTGCTGGTTCGCGTCCGTCTCATTTTCCAGCAGAGTCTGTGGCAGATACCTCAATAAATGCCTCCATGCGTGCACCTACCGACGGCTTGAACGCCTCATCGAGGCCGGTGAATTTACTGCGCTCTAGTCTGACTCATCATCGCCTGACGAGTGCGAGGCTACTGATTCCGTCTGATGCCGAACGCTCGGCGGTAGCGGCTGCGAATCATCGGTAACGATTCTGTCAGGCAGAATTAAGCCGCGGCGCAGTACATCGACTCAATACTTTTCTTGTTAAAAATCGTCTCTAGTGCGTCTTTCCAAGTGCATTTATCTTCGAATCTATCTGTAATGCCTCAGTGTTGTGATGCCTCAGTGCTGTAATTCCTGTTTGCTGTAATTCCTATTTGCTGTAACTCTTTGTGCGGTCGCATGTGTAGCTGCTCAAAATAGGTCATCGCTCGCAATATGTCGCAGCTCACAGACCTAAGTCACTCATTCTGGGCCTAATACTATAGCGTTCGCAAAGAAGCGTTCGCTAAGACAGTTGCTAAATGCACTTGGCGATTGCCTGTATTAGAGTACCTTTGCTTTCTAAGGGTGGGTAAGGTTTGTGATGTTATCAACAACTGCGGCCCAGATAGTTACTCGAATGGCGACTCAACTGATGGCTCGGTTACCTGGTCCGTTTTGGCTGGGAACAAGCGTCAATATGGGAGCGATCGCACTCTTCCTGATAACAGCTCATAGCGCCGCGGCCTGCGAGTTCTTCTCTATCCCTCAGCAGTACAACACGACTGAGTTTGGCGATGTGGTGGTGATTGGCTATCAGGCTGAGCGCCCTTATCGGGTAGTGGTACTTTCTGATGACCAAGACACGCTAAATGAAGTGCGCGAATGCGTTACCGATGCATTTGCTACCCGCTCGCGCATCGGTGACTACATCCAGGTCGCTAGCTTCAGCCGCCGGTCTGATGCTGAAGTGATTCGCCGGGTGCTGCGCCGAGCCGGCTACCGCTCTCGGGTCGTTTACCGCGACAGCTGGTCGTCTGCCCGGTTCTAGGCGGTTATAGTGAACACAATTACGTTCCTGACTCGTTAAAAATGCCTAAAATTCAGCGATCGCTATTTTTAGCGATGTCAACGGGTCTCGTAATGCGAGCTGCCGCAGCCTGGGGCCAGTCTCGAAGAATTAGAGGCCGCCGTTGGCTGACTATCGCTGAACTTGCAGGTCCTGTAGAGCTGTTGCCGTTTCGAGGACAACGGCGGCAGGCCGTCGTAGGCGATCGCCTCGATCGCGTCGGCGACATGCTCGTAACAGGACCTGAGGCTTCCGCTCGTTTAGAAGTAGATTTAGCTGTTGGTTTTATTGCCATGGCAGAAAACAGTCAGTTACAGATTCGGACCTTGAGCACCCATGCGAGTGGTGGGCGGATCACCGAGCTATTTGTGCTGCGCGGGCAGGTTAATTTACGCATTCGCCAGCTGACAAATCCAGATAGCCGAATTGATATTTATACGCCTGCTGGGGTCAGCGGCGTTCGTGGGACTGTGTTTGGCGTAGCCGTTCGTTTAGATGGTCAAACTGGCGTAGCCACTCAAGAAGGTAGCGTTGCGTCTTCGGCGCAGGGGCAAACCGTTTTGGTTAATACCAATCAGCAGTCAACCATTCGACCGGGCCATCCGCCAACGCCCCCCATCCCGCTAAGAGACAATCCCGATCTGTCGATAGAAGTGCTAAGGGCGACGGATGAACGCAATCAGCAGGGCCTGAGGCTGGTAGAAGTTGTGGGCTATACCGATACCGTCAACTTGCTGACCATAAACGATGAAGAATACTTGCTGGATCGCGCAGGCCGCTTTGAGACCTTGATTCCTAGCGCCGCTGACAAACGCATTCAAGTGTCAATCACAACGCCTTTGGGCACAACGCAACAATACGAGCTGGTAGCCCCGTGATTGTAGATACCGTGACTGCAAGATTTCGTGCAAGATTCCGCAGGCGACTCGGCACGCTTACGCGTATGGTACCTGGCCTGATTGCCAGTGTGTCTGTGGTAATGCTCATGCAGCTTCATGCCTGGGAGCCGGTAGAGCGCATGGTTCACAATCAGGTCGTCCGCTGGCGAGGGGCCAACAGCTGGGATTCCCGTATCGTGATGATTAATATCGACGATAAAACCTTGAATCAGCTGGGCCCCTTTCCTCTGTCTCGCGATTACTATGGGCAGCTGATCGAACAGCTCAGAAAAGAAGAGGCCAGTGTCGTTGTCTTTAATTTGATTTTGACCGATCGTAGCTTGGCCACAGACAGTGAGCGTGGCGACGCCTCTGTGGGTAGTCGTTCGCGATCGCCGACGGCCAAGATGGCACAAGAAATGGCGAATCACGGTCGTGTGGTGATTGGCCAGACCTGGAGCCTCGACGGTGCGGCGGTAGAGCCTGCGCCAGTGCTATCGGAAAATGCGATCGCTATTGGCCATATGAGATTGCCTGTCGATCTCGATGGATTTACCCGCTCGGTTGAGCTGGTTTACCGCGGAGTGCCGGTTCTAGGCGTGGCTGCTATTCAGGCCTACAGCCTGGAAGATGAACTCATTAGCATTCCGACAGATATGGAGCAACTGCGGCTGAACTGGCCTAGCTCTGTGACTAACCTCAACACAATGAGCCTGATTGACGTGCTCAATGGCGCTACCCCAAGCGATGGCTTCGAAGACAAAATTATCGTCGTGGGTTTCGGTGCTACAGCTGGACCCTCGACGATGCGTACGCCCTTCGATAATCGCTGGCCTGTGCCGGGTGGGTATATGCACGCCGCTGTGATTGATAATCTGCTCAATCAGAGCTGGCTGCAGTCTGTGCCTGAACCGCCGTTTAAGCTGGTCTTACTTTTGAGCGGTCCGCTGTTTAGCTGGCTGCTGTATCGTCGCCGGGTTGGCATACAGTTGCTCACGACTGGCCTGTGTTCTGTGGGCTGGCTGCTGATATGCATTGTGGCGATGCATAGCGGCTATGTTTTGCCAGTCGTTCCACCTGTCGTGATGCTGATGGGTGCTGGTGTGAGTCTGGTTGTGTGGGGGCGGTTGCAATCGAACGCGCTGCTGCAAGTGCGTTCTGCTTTTTTAAGCACAATGAGTCACGAAATTCGCACGCCACTCAACGCCATTATTAATCTCTCGGAGATGCTGCAAGATACGATGCTAGACGAGCGTCAAAAAGAGTATGTTGAAACGCTTTGTAGCAGCAGTCAAACGCTCATGGCGCTGATTAACGATGTGTTGGATTTCTCGAAAATCGAGGCCGGAAAACTCACTTTAGAAGACTATCCGATCAGCTTGACCGATGCTATTGAACGCAGCATTGAGCTGCTTGCGCCCCGTGCGGCTGAAAAATCAATAGAGCTGGTATACGCCATAGAGGCGAGTGCGCCCGCCGTGATTGTGAGCGATCCGGTTCGCCTGCAGCAGATTTTAATTAATTTGTTAAGTAATGCCGTGAAGTTTACAGACACGGGTGAAGTGTCGGTTCGCGTAAGCGCGAGACCTGTGCCGCCTCGCAGGCCACTGCTGCCACTGCCAAAAAGACAAAAGAAGGCGGCTGCTACTGGCCCTTATCAGTCTACGCGGCAGCCATCCCCTTTTGCCGAACAGATATACGAGATGCACTTTGAGGTGACGGATACCGGCATTGGTATTCCAGCCGATCGGATTCTTCAGCTATTTGAGCCCTTTAGCCAGGTGAGTGCTTCAACGACTCGAAAATACGGAGGAACTGGCTTAGGGCTGTCTATTAGTAAGCGTTTGAGTGAGCGCTTAGGCGGCGACTTGTGGGCCAAGAGTACGCTGGGACAGGGCAGTACGTTTTACTTTACGTTTCAGACAAAAGCGCCCGACCTCAAGCGGCCAATCCCGGACTATTTGAGTGCACTTAAAGGAGCTCATTTGCTGCTGATTGACCGGAATAAAACGCGCTGCGAGCAGTTAAGTCGTGAGCTACAGGCGCTAGACATTTCTCTTATACGGACGTCATCTCTGGCAGAGGCGTCGGTGTTTATGCAAAACACACCGACGGTTGACGGTGCGTTTCTAGATAGTGCGATCGCCAAAAATATTGACAATATTCAATCGGCGATACTCACCCTGCGAAACGCTATTGAAAATCAGCAGCTTCCTGTCATTTTACTCAGCCCACTTAAGCGCGATCTCAGCGCGTTGCCAGCAGAGGTGACAATCTTGTGGAAGCCAGTTAAGCAGGCGGCGCTCTATCAAGCCTTGCGAGCGATTAAGCCGATTACATTCACCGCTGTGCCTGGCGATGAGGTCATGCAGTCTGTTTCCGAGACACAGCGAGCGGCACTCAAGATTTTGATCGCCGAGGACAATTTGACGAATCAAAAAGTAGCGCTGCGACTGCTAGAGCTGCTGGGATATCAGGCAGATGTGGTGAGTTCTGGTCGCGCAGTACTGGCTGCATTAGCTCGTCAGCGCTACGACGTTATTTTGATGGATATGCGAATGCCAGATATGGATGGCATCGAAACAACCCGGCAGATTCGCCAGGGTAAGAAGCATGCAGACGTGTGGATTATTGCGATGACCGCTAATTCAATGGCGCGCGATCGCAAGCTCTGCTTTTCCGCGGGTATGAACGATTACTTGCCCAAGCCTATTAAGCGCGAGGCGTTAGCGCAGGCCTTACAGCGAGCGGCCGTCGATCAGCAGGCACGGCAGCTACCAGGATAAGCAGCTTTAGCCTGGTTTTAGCATTGACGGCTTAGCATTGACCTAGTCCTATATGCTTTTGAAACATATCGAGCCCGACTTGGATGATGCCGATAAAGGCGATCGCACCCATTACCATCATTGGGCTTAACGTGTCTCCAAACAATGCGATCGCCAGCACCGCCGCGGCAGCCGCCAATCGGTGCAATGCCCTCACCTGGCAGGCAAAAATGACGCCCGTACGATGCAAGAGCGCCAGTGATAAGTAGCAAATTGTAACCGATCCAGCCATCAGCCAGCGATCGTTAGCTGGCAGCGCTACACCTGGCGTTGCCAGCACCGCATGTTCTACACCAATGCCCACAGCTGCCAGGCCAATCACCAGCGGCAGATGGCCATAGAGCCAGATTTGTAAAATCAGTGCTTTACCGGTTTCTCTTGCCTGTTCTAAGGCTTTGCTCAACGCGTTTTCAAAATATAGCCACCACAGCCCGAAGGCCGTCGCAAACCCTAGCGTTGCAGTGATGGCAACCGGAAAGCGCCAATCCATTTCAGAAAGACCATTAACTACCGCAATGACTGCTTCTCCCAGCACAATGATTGTGAACAATCCGAGGCGCTCTGGTAAATGCTCTGCGTGAGGTGGCCACAGCCGCTGCTGCTCTGATCCTAAGATCGGCGAAGCAAAATCTACCAGCAGCCCAGCACCCCAAAGGACAAAACGCCAAGGCGCTGGCACAGCCAGTGAAATGATCCAGAGTAGAACGCCTACGGCAAAGCCAATGTTCAGCGGGTATACAAGCGGCTTTACCTGAGGAATGTGTCTGACGACCCTGAGATATTCCACAATTAGTAGCAGCCTAGAAATAATGTAGCTGAGCGCGAATCCAAATGAGGTGGTGCTCCAGGCGTGGTGAATGTTGATAGCGAGAGATGCGATCGCTATCATCTGTAGACCCATCATCATCCGACGAATGGGATCATCACTATCAAATCTATTTGCGTAAAATGTGGTTCCAATCCAGGTCCACCAAAGCGGAACAAACAGGCCCGCATAGCCCAAAAATCCACTAATAGAGACTTCGCCACTGAGCTTATGCGCCAGCTGCGAGACGGCCGCAACAAACACCAAATCATAAAACAGCTCTAGCCAGGTGGCATGTCGCGGTTCTTGTTCAGCTTCGCCAATGCGCAGCCGAGGCGGATTAGTTGAGAGAATTCTGAGAAAGACAGGACGAGGGAGGGTAGGTCGCATGACGGATATTAAGCCTGAGTCAAAGATATAGCAAACGTCCTAATGCATTAGGACGTTTGCGCAGCAGCATTGCCTGTTTGCCAAGGGGTGCAACCTTTAGTGAGTGTCTCAAGCAATGCTTCGAAAGCTATAGCAAAGTAAGGATGCATTCTTACTTTGCTAGTCGAGTTAGCTGTTGATACTGAAGGCTTTTAGCGATCACTAATGTCCTAACTAACTCGACAGAAGCTACATAGCCCGCAGCAGTGCGCAGAAAATGAACAAAAGGCAACGATTCGCAGAATTTGTTTCGATAATACCGCTGTTGAACCTGCTCCGATTATCCAATTAGTTGTTGTTAGTTAGGTGTTATTTAAACAACGTTTGCGACACCTGCTAAATCAATGGCGCTAGCCGACTATTCCAGGCTGCGACAATCGCTGATGACTGCTGTCAGAATGTGGTAACAATTGCGAATAGCGCTAAGGTGAGCGATCTCATAGCCATGGGTGTTTTCGGTCGGGAAGGAAAGGCAGGCACCTCTGGCGACATGGCCAAATTTCATCGCAATCGAGGCGTCACTGCCAAAGCCGCTAATGGCGGCTAGCTGAAGCGGAATGTGCGATCGCTCTGCTGCGGACATAATCTCTCGGTTCAGCCCTTCGTCATACAGACCATAGCTATCTTGTGAAAATAGCGCAGGCGCAGGCCCATCTTCTAGCGGATATTCTTTTGAGAGTGGACAAATTTCCAGCGCAATCAGCTGATCGAACTGCTGGCGCTGCGTAAAGTAAAGCGCGCCGATAGCCCCTACCTCTTCTTTCGCAGAGGCTACTAAATACACATCAACCGGCGGTTCTTTTATGGTTTCTGCTAGCGCCAGCAGTATCGCTAGCGATGCTTTGTTATCTAGCGTGTAGCTGGCAATGTGGTTCCCTAGCCGGAAGGGCCGCTTGCGATGTTTGCCTACTACCATACGGGTCCCTGGCCGAATACCTGCTCGCTTCAGGGCCTTTTCAGAGCGCTTGGTGTCTACCCAGGCATCGGTCCAATCGACGGCTTTTCCTTCCTGTTGAACTTTTTGAGGTGACTCGTGAGAGACGTGGCGAGAGCCAAAGCTGAGCACGCCGCTAATAGTTTCGTAGTCTCCTAAAAGATCAACAATTCCCTCGCCATAAATCCAAGGACAAGCGCCACCGAGCGCTCTGACGGATAGACGTCCCTGCGGATCGACACGTTTTACAATGCCGCCTATTTCGTCTTTGTGAGCGGTAATAGCGATCGCACTCCTATGAACAGTGTGGCGGTTCTCTTCTGAACTATCTTCGTCTGAGCTATCTTCTTCTAAACTATCTTTCGAACAATCGCCTGTTGCCTGAGCACCCTTTGCGGCAATGCGAATAACAATGTTATCTGCCGCATCCTGCCAGTGCTCTATGCCAGCATCCTGTAACCGGTTTAGCAGATACTGATTGACTTCACTTTCTACGCCGCTGGGCGAGTGCAGCATCACCAGCTCAGAAATCGTGTTGAAGAAGTGGTCTTCATCCCAGCTATCAAAATCAGCCATCTGCTTCTGTACTGTCAGCCTCTTCGTTGTTCGGTGTAGACGTTTGGTTGGGATTGCGAATTTCAGCGGCGGTAATGCCCTCGGCTGGGTTCCCGAACCGCCACAGCACGGCTGCTCCTTCGGCGCGAGTTGCTGCTTTGTCAGGCTGAAAGAGCGTTGTGTAGTTAAAGGCGCGGCGAATGTTAGCAAAGTCGCCGTTTTGATAGTCCGCCAGAACGGCTTGCAGGGCGCGAGGTTCTATTTTGGCAGCATCTTGAAAGCCCCAAGCTTCTTGAACGGCGCTAACGTTGGCTGTTGGCAGTGCCTGGCGCGTATCTAATGGAACCTTCCAGAGGAGCAGGTCTTTGCGGGTAAGCGGCGCATTGGGGCGGAAGGTCACCGTTGTGCTGCTACCGGTTAGGGGGCTAGGAATAATGCCAGCTTCCGCTAATCCCTGAATGGCAGCAAAGTCTGGATCGGTGACAGGGACGTCTTGAAAAACAGGCTGGCTGCTGGTGACCCCGGGGCGAATTTTGCGGGTACGCTCACCGGCATAAAAGCGGTTGTTTACCGCTAATAGCCAGCGCGCATATTCGCGCCGAGTCATGGCTTGATTGGGCCTGAATTCGTCAGCAGCAGGTGCAGCAGGCGGGGTAGGCGGTTTGGGGGGTGGCGCTGTGCCTTCTGCGGTTGGGGTTGGCGTGGGTGCGGGCGTGGGCGCTTCTGGGGCACGCACTTCTAGTAGATCGAGCTCGATGAGATCGACTAAATAAGGCTGGACCTCTTCAGGGGCCTTATCAATGTCTCTATAGTCTCCAGCTATAACAGCGGGTGGACTTTCTTCTGGTTTGCTAGCAGTATCATCTGGCTTGTCGGTATCGCTGTTGCTGGCTGCTCCGGCAGAAGGCTTTTGCTGAGCGTTACTGGGATCTTTGTCAGAACTCGTGTCGCTATCTGTGTCGCCGTCGCCATCGGTTGAAGGGTCTATCTCGGCGCTGTCCTCAGCCTCTTCTGCGAGCTGCGGATCGGGCTCTAAGCTGTCTTCAATGCTGCTGCCAAATCTGCTGCCTTCGCAGCCCGATATAATCAGCACACTCGCTACTAGCGACAGCTGTAGGAGAGTCCGCCACAGACTTTTTCTCGTTCTTGTTACCGTCGTTCGAGTTGTAGTAGTCCGGGGCACGAAAGTCCGAGTCATCGCCAACGCCGTATGTTTGTCTAGAGTTTTGACTGAAGGTCTTGTGGGAAGAAAGCGACCTTACAATATGGCTCCTAAACTAGCGTAAAACTGTCACTGTCCGTTAACATCCTCGCTTTGTACGCAGGTTTTTAAAGAGGTCAAAAATCAATTGATGACGACGCCTATTATTGTTGACTGCGATCCGGGTGTAGACGATGCGATCGCGCTTCTACTCGCCTTTGGCCTCGACATGCCGATCGCTGGAGTCACTACCGTGGCGGGCAATGTTCCGCTCTCGCTCACCTATCCCAACGCCCGCAAAATCTGCGAACTTGCCAACCGTAGCGACGTTCCTGTTTTTGCGGGCTGCCCTCGTCCGTTGATTAAGCCACTTGCCACCGCTGAAGACGTCCATGGTGTTAGCGGTTTGCAAGGGGCTGACTTTCCTGAGCTACCGCCCGCAAAAAATAAGCAGCACAGCGTGGACTTCCTGATACAGCAGCTGTTGAGCGCGCCAGAACCCATACGAATTGCCGCGCTGGGCCCGCTGACCAATCTGGCAGTTGCCCTCATTCAGCGCCCGCAGATTGCCGAAAACATCGAACAGCTGGTGATTATGGGTGGCGCTATGGGACAGGGCAACATCACGCCTGCCGCCGAATTTAATATGTACGTCGATCCTCATGCCGCCCATGTTGTTTTAGACGCCGTTTTAGAGGCTGGTATTCCAACCACGCTGATTACGCTAGACATCACCCATCAAGTGCTCACAACGCCCAAGCGGCTAGCGCAAATCAAAGCCATCGGTAACCCTGTGAGTACCGCTGCCGCTGGCATGCTGTCATTCTATGGCCAGTCTGACGTTGCTAGGTACGGCTTGCCCGGTGGTCCTTTGCACGATCCTTGCGTGTTGGCTTATCTCCATAGCCCGCACCTATTCACGACTCGGCCAGTGGCGATAGCCGTTGAAACCACAGGCGAGCATACTATTGGCCAGACCGTGGTTGACTGGCATGGCGGCAGCGAGAGTTCTACCATTCATATGGCTGAAACGGTGGACGCCGATGGCTTTTATTCGCTGCTTGGGCAAGCACTAGCAAGTTTCTCATGAGCGTTTCTCCTGCGGTAAGATGACCTCAGAGGTCCTCCATCCCTGGCGAGCTATGGCTTATACCACCGCGCAGCTGTTAGATATTCTCGATGCTGAGATGAAGGCCGCTGTTCGAGGCGATCGCCTGCTGCTGAGTACCGATAGCCGCATCGACGATCCGGTAATTGCCAAGGCTATTGGCCCACAAAAGCTCAGTCAAATCTACGCTTTTCGAGACTTCCGCGATCAGATCCACCAGTATCAAATCGCTGAGGGTGTCTCTGGTATTGTCTGGCGCGACTGCCACTTTCAAGGGAATTCTGTTCACTTTCCCGAAATTCATCCGCAGCTGACCGCGACTGCTGAGGACAAGCTGAGATTAGGGGCTGCCAAGGGCGCGGTGATTTCTTTTTGGCGAGATGCGATCGCTGGCCTTGACCTATGGCGAGCCGGAAATCCGCCTGAGCCCATTGAGCGATCGCGCGTAGAAACCCTTATTGACCACGCTGAATGGGCCGACGTTGAGGCTACGCGTAGCGAGCTATATCTGTTGCTTTGCTGGGGAAATCCAAAAGAGAGCTACTACGCCTGGGCCTATCCAGAGTCGGGCTGCGATCGCGTTATCGCAACCAAAGGACAGCCCAGTGGAATTAAAGTCTGAACGATAACGTGAAGAGAGCAAACACGAGCTTGTAGGTCTACAGGGTCTGCTGACGCTCTATCGGAACCGCCGTCTATCACGGTACAATCGCTCCAGAACTGTGAAAACTTGGCTGACCCCTTTTACTCAGCCGACCTCTTTCACTCATCGTTCATCATTCCTCATTCATCTTTCTCTTCCATGCCCATTGCCGTTGTCACTATTGAAACCCATGGATTTCCGGCCTCTCTTGCAGCGGCAGACGCCATGGTAAAAGCAGGCCGCGTTACACTCATCAAAATCGCGCCCGCAGACAGTGGACATCAGTACGTCGTGGTTCGAGGCCCTAATGCCGAGGTAAAGCGCGCTCTAGAAGCGGGGCTGAAGGCTGCAAATGCCTGTCATGGAGACGGTGCCTACGCGCATACTCTCATTCCGAATCCTACGCCTAATGTCATCACTACACTAGAGCTAGACTTTACTGAAGATGCGATTCCCTTTGCTGAAGAAGTTGGGATGGCTCCTAATTAGCCCTAACCCTTAATTAGCCCCAATCAGGAGAGTGCATTCGTGAGAAAAGGCAGAAAGCCAAATGCTAAGCAATCGGTGGCTGGCGGCCTGCCCTCACAGTAAACATTCTTTAAAGCGCAGTTCCGCTATCCTTTTATTGCGTTAATGCGTTTTCCCGTACAATCGGTAATGGAGTATACGGTGCGCTGCCCGTGCAATTGCTCCGCCAGATACATATTTTCTTGGAGAGTTTAGATGCCACAGGCAGTTGGATCGCTTGAAACCAAAGGGTTTCCCCCTGTACTTGCAGCCGCGGATGCAATGGTAAAAGCCGGGCGAGTAACTTTGGTGACTTATATTCGAGCGGGCAGTGCCCGGTTCTGCATCAACATTCGCGGCGACGTTTCAGAAGTCAAAGCTGCGATGGAAGCTGGTGTAGAGGCCGCTCAAAACGCGCCTGGTGGCGTGCTAGAAACCTGGGTAATTATTCCTCGCCCGCACGAGAACGTAGTGGGTGTCTTACCCATTCAGTTTGATGAAAGTGTTGAAGGGTTCCGCGAAGCGGTAGAGGTCCCCATTATTCCAGGTAGCAGCAGCGGTCGTCAGACGTCTTAATCGTACATCGTTGGATTTCGGCGAATCGCATGTGTACCAAGACCCACTCCACTCAACAACGTCTGGGGTGGGTCTGCAATCTAGACGTTTGGTCAGTTAACTCTCTTTCCTCATTCCCTTCTTTCAAATGCCCACGCTCCTCACCAACAAAACGCCAGAAGCTTTTCCCCTCATGGCCGTCGTTGGCCAGGATTCGATTAAGTTCGCGCTACTGCTTTCTGCGGTAGATCCTGGGCTGGGCGGTGTTGTGATTGCGGGCAGACGCGGCACGGCAAAATCTATTTTGGCGCGGGCGCTTTATCAGCTGTTGCCGCCGATTGAAATTATTGAAGACTCTTGTAACTGTGACCCGACAGATCCAACAGCTTGGGACGACGAAACCGCTAGTCGCTTCGATGCCGATACGCCGATAGATGATTTGCCTTTGAAAGTGATCAAGGCGCCTTTTATTCAAATTCCGCTAGGGGTTACAGAAGATCGGCTGCTGGGATCTGTAGATGTTGCCAAGTCTATCCGTTCGGGTGAGAGTGTTTTTCAGCCAGGGCTGCTGGCAGAAGCGCACAGAGGTGTCCTCTACATCGATGAGATTAATCTTCTTGACGACCAAATCAGCAATCTGTTGTTGACCACGCTGACAGAAGGGCGCAACAAGATTGAGCGAGAGGGGATTAGCTTTCAGCATCCCTGCAAGCCGCTGATGATTGCGACCTACAACCCGGAAGAAGGGAACCTGCGAGAACATTTGTTGGATCGAATTGCGATCGCGCTTTCCGCCGATGCCGAACTCACCCTAGAAGACCGGGTAGAAGCGGTAGAACAGGTCAACAAGTTTGCTAACGACCCCACGGCATTCTTAGCTGACTTTGAAGAAGAAATCGACTCGCTTAAAACCCAAATAGTCTTGGCCCGCGAATGGCTCAAAGACGTTCGTATCACCACTGAACAGATTAACTATCTGGTGACTGAGGCCCTTCGTGGTGGCGTTATGGGCCACCGCGCCGAACTGTTCGCGGTGCGAGTGGCCAAGGCCTGCGCGGCCCTAGATGGTCGTACGACTGTCACTGCCGACGACCTGCGCAATGCGGTCGAGCTGGTGATTGTGCCACGCTCTAGCGCTATCCCACCGCTGGAAGATGAGCAGCCGCCCCCACCGCCCCCACCGCCGCAAGATCAGCAGCAAGAAGACGATTCGGACGATAGCCAGGATGACGATTCAGAGCAAGACGACGACAACGAAGAACAAGAAGAACAGCCAGAAACCCCGCCGTCTATTCCCGAAGAGTTTGTCTTTGACGCTGAAGGCGTCGTGATGGATCCGACTTTGATGTCGTTTGCTGAAAGCACCAGCAAGCAAGGGGCTTCTGGTAAGAACTCGGTTATTTTCTCCGACGAACGTGGTCGGTATATTAAGCCCTTTATTCCACCTGGCCAGGCTCGCCGGATTGCGGTAGATGCAACCTTGCGAGCGGCTGCTCCGTATCAAAAGGCGCGCCGTGAGCGCCACCCTGAGCGCAAAGTGATTGTGGAGCAAGGAGACATCCGCGCTAAACGGTTGGCCCGAAAGGCAGGTTCGCTAATTGTGTTTGTGGTGGATGCTTCTGGTTCCATGGCGCTTAACCGAATGCAGAATGCCAAGGGCGCGGTGCTGAGTTTGTTGACAGATGCTTATCAAAACCGTGACCAGGTTGCGTTAATTCCCTTTCGCGGAGAGCAGGCGGAAGTTCTGCTGCCGCCAACCCGTTCGATTACAGCCGCCAAGCGTCGATTGGAGACTATGGCCTGTGGGGGCGGTTCACCGTTAGCCCATGGACTAACGCAGGCAGTACGTGTTGGAACGAATGCCCAAAAGTCTGGCGATGTGGGCAGCGTTGTGATTGTGGCGATTACCGACGGACGGGGCAATGTGCCGCTAGCCAGGTCGCTCGGCGACGAGCCTGATGAAACAGAAGAAAAACCCGATTTGAAAGCGGAGCTGTTGGAAATTGCTGGCAGCATTCGCGCCACGGGCTATCAGCTGCTGGTAATTGATACAGAGCGGAAGTTTGTTTCTACTGGATTTGGTAAGGAGCTAGCGAAGGTGGCAGGCGGTAAGTATTATCAGCTGCCGAAGGCGACCGACCAGGCGATCGCCTCAATGGCTCGCACCGCTTTGTCTGACGCCAAAACCTAGTGCCGAGACGCTGACGTTAAAATATCAGAAGTCATTCGAGCCGCTAGAATGAACGATAACGACTTGCTGCTCTGGATTTGTTATTTAAGGTTTGCTATGAGGGTTTGCTATGGTCCTTGCCAAAGATAGAGCCGAAAATCGGGTTGAAGATAGCTCTGTTGAAGATGACCCAATAGCGCTTGCTGCTGAGCCAGTGGTAGATATTCCGCTGCCGCCAACTGATCTGTATAGCGATGAGCCTCCTTTGGAAAGCGATCTGCACCTGCGCCAAATTCTGTTGTTGATCACCAGTTTAGAGTGGCTGTGGGAAGAGAGAAATGACTTCTTTGCTTCTGGTAACCTAACGGTTTACTTTAGTCCTAAACAGCTAAAATCTAGAGACTTTCGAGGGCCAGATTTTCTGGTTGTTTTAGATACTGAACGGCGTACCCGCAAGAGCTGGACAGTATGGGAAGAAGACGGCAAGTACCCGAACGTTATTGTAGAAATATTGTCTGACAGTACGGCTAAGGTGGACCGTACTACCAAGAAAAAGCTGTATCAGGATACCTTTCGTCTACCTGAATATTTCTGGTTTGATCCGGTAAGTTTGGAGTTTGCGGGGTTTCTGTTGGTTGGCGGTGAATACGAGCCTATTGCGGCTAATGAGAAGGGCCAACTCTGGAGTCGGCAGCTCAATTTATACTTAGGTATTCACGAAGAGCAGCTGAGATACTTTACGGCTGAGGGTACGTTAGTGCTTTCTCCTACAGAGATTGCAAGAGAATCTCAGCAGACAGCTACGGAATCTCAGAAAACTGCTATGGAAGCTCAACGAACAGCTACGGAATCTCAGAAAAAGGCTGAGCGTTTAGCTGAGCGATTGAGAGAATTGGGTGTGGATCCAGACACTGTCTAGAGTGATGCATTCCGGTTGCTGTTTGAAAGTATTGCTACGGGCGTTGCTAGACCATGAACCGCAAAATTATTCGTACAACCAAACAATGAGTTGACTGACAGTGAGCTGAAAATCTTGTGCAAAATCAGGTACAGGCAATCGTTGCTGAGGCTGCTCGTAAAGCACTGTTCGCAGATCAGGCGTATAGCAAAAGACGCAATCTTCTACCGGATCAATCAGCCAACCTAGCTGTGTGCCGTGCTCTAACGCATGAAAAATCTTTCTAACTACTTTTGTTTGGCTCTGTCCTTCTGACAGAATTTCAATCATCCAATGGGGCGATGCTAGCAATTCACCCGCCAGCTTGCCATTTTCATTCCGAGGAACCTCTGCCCAAGGGATAACTGCAATATCAGGAACGATCACGCGATCTGTAAATACACACCGCAGTTCTGGTAAGGTACGGCCCTTCTTTTCACTCTTCAGCACTGCATTAATAGCTGCCGTCAGCTCACCTTGAATAGCACTGTGATCTGCTTTTGGCATAGGCTTTTGAACAATTTGGCCGTCGATGTATTCGCTAGCAGGCTTAGTGTCTGGTTGCTGCAAGAATTCTGATAGCGATACGAATTGGACTGGGGTTTGTACCATAGCTTTTGAGTAGAACTGCTCGAACTCAGCTAACTGTTAACTAAAATCGCGCTCATTTAATCCTCCTAGTCTAGCTCAACCACCAAGCCGTGATTCCGGCCCACGACGCAACTGAATGCACGTGAGACTATCCATCGCTTGTGATCGCCTTGCCTGTGTTAGCCTGGTACCGGAAGCGGTACCTAAGCATATGGATTTTCTATCGGTAAGAGAAGCAAGGGATAGCTTGTATCGGCTGATTGATGAGGTTGCAGAACATCACAAGCCAGTCGTTATTTCAGGCAAGCGTAACGGAGCCGTTTTAGTGTCTAAAGAAGACTGGGACGCTATTCAGGAAACGCTTTATCTGACCAGTATTCCAGGCATGGTGGACTCTATCAAGCAGGGTGGCGCTGAACCGATTGAAGACTGTACGCCTATCGAAGAATTAGACTGGTGAGCTGGCAAGTTGTATTGACAAAGCAAGCCAAGAAAGATGTCAGGCGAATTGATAGTGCTGGGCTCAAAACCAAAGTGAAAAAGCTCTGTTCAGTGTTGGCTAAAAATCCTTACGAACCACCTTACGAAAAATTAGTAGGCGATCTTGCAGGCTATTACTCTCGCAGAATTAATATTCAACACCGACTCGTCTACCAAATTATTGAAGAGCAAAAAGTCGTCAAAATTATCCGCATTTGGAGTCACTACGAGTGATGGATTAACGCCATGGTCGCGACAAAGACTCAGATGAGCCTAAAGGACTTCCTATATTTTGATGATGGGACAGATACGCTCTATGCGCTAGAAACCTATGCGCTAGAAAATGGAGAACTCATGGCAATAACCCGAGAGTGAGCTGAGCTAAATCAGCTAGGATCGCCGCTCAGGCTATTCCGTGACGCCTACAAAGCTTTGACCGCAGCTAGAACCTCGGCAGGCTCTGCGCGCAATGTGTAGTCCGCTTCGGCGTAGGCGTATCGAATGGTGCCGGACTCATCAACCACATAGGTCGCAGGAACTGGCAGTTCGTAGGTGTCGTCGCCGTTGCTGGCTGGAATGTCGATGCCAAAGCCTTTGTATAGGGGGCGCAGTGATTCTGCTAGGGCAAAGACAAGCCCGTAGCTGCGAGCGACCGTGTTGCCGATATCACTGAGAACAGGAAACGCTAGTTCATGTTTTTCTGTGATGCTAAGCGAGTTGTCGGGCAGCTCTGGCGAGATGGCGATGACTTGAGCATTTGCCTGTTGAAACGCTGGCAGAAGCTGTTGGAACGCACGAATTTCTAAATTGCAGTAAGGGCACCACTGACCACGATAGAAGTTTATAACTACTGGACCGTTCGTCAGCAGTTCACTGAGCTTGACTGGTTTGCCAGTAGGATCTGGCAGGGTGAAATCTGGGGCCTTGTCACCTACTTTTAGGCTGTTGTTTACAATGCCAGACTCAGAGAGTTCGGTGGTTGCTTGGCTCATTGTTTTGACAGCGTCTTGTGGTGCTTTTTGTAAAAAGCCATTCTGGTAGTCTTTGAGCTGGGATGAGAGAGAGGTTTGAGTGGTCATTATGTTTTCCTTTTGTGAATAGAATGTTTCAGATTAGGGACTGATTGGTCAATAAACGCGCAAAAAAAAGAACGTGGGCGATGGGTATTGCCACTTTCCTATGGCAATATCTTCTATGGCAATATCTTCTATGCCAATACCTTCAGAACAGTATCTGCCTGCTGCTGTAGCTGGTTAAGTGGGGTGGGTCCTTTGGAGTTGGTGACTAGGCCGTGCAGTAGGTTAAGCATAAGAAAGCTCAATTCTTTTGCGGGAATGTCTGTGCGGAATTCCCCTAAGGTTTGGCCTCGGGCGATCACACGACACACCAGCCGCTGTACATACTCCAAATGAGACGAAAGCAGTTGTTTTACGTCCTCATCATGAGGGGCTAATTCTACGAGAGAATTTAGCATAAAGCAGCCGCGACGCAGCCCGTCTTTACCCCTTTGCTCAATAATGTTGTGCAGCCATTCGGAGAGGTTAGCTTTAGGCGAATCAGTTTGTTCCTCCGCGTCCTCTTGTTTGGGGGCCAGGTACTGCCGATGACAGGCATTCGACTGGTCGAGGTAGCGCTTCAAAGCCAAAACAAACAGCGAATGCTTATCGTTAAACGCTTTGTAGATACTGCCTTTTTTCAGCCCAGTGGCCGTCATAAGATCTGCTAAAGAGGTCGCTTCGTAGCCGCGCAGCCAAAACGCCTGCATGGCCGAATCCAAAACAACTTCTGTATCAAACTCTCGTAATCGAGCCATCTGTGCAGTTATCTGCTCCAATCCAATCTGAACTAATTTGACTATAGCAAATAAGAATCCGATCGGTCAGTAATTCTGCTGTAGCTATTTTAACTTACAGCCTGAACCTACAGCTGTCCCCACTTATAGCTTTGGTCATTTAGTCAGTATGGATAGCAGCTTAGTCACTACGAACAGCTGAACCGTTGATTTAAAGAGGTGCTGCATCGTTAACCGCCCGCAGGGAAGTTTAGTCACAGTTAAACCACTGGGCGTTAACTGTCGGCTAATCTGACCTGGCTAGCGTCTAAATCGGTACGATACTGCCAGGTTTGCTCTCCATCGCTGACCTCAAACCCCCATCCCGGTGTCAGCATCATGGCGCACATTTCGTCTGGGCCCCCAAGACCCAAACAAGCGTCGGGCCAGTCAGCAGCTTCTTCCGAGACAATCTCTAGCTGATCGACCGACACGTTTTTCTGGGTGCTTACCGCTTTCAAAACAGCTTGCTTTAGCTCACTTGATGCAGTTTCTGCTGACATTTCGGGTGTTTCCTCTTGTATGGGATCTGTTGTTTGTTCTGTCGTGGGTTCAACGGGTGCTGATGTCTCCGTAGGCGCTGATGTTGGCGTACATCCCGATATCAGCAGCACTACCAATACTGTCATGACGATATGTTGTCTCATTCGTCTTCTCCTTCAATCAGACTCCTTTTTAATTAGGCTTTGGCCATCAGGTTTTGGCCATGAGGGCACAGCGACAGGATGGGGCAGCGATCGCACTCAGGCCGTCGGTAATAGCAGCAGCGCTGTCCGTGCAGCATCATAACTTCGTGATTGTCGTACACCTGCTGTGCGTTCCAGTCTTCGGGTAGCTGCGCTTCTAGGATGGCATGAGATGGCCCGACCGAAACTTTTTTTGAGATTAAGCCCGTACGCTGTGCGACCCGGTGATGATGGCTATCGACTGGGAGGGCCCGCCTTCTGAGCGTGCTAAAAGAGAGAACGGCAGCGCTGGTTTTAGGCCCAACGCCCGTCAGACCCTCTAGCCAGGCTCTTGCCTCGTTAACAGAAATATCTGATAAAAAATCAATTGAAAGCTCGCCTTGCTTTTCAGTAATTTGCCGCAGAATTTGCTGAATACGAGGGGCTTTTTGCTCGGGCCAGGTGCAAGGTGCGATCGCTGCTTGCACTGCAGCTGTCTCAGCGTCACGAACGGCTTCCCAGATAGGGAACGCTGCGATGAGCTGTTTAAAGGCTCTGCCAGAATCCTTGTTTTTGGTTCGATGAGAGAGGAGGGCAGAAATCAGCTCGCTTAAGGGATCTAGCGTGTGAAAGTAAGGGATAGGGCAGCCGTACTCCTGGCAGAGTCGCTGCTGAATTTTTAATACCTTTCGTTTTAGATTGTCCTCTGCTGTATCGCTGCCTTCTGACTTGCTGTCAGCCGTGGCCTGCGGATTGGCCTGATTCTTCTTGGTTCTGGCTTGGTTGGCGTTATTAACTAGCAGCAGGTCAAGTTGCAAAGCGGCTCACAGATGAAGGGGCGAATCCATCGTAGCGACTTCTTCAATAGCGTCCTTCCTTCTAATGGTTGAAGCTAATGGTTGAAGGTGATCAGTCCGTCTGTAATGTTTCGTCGGTTAGCTGTGTCATCTGCTGTAAGTTCTCAATGAGATTGCTCTGAGGCCAGCTAGGCAGCTTCTCTTGCTCAAGGTTTCGAGATCTTTGCGTGCCGATCATCGCGATTTTGCTGGTGAGTACAAAGCTGGTAAAGCTAGAAATCACAATTACCGGCAGCATGGCAGTGCCCGACAGTACGCTTAAGATAATGCTCGTGCTAACAGGCGTTTTGGTAACGGCTACATTCACCGCGGCCATCAGACACACCATGCCCAACGTCGGATGGATTTGGGGAACGGCTAGCGAGATAGCTAGGCCAACATTCGCGCCGATGAAAAATAAGGGGAAGATAAACCCGCCCAGGAACCCTGAGTGTAGGGTAAAGCTGATCGCAAACATTTTCGCGACGGCAATCAGTAGCAGCATGGTGATTCCCAGCGCTTGGCCGGTTTCAATAACCGTGTGAATTTGTTCCTCGCTGAAAAATAGCGTTTGAGGAAAGAAGAAGGCAATTACACCAATGCATAGCCCGCCTAAGGTTGCCAGTAAAATAAGCTCGTGCTCTAAAGGTGCGAGCAGTTGGCCAATGTATCGAAATACATAAATATACATCACAGCTACGCCTGCGCCCACAATGCCCAAAACCTACCCTTCTAATAGATTGGTAGGGTTTAGCGCGGGTACCGTTTCAAAATGATAGAAGCCACCGATGGTGATGCCTGTGCTAATTCTAAAAACGGCAAAGGAGAGAATCGCAGAGATCACCGCGGGTGCAACCGCTTCGTAATATTCCAACCCGCGTCTGTGAGGAATTTCTAGCGCAAACAGGGCTGCGCCAATAGGCGCACCAAAAAAGGCCCCTAGCGCCGCGCTCATGCCACAAAACGTCAATACTCTGACGCTACCGGTACTCAGGCGTAGGGTGTCGCCTAGCCAGCTGCCAAAGCTGCCATTTACCTGCACTAAAGGGGCCTCTGGTCCGGCACTTCCTCCAGCGGTGATAGCTACTAATGAGGCCAATACCATCGCCGGTGTTTTGCGAATATCGATACGACCCGGGTTGTGAATTTTATCGACAACCTGTGCCATTTCGCCCGGTAGGCCCATGACGTAAATAATGAGACCCACACAGAGGCCACCGAACGTAGTGGCCATCCACACGTAGTGACTGGTCGGCAGCCAGCTGGGAAAGTAAGTCTCGATGGCTGTCCGTGCGGTGTGCCAGACGCCATGCATCATGGTTTCTAGAACAAAGTAGTAGAGGGTTGCAACCAGTCCGCCAACAAGGCCAATTGCACCTGCGCAAAGGATGAGCTGTAGATACGTGAGCTGACGTGGAGGGTTCGTTTCTTCTGTTATTTGATGTGCTGGTAGCGTCGAATCTATTTGTGTAGTCACTTTTAATTCATCCTTTGCAGCATCAGAGCGATGACTTTTTGGTGATTGCTCTGGGTAATTGCTTTGGGGTAACTGCTTTTGGATAATTGCGCTTAAGCAATTGCCATGTGCAGCATCATGCTACTGAGATGAATTAGAAGATTTCGTGCGGTTAGCTACAAACTGACTTTTGGATATTGTGGTTATGCATAGACGGTATGCGCGTAGAGAAAGATGCGCGTGGAGAAAGATGCGCGCGGAGGAATTCAGCTGGCTAAGCTATTGGCTGCCCTTGGGGTCTAGCGCATCTCTTAAGCCATCTCCTAATAGATTGAAGGCCAGTACCGTCAGGGTAATAAACAATCCTGGAAACACAATCGTCCAGGGTGCAGAGAGGGAGTAGCCACCTTTGAAGGCATCGGAGAGCATTGTGCCAAGTTCTGGTGTGGGTGGCTGTGCGCCAAGGCCCAAAAAGCCCAATCCTGCGGCTTCAAGTGTGGCTGTGCCGATGGCTAGGGTTGCTTGAACGACCAGGGGGGCTAGGCTCGCTGGCAAAATGTGTAAGAAGACAATCCGCGGCGGCTTTGCGCCGAAGGCTCGAACCGTTTGAACAAACTCTTGCTCACGCAAAGAGAGCACCATACTGCGGGTGAGCCGAATGAATTTGGGAATTTGAACAATTCCAACGGCGACCATCACACTGATGACACTTGGCCCAGTAACGGTGACGACTGCGATCGCTAGCAGCACAGACGGAAACGCCAGCATCACATCGGTTATCCAGCCAATAACGGTTTCTATCCACCCGCGAAAATAGCCCGCGGCCAGACCTAGCCCTACGCCGATAAGTAATCCAATCAGTACAGATACTAACCCGATCAACAAAGAGGTTCTAAGGCCGTACCAGACGAGCGTTAAAATGTCTCGCCCTAAGCCATCGGCCCCAAACCAGTGGGCCAGGCTTGGCCCCTGCAAACGAGCCGCGTAGTCTCTGGCGGAAGCCGCATCGTAGGGGTTTAGAACAGGCGCTAGCAGGGCTGCTAAAACGATGAAGAGTGTTAATCCTAAGCCGATCAGGCCAGAGGTGGATTCTAAAAACCTTTGCACCGCACGGTTTTTTCGCAGTTTGCTAAGCGGGCCGGGTTTGCTTCGTGAGGAAGATGCGATCGCCATAATAAACACAGCCAATTACTTGTACTGAATGCGAGGGTCTAAAAACGCGTAAGAGAGATCGACCAGAAGATTTACCAGCACAAACATAAAGGCCACAAAGACTACGCCGCCCTGAACGACCGGATAATCTCTCTGTAAAATGCCGCCGTAAATCCAGCTGCCGATTCCGGGCCAGGAAAAGATGGTCTCTGTGAGAATAGCGCCCCCTAAAAGCGTGCCAAACTCTAGCCCGACAATCGTCACGACCGGCAGCATCGCATTCTTTAAGGCGTGCTTGCCAATCACCATAAGCTCTTTTAATCCTTTGGATCTGGCCGTACGAATGTAGTCTTGTGAGAGCACTTCTAGCATGGCACTGCGGGTAATTCGGGCAATAATAGCCAGTGGAATCGTGCTTAGCGTAACGGCAGGCAGCACCAGATGCGACAGAATGTTTCCTAGCGCCGCGAAGTCTCCTTGAATCAAGGCATCGAAGATGAAAAATCCGGTAATGGGCTGAAAACTATAGCCTGCATCTATGCCAATGCGTCCGCTAGGTGGCAGCCACTGAAGATTGACTGCAAACAGATAAACCAACAGCAGCCCTAGCCAGTAGACTGGCATCGAAACGCCGAGCAGAGAGCCGCTCATCGTTAGGTTATCTACCAGAGAGTTTTTCTTGACAGCAGCGATTACACCGGCTGGAATACCTAGCAGTAGCGCAATCAGCATCGCCACGACCGATAGTTCAAAGGTGGCTGGCCAGCGTAGCTTGATTTCATCGAGAATAGGAACACCGGTGAAGATGCTCGTGCCCAGATCGAAGCTGAGCAGGCTGCCAAGAAAAGAGAGATATTGAAGCGGCAAGGGCTGATTGAGTCCCATCCGCTCTCGGAGCTGTTCAACCGCTTCAGGCGTGGCTCTATCGCCTAGCAGTGTTACCGCTGGATCGCCGGGAATTAGATGCAAAAAGGCGAACACCAGCAGTGAAATACCCAGTAAAACCGGCACCAGTTGAATCAATCTACGAAGAATATATCTGCCCATGATGGTTTTAGCTTTAGGGGTTCTTAGCTTTAGGGGTTCTTAGCTTTAGGTTTTCTAGCGCTTGGGATTTTCTCAGCGCTTGGGATTCTCAACTTTTTTCGACGGTGGTAAACGGTTCGGTACTAAACGGACTGGGAACCCAGCCTGTAACCCCTGTGCGTTGGGCTAACAGCGGCTGAGAATGCACAATTGGAATACGCAGGGCTTCTTCAAAAATTAGCTCGTCCGCCTGCTGGTACACCGCCTCTCTTTCTGCCTTTTCACTTTTCACGCGCCCTTGATTCAACAGATCGAACAGCTCAGGATTTTGATAGTCTCCTAAGTCTTGAGTGGCACCGGGGCCAAAGTGAGCAAACAAGAAGTTGTCAGGATCGCCATAGTCGCCTGTCCAGCCCAGCATAAAGGACTGAAATCCCGGGGCGACGTTGCGGTCTTCTAAGTACGCACCCCAATCTTTGGTTTGCAGGTTGACGCGAATGCCAATTTGGCTGAGTTCGGCGGCGAAGGCTTCGGCAATCGGCTTAGGGTTGGGAAAATATGGGCGGCTGACGGGCATGTACCACATATCAAGATCAAAGCCGTCGGGGTAGCCTGCGTCAGCGATCGCACTTCTTGCGGCCTCTACGCTGTATTCGTAGTCGCCAGTCACACCTCTGTAATCTTCTAGCGAAGGCGGCACAAAGCTCCCGTCTGTCTCACCTAGCTCACCCCAAAAGGCATCGACAATAGCGGGCTTGTTGATGGCTTGAGCGATCGCCTGTCGGACTTCCTTGGTCGCTAAGGGTTCGTAGCTCGGATTCAAGGCCAGATAGCCTACATTAAAGGACGGTCGATAAATAGCTTCCAAGCTCGCATCAGATTCAATTTCGCTCAGCTGATCGGGCGTGAGATCTACCGTAAAATCTAGGGTGCCCGCTCGGAGTTGAGCGAGCCGCGCTGCTGGGTCTTCAACAAAGCTAAAAACAACCTGCTCGGCAGCTGGCATGCCTTCTTCCCAATAGTCTTCGAATCGAGAGAGCGTTACGCGATCGCCACTCACCCAAGACTCAAAAACAAAAGGGCCCGTGCCAACAGCCAACCCTGACGGCGTGCCGTAGTTTCCACCCGCCTCTTGAATAGCTGTCGGACTCGCCATGCCGAAATAGGCCGATGAAATTGCTGCTGGAAAAGCTGCAAAGGGCTCAGTAATCTCGAACTCAACGGTAAGCTCATCCACTGCTCGCACGTCTGCTAGGGTTGAAGCCTCATCTCCTTTGAAGCCGCCAAACAGATCGGTCCAAATCTCATACAGAGCGCCTTCATCGCGATAGCCAAACTCAAAGTCTGGATCCCACCAGCGATTGACATTAAAAACAACAGCCTCTGCGTTGAACTCAGTCCCATCGTGAAAGGTGACGCCATCGCGTAGGTTGAACGTCCAGGTGAGATTGTCTTCAGAAGGGCTCCAATCTGTTGCTAGTTCGGGCGCTAGCTCGGTTGTTCCTGGCTCGTTTCCGAGTAAATAGTTGTAAATTTGCTGCTGAACGTATAGAGAGTTTCCGTCTGTAATGTCTCCTGGTCGGAGATTGACCGGCTGACCGACAGCACCGAAGACCAAGGCATCTGCGGGCGCTGCGGGGCCTTCCGCAACCGGTGATTCTGACGATGTACCGCCACAGTTCGCTAAAACAACGGCTAGTGCTATCCCCATCAGTGCAAGAACAATTCGCCGAAAGCGCCGTCTTACGCTTCCTCTTGTCGAAAAACGCTGTCTCGAAAAGGCATGGGGGCGCATAAGACTCTCTCACTCCTAACATCCGTAACGGGGATGATAAAACGCTAGTTGAAGCTGTCTCTACAAAATGAGTACCTGGATACAGTTAACTTCTCTTAAAGTATTCTCACTCACAAAATCTATCCTTTTGTGTATCTTTTCCTACGTATGCCTAAAGTCGGATTTTTCCGTATATTGCGCAGTTTTTGCCGATACGGTGAGACTTTTTCGTTCAAACCGCTACAGTTGATTTTCTTTTATAGGGTATTGTTTGTTCTAATGCCGCTCAACCGCTTCTATACATCGCTTCTAATCGTTCGCAGGCCCCAACATGACTTCATCTATCATGACTTCACCCATCCTCGACGTGCGCAATCTCTCTATAGCCTTCTCTACAAAGAAGGGTGCGATTACAGCGGTGAAGTCAGTCTCTTTTACTATTGACCCAGCGCAAACGCTTGGCCTGGTTGGTGAATCGGGCTCGGGTAAGTCTGTTACCTCTCTAGCGCTGATCGGCTTGCTAGAAGACAACGCAGATGTTTTTGGTGAGATATGGTTTCGCGATCCAGGTGTAGCGTCTAATTCACCGGGTGCGCAGCCGGTTGACTTACTCTCACTTTCGCTTGAAGAGCGCCGAAAGTATCGAGGTAGACTCATTTCAATGATTTTTCAAGAGCCGCTCACCTCACTAAACCCTGTGTATACCTGCGGCGATCAGCTGATGGAGGCGCTCAAGCTACACCAGGATTTGGACAGCCGAGAGATTGAAGCGCGGGCAATTGCTCTTTTTGAAGAGGTAAAGCTGCCTGAGCCCAAGCAGGTACTGGGTCGCTATCCTCATCAGCTCTCGGGCGGACAGCAGCAGCGAGTGATGATTGCGATCGCCCTGGCTGGCAACCCAGCTGTTCTCATTGCCGACGAGCCGACAACCGCTTTAGATGTCACCATTCAGTCTACGATTCTCGACTTGCTAAGAGATTTGCAATCCAGCAGAGGCACGGCCATTCTGTTCATTACGCATGATATGGGCGTGGTCTCACAAATAGCCGATCGCGTTGCTGTGATGTACAAAGGTGATCTGGTTGAAATCGCACCTGTGTACGATCTCTTTGCCGATCCGCAGCACCCTTATACGCAGGGCCTCTTAAACTGCCGCCCCCGTCCGCACAAGCAGCTGCGGCGACTGCCTACAGTCAGTGATTTTATGGAAGTGAATGATGATGACGATAGCGACAATCAGTATTTAGTCGCTACGGTGCGAACAAAAGAGCAAAGGGATGAACTATTAGCTGAAGTCGATTCCTCAGAGGTAGAAGCGCATCGTATTGCCTTGATGCAGCAACAGCCGCTGCTCACCGTCAAAAACTTAACCAAGGCTTTTCCGGTGCGGCATGGCTTCTTGGGGAAGAAAACAGAATTTCGAGCCGTAGACAGTGTCAGTTTCGATGTCTTTCCGGGCGAAACCCTGGGTTTGGTCGGCGAGTCAGGCTGTGGAAAATCCACGCTCAGCCGCTGTTTATTAAGGCTTATTGAACCCACCTCAGGCTCTGTTCACTTTAGTGGCAATTCTGTTTTGGATTTGGGCAGCCAGGACATGCGAAAGCTACGGCGAGAGATGCAGATTATCTTTCAAAATCCATACGGTTCGCTAGATGCTCGTCAAACGATTGGTTCAGCGATTATGGAGCCTATGAGAATCCATGGGTTGGGCGGTGATGAGTCTCAACGGCGATCGCGCGTAGCAGACCTATTAGAGCGAGTCGGGCTCGATGCGACCGTGATGAACCGAATGCCGTTTGAGTTCTCGGGCGGACAGCGGCAGCGGATTTGCATTGCGAGAACGTTAGCCTGCGAGCCCAAGTTTATTATCTGTGATGAGTCCGTCTCGGCGCTAGACGTCTCTGTGCAGGCGCAGGTGCTAAACCTGCTAAAAGATCTGCAACAGGATTTTAACTTGACCTATATTTTCATCTCTCATGACCTGAGCGTCGTGAAATTTGTGAGCGATCGCATCATGGTGATGAACCAAGGTCACATTGAAGAGATTGGCCCCGCTGAAGTAATTTACAATTCGCCCGAAAAGCCCTACACACAGCAGCTGATTGCCGCTATCCCTGATGCCAAGCTAGAAGACATTCGTCAGCGACAAATGGTATCGGCCTGATGTCGATTCCTCAATGACTGACTGCGACTGACTGCGACTGACTGCAATAGATTTCACGCCTTAGACAGATGATTGTTCTCTTTCCTTAGAGGATGTTTTAAGACTAAAACCCTTATATTTTCTTTCATGTGACCAAGCTATCTGTCTTAACGCTGACCCGAAACCGCAGTGAGTTTTTAGAAAATCTGTTGACCGGACTCGCTCGCTCTAGCCGTATGCCAGATGAATGCATTGTGGTGCATATGAATGAGCCCGCGGCTGATTCTGTTCACGCGAAAAAACGCTGGCCTTTTCCGTGCCATCACCACACCTACATTAGCAATGTTGCGCTACCACTCCCTCAGGCGCGAAATGTTGCTGCTAGGAAGGCTAGCGGCGATATTCTCTTGTTTTTAGATGTAGACTGCATTCCGTCTAGAGGCATGGTATCGGCCTATGAGTGGGCCTGTCAGGCGGTGCCAGAATCGGTCACGATGGGCAAGGTGAATTATCTGCATCAGGATGCTACGGTCGATTGGACGGTGGATGGTACAGAGGCCATGATGCGATCGCAGTCCAAGCCCCATCCGAAGCGAGACATCGATTCCATTGCGCCACTCATTTACGAATCTGACTATGGTCTTTTCTGGTCGCTCTCTTTTGCGCTAACGCGCCAGGTGTTTGAGCAGCTTGGGGGGTTTAGCAACTGCTACCCTAGCTACGGTGCAGAAGACACTGATTTTGCCTGGAAAGCGCGAGCCAGGGGCGTTCCGCTAATTTGGGTCCCTGACGCGGTGGCCTATCACCAGTGGCATACCAGCAGCGTGCCACCTACTCACAACTTTGATAGCATCGTGCACAACGCCAGAGTCTTTTATGAGCGCTGGGGAGAATGGCCGATGGGCAGCTGGCTGGCTAACTTTGTAGAGAAAGGCTACATAGAATGGCTGCCTTCAGGGCGCACGTTGCGCGTGATAGAACGCCCACAGCAGGCACGTCCTTTGTTTATGTAGGCTTATCATTTGTGTGATCGAACAGATTGATAGTGATAAAAAATTAAGAAAATATAAATCTCTATCAATGGATCTAGCGTCTAAATATCTTTGGAGAGAGAAGGAAGAAAGTGTCATTTTTACCTGACTTTCTAAGGTTTTAGTCTTTTTTATGGATTCTTATTTCAGCTTTCCTCGCCATCGAAGGCTGTTTTGATTGAGAGCAAAAGCCTGCTGAGGTTGTTCTACGAGAGTACGGGCGATCGCGATCGCCTGCTCTAGTTGAGAAGCCTCTAACTGCTTATAGGCGGGCTGTTTTCTAGACAAAAAATCGTACCAACAGCCTCCAAACAGATTATCTAATACGATTCTGGCGAAGCAATGGTTGAAGCGTACTGGCATTCTGACCTGCTTCGCTTTCTCAGGTAGCTGACGATTGATTAGATCTAAATATTCAGCTCTCAATTGTAAGAGGTCGTTTGACATAGCGTTAACTTTATCTCACCTGTTTATCGAACTATTGGCAGATCGAACTATTGGCAGAAGGCGAATAGATCTTGTGTTGATAGGATGCTAACCGTTTGGCTTTAACTGATTGCTGTAAAAGTCCTCTAAAAGCCTTCTAAATTCAGGGCTTGATAGGCAGAGCTTCTAGAATATAGCAAGCTTCTAGAATGTAGGAAAATTTATAGAAGAGAATACTATGGTTCAATCAACGGTTCAAGAAATTACGGTTGCTTTTGATACAGAGCAGTCTTTGCAGCAGGCGCAAGAAAAATTACAGGAGAAGGCACTTCCATCCGCCGCAATGTCGCGCGTTATGCCAAAACCCGACACAGTTCCTAAAAAGCGGATGCCGTCAGTCGGCGGGCTAAAAGCGGCTGGCCTGGGTGGATTAATCGGTGCTATTGTCGGTGCTGCTATTATCGGTGTGGCTCAAAATATCCCTAACTTTTCTTCTATCTACAACAACGCGGTACCGCTGTTTACGGTAACCGTATTAGCTGGGCTAGCTTTGGGGGGTGGTGCTGGCGGGCTGTCTTCTTTCTTTGCGGGTGCTGCTTTGGATCAAGCCCCTGCAAAGTACAGGCTAGTTGTAAAAGCGTCCTCGGAAGAGATTAAGACGGCAACCGCTACTTTGTTGGATGAAGGTGGACGCTTGATATAGACCCTGGCTGTTTGAAAGCTCGCTCTTAGCAGTCCGTCTGTTGAAAGAAATCTCTTCGTTAATACCTGTGAGTTTCAAATTTCGTAGCCCGTGCCGATTGACCCAGACGGCTGGTTAATCGGCACGTTAGGCTTTCTTCTACTCAAAACGAATCTGAGTACCCGTACTATCCGTACGATAGGTGAAGGTCCGAATTCCGCCAGTCACTTCTGCTTCTAGCCGTACTCGCCATCCGGGAACAAGCGCTTGCGTACAGAACTCATCTGATCTAGCTAGCTCTAGGCAACCATCTGACCACGTGCGAG
>ERZ1740058.11-NODE-11-length-153298-cov-6.475252_pt1 | contig 153298 bp, 119 predicted proteins | sample MGYA00581745_ERZ1740058 | MGnify/ENA primary metagenome ERZ1740058 (study PRJEB43018, sample SAMN04849742) | marine metagenome | isolation source: floating plastic debris | place: Pacific Ocean | collected 2008-08-30 | study: EMG produced TPA metagenomics...
TAATGCATGTGCCGGTACGTCAGCCTGCCGATGGGTGGTTCGAGCCTCAGTTTGTTGGGGTTCCTGGGGCAGATTCCTACGGTAGGTTTCTCCGGCCGGAATATCCCCGAACCACTTTTCGGCTAACTGGCGAACCCTGCTTACCTCTACCTGTCCAGCTACTACCAATATGGCATTGTTCGGGCGATAAAATTTGTAGAAGAATGATTTAACATCATCCAGGGTAGCATCCTCAATATGGGCAATATCACGTCCGATGGTGGGCCAGCGGTAGGGGTGAGTCTGGTACGCCAGGGCTTTCAAGCTCATCATAGCGTCGCCGTAGGGTTGGTTTAGGTAGTTCTGTTTGTATTCTTCAATCACAACTTTCCGCTGTACCTCCAGCACATTGGGATCAAACGACAAGCTCAGCATCCGATCCGATTCCAGCCAAAAAGCAGTCTCCAGATTGGCCGCAGGCAACGTAATATAGTAGTTGGTAATATCAGGATTTGTAAATGCGTTGTTTTCCCCACCTACTTTCTGTAATGGTTCATCAAAGGAAGGAATGGATTGGGAGCCTCCGAACATGAGATGTTCAAACAGGTGAGCAAACCCAGTTTTATTTTCATCTTCATCACGAGAACCTACGTTGTAGAGAATGTTCGTAGTGGCAATGGGGATGGATGAATCAGGGTGAACCAGCACTTGTAATCCGTTATCTAGCGTAAATTGTTCAAATTCAATCATGAGAAATTTTTCCTTTAACGAGCTGTATTAACCACCAATTCCTTAATTCGTTAGCAAAGAAGGCGATTTTGTGGATTTTTCCGAAAAAAATCCTGAGTTCCCGTTGGTTACTATTTTTTTATTTGCCCTTCATTATTACTAATATTGAAGGAATTTTTCCACTTCCTAGACCGATGCCAAAAACTAAAGACCAAACTAGTAGTAATAATCAGTTTCGGGAGCTAATCTTCCAATTTTTTGACCTGGTCAGAGAAGAACGTACGTTTATCTTGCTGATTGGCGTACTTTTTTTTATTGCGGCAGTAGTTTATCCTTATCCCGGTATCGCTATGTGGTTTGGCTTCCTGGTTGCTGCCTATTCGGCGGTATCCAACGATAGTATTCAAACATTGGGTACGTTCATAGCCTCCAATGCCAACCGACAGTGGTATGTTCTCTGGCTATATATCGGTGGACTTTTTCTGGTAACGGTAACTGTAGGCTGGTTTATGTACGATGGAGGTGTTTCTTTTGGACGTCTGCGGACGACGGAAACCGATGGCTCCCTATCATTTCCTCAGCCCGACAATTTTGCATTTCTCCAGATTGCAGCGCCGATCTTCTTATTGATTCTGACCCGACTACGGATGCCGGTATCTACTACATTTCTGTTGCTGAGCAGCTTTGCTATTAGTCCGAGTGCGGTAGGTTCGGTGATCAATAAAAGCCTGTCAGCCTATTTAATAGCCTTTGTGCTAGGGCTGGTAGTTTGGTTTCTGATTACCAATATTACTAGGCGTTACTTTGTGGGCAAACCCAAAGTAGGGTGGGCGGTAGCCCAGTGGATTACTAGCGGAACGCTTTGGTCGGTATGGATTATGCAGGACGCTGCTAACATTGCTATTTACTTGCCCCGTTCTTTGAACGTTGCCCAGTTTCTAGGTTTTGCTCTTATCGTATTTTTAGGATTAGGTCTGATTTTCTTTTTGAAAGGAGATAAGATTCAAGACATCGTCAACGAAAAGACCGAAGTAACCGATATTCGGGCGGCTACTATCATTGATTTCGTGTATGCTCTTATTTTGATATACAAGCTTACCATCAGTACCATTCCGATGAGCACTACCTGGGTGTTTATTGGTTTGCTGGGTGGCCGCGAGTTAGGTATACGCCTGAGGGAAAGAGCTAATGGCGAAGCCCAAAAAGGAGGAATTCTGGGAACGCTCAGAATGATTGGTAAGGATGTGGGATTAGCAACGGTTGGACTGATTGTGTCAGTGCTGCTGGCAATGGCAGTAAATGAGCAGTTTCGGGTGCAGGTATTAGAATTCTTCAGTTAGAAAACACTTCCCATATTTTCTTTCCAATGCCAGACTGTACACTGAATTGACCGTTTTTCCAGTGTAGTTCTACCATCATTTCATCATCAGGAAAACCAAACTGGTTGGGCAACTCATTATAATGGGTAGACGAGGAGGTGAGGTTAATATCGACTGCTTCTGGTATTTTGTCCAAAGTGACCAAGGAGTATCCAATAACAACGGCTTCCGGGGAAAATTTCTTCAAATGCCGCCTCTTCAGCTTTCCCTTTTCAGGCAGTACTACTAACGCACTTTGGGAGGAAAGTTGGTAAGTATAAAGTGGTTTTTCCGGAAGGTTGAATAAATACTGAATATCCGAAGAGAAACTTCCAATGATCAGTAAGGGAGTCATTCGGCCAGATGCAGAAATAGAAGATTGCCAATTTTCTAACCACTCTCTCCAATCCGTTTTAGTGTGAAAGCCGGATAAACCATCCATTAACAAAAAATTGAATTCATTTTTAGCTACCCAAGCGTTTAGTTCTCTCCATTCATCCGGCTTTTGATGCAGGTCGGGAGAAGTCCAGTAGGTCTTCCAAGAATTTTTCTTTTTAGATAAAGTCTGAAACCAATAACGATTACTGATTCCTTCGTCTTCAGCAATCACGAAATAGTAGTAAGTATCTGGTTTTAAATTGTTGAGAGTACTGAAATAATTCTCCATTCCCTGATGAAAGTAGGAGGCAGTTACCGATACTTGAAATTGATATGCTGCGGTATCCTGACCGTGATCTATAGTATCGAAGTATATACGTTGGGTATCAGGGCAACCAGCAATAAGCTCCCATCCGATAGTGATGGATGTACCGGGATTTTCGGTGAGAATGAGCCGATAATTCTGGGTAACTGCTTCGACTGATGGACTCAGAACAACAAAAACTAATGCTATTCTAATGGTTAACCAAAAACTTTTCCAGGAACTAAATAGTATTTTTGGTAACAATTTCTTAACATTAAGTTAACAATTTCTTAACATTGATTTTCTCACCTAATCCGTGTTCTCATGAAAACTCCTTACGAACATCGCGCGAAATACGGGTTTCATTACTTGCTGTTTGGCAAACCATCTAAACGCGCCCGACTGATGTATTGGCTGCTGCTTGGCTTTCTGCTGCTGATCAATATCGCGTATATACTGAAGTTTTAAGTGCCTGAGGCTAGTTCAGTGAGTGTAAGCCAACTCATCAATCCAGGCCATATATCTAGCGCCTGCTCATCAATATCAAAAGTAGGAGTGTGCACTCCTGAGGTTATGCCTTTAGCTTCATTTCCGGTTCCCAAACGATAAAAACACGCATCTACGTGGTGGGTATAGTAGGCAAAATCTTCAGCGGCCATCCACAAGTCTAGATCCACCACATTTTCCTCACCTAAGTACTCTATGGCCGACTGTTTTACTCGCTGGGTGAGCTCAGGATTATTTTGTAAAAAAGGGTAACCCACTTTAATATCTACTTCGGCCGAGCCGCCCAAACTCTCAGCAATGCCCGTAACGATCTGTCTAATTTTTTGGTGAGCCTTGTGCCGCCACTCTTCGTTCAACGTCCGGAAAGTGCCTTCCAGGTAAACTTCATTGGGAATAACATTGGTAGCCCCCTCAGCAATTACTTTTCCGAAGGAAAGCACCGACGGAATTTTAGGATTAGCTGCCCGGCTAATTACCTGCTGAAGTGTAACCAAAACCTGGGAAGTAATCATCACCGGGTCGATATTCTTTTCTGGCATAGCCGCGTGACCACCTTTTCCGCGGATGGTTAGGTAAATTTCGTCGGCACTGGCCATATACATTCCTTCCCGAAATCCTACTTTTCCTACGGGAAGGTGGGGGAGTACATGCTGTCCCAGCATGTTGTCCGGTTTAGGGTTTTCCAGTACTCCATCTTTAATCATGAGCGAGGCCCCACCGGGAAAACGCTCCTCACCGGGTTGAAAAACTAACTTTACAGTGCCTTCAAATTCTTCGCGCAACTGCTGAAGGATATAGGCAGTTCCTAACAGCGATGAAGTGTGTACATCGTGGCCACAGGCGTGCATCACCCCGTCATTCTGAGATTTATAGGGAACGTCATTAGCTTCTTTGATTGGCAGAGCATCCATATCGGCTCGAAGTGCTACTGTTTTGCCGGGTTTCCTACCTTCAATAGTGGCTACTACTCCAGTATCAGCTACTCCTTCTTGAGGTGACAGACCAAAGGACTTCAATTGTTCAGCTACGAAACGAGCGGTATTATGCTCCTGAAAAGACAGTTCAGGGTGCTGGTGTAAGTGGCGGCGAAAACCAATAACTTGTTCCGCTCGTTCTCGGGACAGGGTTTGAATACGTTCTTGTAATGACATAAATGAAGTTAATCAACTACCGGAAAAGTGGCCGGAACAAAGAGTACATTAGGAAAGAATTCTTTCAGAGCAATGTAATCCTGCTGGGCTTCCAGCCGATTATCGTACTCACCCACTCGAACCCGAAAGAGTGTGTTAAACGCCATTTTCGGCTCAGAATCAGGGAGGGCATCGTAGACTTTTAGTTTCGCTTCGTTAGCCCGCTCACGGCTATTGCCCGCATAAACCTGTAAAGTAAATCCTTGATACTCGTTACGTTTCTGGTTCAGGTCGTCTACGGCTCGGAAATATTCAGCCATATCTTCCGTGACTGAATAGGGAGTTTCTAAAGTGGAAGCCAATACTCTTTCTTCCGGATTGGGTACTACCGAATCATCCAAAGATGTCGCCTGGTCAATGGAATCGGTGTATTGAATGCGGTAGCGACTAATGTCCTCTTCGTAATCATCTGACCGTTGGGTCGAGATGGTTTTGGAAGGGGCGCACTGCTGAAAAATGAACATTATTCCAGCCAAGCCGAGAAATAGAAAAATTGTTCGATTCATAATCGGTTGAAATTCACGCAAAAGTATAGTTTTCTGTTGGTAACTTCTAAAAGATAACGGCTAAACTGCTCATTTGTGTTGCTTATCAGTTCATCAGTCTCGATTTAGCAACTGTCTAAGCTTTCAGCTTATCCATTCCAGCCCTCCCGATCCAGGCTACGGTACTGGATAGCTTCCGCCAGATGCTCAACAGCAATCTCTCGCGAATTACTTAAATCAGCGATAGTTCGGGAAACTTTGAGAATACGATCGTAGGCCCGAGATGATAGCCCTAAACGCTCCATAGCGGTTTTCAGTAGTGTTTTACCCGCTGAGGAAATATCACAGATTTCTTTTACCATTGGAGGGGGCATCATGGCATTGCAGTAAATGCCTTTATCTTTAAATCGTTCGGTTTGCAACTTACGGGCAGCTACAACTCTTTCCCGGATGTGAAAGCTACTCTCGGTTTTGCGGTTAGCGGTCATCTCGTCAAAGGAAACTGGGTTTACCTCCACGTGAATGTCAATCCGATCTAAGAGCGGGCCACTGATCTTATTGAGGTAGCGTTGTACGGCAGCTGGAGAATCGGGGTGACCCAGTTGTTTATCGTAAAAATCGCCCGATGGGCTGGGGTTCATACTAGCAATCAGCATAAAATTAGCTGGGAAATCCACTGTTCCTTTAGCCCGGGAAATGGTGACTGAGCGTTCCTCCAGCGGTTGCCGTAACACTTCCAGCACAGTTCGCTTAAATTCTGGTAGTTCATCCAGAAAGAGAATTCCGTTATGGGCTAATGAAATTTGACCAGGCTGAGGAACGTTTCCGCCTCCTACCAATGCGGCATCGCTGATGGTATGATGCGGGGAGCAAAACGGACGTTGGGCAATTAAAGAAGTATCTGATCCTAACTTACCGGCAACTGAATGAATTTTGGTGGTTTCCAGCGCTTCGTGCAGCGTGAGGGGAGGAAGAATAGTAGAAATCCGACGAGCTAGCATGGTTTTTCCTGAGCCGGGAGGGCCCACCATAATTACGTTATGTCCACCCGCCGCGGCTACTTCTAAGGCCCGTTTAATGCTTTCGTGTCCCTGTACATCGGCAAAATCTACCTCAAACTGGTTGATCTCATCAAAGAAAATGTCGCGGGTTTCGTGCCACAGCGGTTCAATCTTCCGAGTTCCCTCCAGAAATTCTATCGTTTCGGACAGCGTTTCTACGCCAATTACCTCCAGATTATTCACAATGGCCGCCTCCCGAGCATTTTCTCTGGGAAGAATAAACCCTTTAAAGCCATGTCTACGGGCCTCCACCGCAATGGGCAATACTCCCCGAATAGGACGTAGAATACCATCTAGCGAAAGCTCGCCCATCATCAGGTATTTGCTAAGTAGCTCATCTTTAATCTGTCCGGATGCCGCCAAAATCCCTACTGCGATGGGTAGATCGTAGGCTGAACCTTCTTTGCGAATATCAGCGGGAGCGAGGTTGACGACGGTTTTAATCCGGGGCATGGAGTAGCCCGAATGCTTGATAGCGGCTTCTACCCGTTGTTCACTTTCTTTTACGGCACTATCAGGCAAACCCACCATGAAAAATTTAGTGCCTTGCCCGACACTAACCTCAATGGTAATCAGATATGCATCAACTCCGTAAACCGCCCCGCCATAAGTTTTCGCTAACATCAATAATAGTTGATAATTAAAAATTGATAGTTGACAATGATTCAGAATTCAAAAATGATGAACCAATAAATGTCTGACAAACAGATTATTGGAAATTTGGTAGGGATGTATGAAAAGGGAGTGAATTACTGAGAGTTAATAAGCTGCTTTTCAATCAGTAGAATAAGAATGTGGATAACTTTGATGTGAACCTCTTGAATACGGTCGGCGTAGCCAAAGTGAGGAACGCGAATTTCTACGTCGGCCTTTTCTGCAAGCAATCCACCATTTTTACCAGTCAGTAGAACTACCTTCATGCCCAGTGAACGAGCGGAATCTACTGCATTAATCACGTTGGCTGAGTTGCCGCTGGTGCTAATACCCAGCAGGGCATCTTCGGGCTTTCCCAGACCTTCAATAAAGCGGGAAAAAACTTGATCGTAGCCGTAGTCGTTGCTCACGCAAGAAATATGGCTAGGGTCAGAAATGGCAATAGCGGGAAGTGCCCGGCGATTGTCTCGATAACGTCCGCTAAGTTCTTCGGCAAAGTGCATAGCATCGCAGTGGGAGCCTCCGTTTCCGCAACTAATAATTTTACCTCCAGACCGTATGCTTTCAGCGAGCAATATTGCAGCCTGCTCAATTTTCTCTAGTTGCTTTTCGTCTTCCAAAAAAGCATTTAGCACCTTAGTGGCTTCAAGCAGTTCGCTACGGATGAGTTCTTTCACAAAAGCTTCTGTTGATCGTTGTTTTCGTCTTCTTCCGTTTCGGGTGGGGCGGACTGAATGGACGATTCAAATGACTTGATTTCCTGGTCTATTTCATCTTCCCGTCGCTTCATATCGTAGACTTGGGCTTTAATTTCATTTTTCTCCACTTCCAGTTTGGCCAGTTTATTCTGGTAGTATCGACGGTCAAAGAGTGCAAATCCGAACACTACTAAAAACAAGCCTAGCCCGATTAGGGTGATGGTAGTAATTGCGGTAGCACTATCTACCAGATTGTTAGCCACACTATCGCTGAGGCTAAGGGCAAAAGCTACCAGCGTAGCGTGGTAAAAAAGCAGTAGGATGAAGAAAAATAAGCGAATTGGTTTCATGAGCATACAGGTTTATTGCGATAAATATAGAGCATCCTACTTAGTTAACGAATGAACCACCGTAGTTTGTTATCAACTATACTGCCTGCATTTCAGTAAGTTTGCGGTACAGACCACCCTCCTCTACCAGTTCCAAATGGGTACCTCGTTGCACAATTTTGCCCTGCTGTACTACCACAATTTCATCGGCGTGCTGAATGGTACTAAGTCGGTGAGCGATTACCAGCGAGGTTCGGTTTTGCATGAGGTGCGTTAGAGCCTCTTGCACCAGCCGTTCCGATTCTGAATCAAGGGCGGAAGTGGCTTCATCCAGAATTAAAATTGCTGGATTTTTGAGAACTGCCCGAGCAATACTCAGTCGCTGTCGTTGTCCTCCCGAAAGTTTGGTTCCTCTTTCTCCCACGGTAGTCAGATACTGCTGGGGAGACTCCATGATAAAATTGTGAGCGTTGGCAATCTTAGCTGCCTGTATCACTTCTTCTTCAGTAGCATGAGGCTTACCAAATGTAATGTTATTGTATATCGTATCATTGAAGAGTATTGACTCTTGCGTTACAATTCCCATCTGCTGCCGCAGCTCCGACAACTTAAATTCATGTAATGGTATATCATCCAGATAGATAGTGCCCTGGGTAGGATCGTAAAAGAGAGTTAGAAGATCTGCTAATGTAGATTTTCCACCTCCTGACGGGCCTACTAACGCGATAGTCTGTCCTTTTTTTAGGGTTAGATTAATATTCTCCAGTACCGGTTCATCATCGTAAGCAAATGAAATATTCTCGTATCGGATTTGATCATTGAAGGCGGGAAGATCCTTGGCATTAGGAGAATCAACAATCTGAGGTTCGGTATCAATAATTTTAAATATCCGGTCTCCTGAAGCCAACCCTCGTTGAAGTCCACTGATTGAATTACTAATCGAGCGGGCGGGGTTCAGCATTTGGGAAAAGATGATAATGTACGTAATAAATTCGCTGGCAGTAAGCGAAGAATCGTTGTTGAGGACAAGTATTCCTCCGTAGAGGAGAATCATTGCTACCACGGAAACACCCAGAAATTCGGAAAGGGGGGAGGCCAGTTCCTGCTTGCGGGCCATAGAAACGATGGTGCGAGTGTAGTGCTTTACTTCCTTCTTAAAGGAATTGTAGACCAGTGGGCGGGCGTTAAACGCCTTTACAATTCGCATTCCCGATAATACTTCGTCCAGAATGCCAACAATCCGGCCCAAGGATTCCTGACTTTCGGTAGCCTTGCGTTTCAGTCGTTTGGTAATCTGACCGATGATTAATCCGGAAAGGAGTAAAACCAGAAGGACGAAAACGGTGAGTTGAGGTGACATGAATAGGAGCACTGCAAAATATCCAGCAATGGTGGCCGGGTCGCGAAAAAGCATTTTGAGGGTGTTAACCACCGAGGCTTCAACTTCCTGCATGTCATTGGTCATCCTGGACATGATATCGCCTTTATGCTCATTGGTAAAATAACCCATATGCAATCGGGAGGCCTGATCAAAAACGCGCAGCCGTAGCCGCTGAAGGGTAGTAGCCCGAATTTTGGCTAGCGTGATGCCCGCAGCGTAGCGAAAAAGATTGGCTAACATGACCGAGACTACAATAATTCCACAAACAAAAGCCAAAGCCCCAACTTTACCGTGCGTATCAATAACCGAAATGAAATAATAATTGAAAACCCCGAGAATGTAATCGACCGAAAATGAAAATTCGGGTATGTTACGCATGCTGACTAAGGTATTATCATCTACTTGGTTAAAAAGCACTTCGAAGAGGGGAATCAGTAGCGTTAAGTTGATTAATCCAAAAATGATTGAAAGAGACGCGTAGAGTAAGTATTGAGGTACGTACTGCCGATAGGGTTTGGCGAAAGAAAGAATCCGTAAGTAGGTTTTCATAATGAGTTTTTGAACTACTTTCTACTGTCAATCAATTCAGTGAGTGAACGCATTTAGGTGGGACAGGTTGCTGATACTTGGACTCAAGGATAAAACCGAGGCAAAACTAGTATGTTTTCGAGTAATTTGGTAAAATTGCGCCCGAATTGATACTCTTTTACCTTTTTTCAGTCAAGCCCCAACCTAAACTAGTAGGGAGAGGTTAATGATAATAGTAAGGTTGAAATTCTCAACTGATTTGCCAACGTTGAACAAATTTACGCCATATGTTTGATGCCAATGGGACCGAAGGTCTGGAATTATTTACCTGGGTAGTAGGTGGGCTAATAGGATTGATTGCCGCACTTACGTTCACCCATTTTTTATCAGTACAGAAAGAAGATACCGAAATAGAAGATGTAGAGCCTGTTGAGGCGACTTCCCATACTGAGGCCACTTCTCATCCCGACAAGCCAACAACTGCCTAGTTATGGATAAACTTATCAAGGTAATTTTTGATAGCCCGGCAACAATTCTGCTTACCATTTTGCTGCTCGCAGCCATTGGGCTAATAGCCTTTACCGATGTTTTTGCATTCGTTTAGGGTGCCAGCCAGGTATTCTCCCAATGATCATGACTCCAGGTGAACTGCGCCCGGAGGTGGCCTTCTCGTCTTAGCTTTAGAAAATCTAACTGCTGTACTTCACTTACCATCAGTACGAAATTACCTATACCTTGCTCGGTATTTTCTTCAGTGGGTTCTTCTCTAAAACTCTCGGGTAGATTGTCAGTGTATTGAGTGGTTTGGGAGCCAGGGGGTAAGGGGCCAATATAGTCTCCTCGGGCGGAAGGAGGAATTTCCTGCCACACTTTTAGGGCTTGCTTATCTTGGTGGTGCAGTTGAACCGAGACTTTTGCTCTAATCTGCTCCTTACTTCCGTGATCGTAAAATAGCCAGTGTGCTGAGGAATTTCGTTGCAGATCGTCTACTTTTTGGGTACGTTGATCGGAGTAGCATATTAGTTGGCGGGCGGCTTTATCGGCTCGGCGAAGTACTAGCGTACGTTGCTCAATTCCTAGAGAACTGTAAGTAGCGAATACCGGAAAATGGTAAGCGTGCTTTTTGTCGGCTCCTCCTCGTATCAGCATTCCCCAAACATGGTCTAGTATTTCGGTAAGTGTAGACTCAGGTGAAATCATGAGTAAATCAGGAGTTGATTGGTGTAACTAATTTATTCCGGTAGGCCAGGCTATTGCGATTGAGTTTTAGTATGGTTTCCGAAGAGGAAATCATGCGCTGAGCAATATCAATAGCCTGTTTAAGCTGGTTATTGTTTAGTTGCTTATACGCCGGAACGCGGCTGGAGCGATTCAGATGGTTGTACCAGCAATCTTGAAAAAGTGTATCCAGAATAACTCGTTGAAAGCAGTGGTTAAATCGAACGGGCCAGTTCTTTTCTCTAGCCAGGCTCGGCATTACCTTATCGGTAAGCTCAATGTACTGCTGTCGGAGTTCGTCAATATCCATCTAGGCTACAACTTGCACACGTACAATTGGTTTTAACCAGCTAAGCACCCAGTACAGTTAATGGGGATTCAGAACGGATCGGCAAATATTCTTTGCTGCTGCTGGCATAGGTTGATGGAGCAGCACTGGTAATTTTTGGTAGTCCTGGCAGCCTGCAATCTCATCATCTAATTCAAAATGGCAATAAGCCCGTATTTTGTAGTAATCAGGGTTAAAGGGATCACGACGAATAAGCTCGTCCAGAAATTTCATTGCCTTTTCGTATTTCTTATCGTGGTAAAAAGTAACAGCCTTTTCGTAAAGCGAATGATCGTTTCGCACTCTTGCTCTTCCCCCTCCGGTCTGGTAGGCCACTACCTTAATTTCCTCTAACAGAAAACCGGCTAGATGTTCGGCTCTTTGGAAACTCGCCCCATCTTTCAAAAAAGTTACCGGAAAAAATAGTATTACATCCTGTTGTTGTAGGCTATCGGCTAGCCAAAGCTTTTGAGTGTTCTCAAAGGCCTCAGTAAGTTCCTTATCAATATCCCGACTTAATGAATTGACCATCTCTAGGGTAAACTGGCCTGAAGGGGCGAGGGTAAGTGCAACAATGGCAGTACCAATAATATCGTTTTGTCGGGCATTACGAGGGTATTTAATATTCTTCTGGATAGACTCGTAAAAAGCAAAAGAGCCACCCTGTACTCTATGCTCAGGAAAGCTGTTGATGGTATCCGGGGGTGTACTCCAGGTATAGGTGGAGACCGCCAACAATAGCAGAATTAGCATGAAAAATAGTTTATTGACAGAGTTTTTGGGCTGCATCTGGAATAGGTCTATGTAATAAAGTACGAATCTTCTGATAATCAAGGCAGGCATCGGATTTATTGCCTAACTGATAACGGCTAAATGCCCGCATCATATAATAGTCCTTGTTGAATGGATCTCTTCGTATCAATTCATCCAGATGTGGAATAGCTTTTTTGTATTTCCTATCATGAAAGTGCGTTATTGCCCGTTCGTACAAAAAGTGATCTTCCCGGATTTTAACTCTGACTCTATGGCTTCTGGTTTCTCCAAAGTTTAGCAGTTTAATCTCTCTTAGCAGAAAATCTGCTTGATGTACCGTCTGCTGAAAAGGAATATCATTGTAGATATAAATTACCGGAAGATACAAAATGTAATCGTTCATCTGTGACGAATCTGGTCGCCACAACTCTTTTGTCCTACTAACCCCAGAAGTGATTAACGCATCTATGTCTTGTCCTAGTGAGTTTACTATTTTTATATCGGTAATTTCCCCATCAGGGGTTAGCACAAAGGAGACAATAGCAGTTCCCATAATTCCATCACGGTGGACATCTCCCGGATAGCGCAGGGTATTTTGCGTCAGTTTGTAGAATGCATCAGCACCACCTTTTACTCTATGCTCAGGAAAAGCTCTGAGAGTGTCAGGTTGTGCAAGCCCTAACTGAGTTACCAACAGAAAAAAAGTGAAAACAGAATAATACCTCATCAAAAAATAAAAAATGGAGTTAGAACCGTTTGTGAAAAAATTCCTCAAACAAAGTAAAACGTGCATTTTCAAGGAGAAGAAAACTTTTAACTGATTCTACAACTATCTAACTAGGTTTTACTAATCTCAGTCAAAGCTGTCACCAATTGATCTAACTCATTTAGCGAAGTATACAGGTGGGGGGTAACCCGAATACCCTTCACCGCTTCGTTATCAATGGCTACGGTGAAAATCTTGTAGTCTTTCATCAGGCGATCAGCCAGTTCTTTCGGGCTTAAGTTTTCTACCCCGACGTTGGCAATCCCGCTAGATCGCTCTTCCTCCCAAGGAGTATTAATAATTATTCCCGGTTTGTCTTTTAGCTGTTCGGTCCAGTACTGTTTCAGGTAGCGTAGCCGAGCTTGCTTGCGGCCAATACCGATCGTGTCCTGAAACTTGAGGGCATCCATAATGGAAATGTGGCCGGTCACCGGTAAGGTACCGAAATGTTGGAACTTACGGATGTCATCTTCAGGGAAACCATCATCGCCTAACAAAGGCCATACCTGGGCAATTTTTTCTTTCTTTACAAACAGAATTCCGCTACCCAATGGGGCACCCACCCATTTGTGCAGACTGGTTCCCCAGTAGTCGCAATCCAGATCGCGAATTTTAAAGTCCAGATGCCCTAAGGCGTGGGCTGAGTCGCAGATCACTTCTACTCCGTAGGAATGGGCCATATCGCAAATCTTCCGAACCGGAAGTACTTGGCCGGTGATATTGATGAGGTGGGTGACATGCATCACTTTGGTGCGAGGGGTGATCGCTTTCTCAAAGCAATCAACTATTTCCTCATCACTTTTCGGATGCAACGGCAGAGAAATAACTCGGTTTACGATTTTATCCCGGCGCGCTCGCTGATTAAAAGCCGCCAGCATGCTGCCGTAATCTTGATTACTCATAATGGCTTCGTCGCCCTCATCTAAATCCAGCCCGAGAATCACAGTGTCAAGAGCTTCGGTGGTATTGCGGCAAACAACCATCTCCTCTACCGTACAACCAGCAAATTCGGCTAAGGCAGCGGTTACTGCGTTTCGTTCATCCCACTGATAGTTTCGCATGTAGTACGAAGGGATTTGATTTACCCGTTGAATATGCTGCCACTGGGCTTCTAACACCGGCCAGGCTGCCATACTGTAATATCCATTTTCCAGATTAATGAAATCAGGAGAGACCCGGTAAGCTTTGGCTACCTCCCGCCAGTAGGCTTCATCGCGGGCAATATCCTGGTTAGACCGCTGCTTCTGACGATTGAGGTAAGAGAGGAGTTGATCCCACTCCGTATCTGGAAGAGTACTCAACGCTAAAGGTGAAACACTAAGAGTACCAAATTTCTGTAAAAAAGAACGACGACTATTTTCCATTCTATATGTAGTAGTGTAGTTTCAAAGCAATTTTTCTGGTAGCTTGCCAATAGAAGTATTATTAGCTTTCTAAAGCTACCAAAACTACTAGATTAAAGCCAACCTATGAAGCATTATACGTCGGTTAACGATATTGAAGACTGGCCAAAACTCTGGCGTACCGTTGCTAAAGTGAAGGAGAATCCACAGGGACGAAAAACGCTGGGTCAGGGTAAAGCCATGTGTCTGATATTCCTTAATTCCAGTCTTCGTACTCGTCTCAGTACGCAACGAGCGGCGATGAATATTGGATTGGATACGGTAGTGTTTGATATTAACCAAGGTGGTTGGCAACTGGAAATGGTAGATGGTACCGTGATGAATGGATCTAAAGCCGAGCACGTAAAAGAAGCAGCGGCAGTCGTTGGCTCTTACTACAATCTGATTGGTATCCGGGCTTTTGCCCAGCTTCAGGATCGGGAAGAAGATTATCAGGAAACCATCATTCAGCAGTTCAAAAAATACGCTGGAGTGCCGGTTATCAGTTTAGAATCTTCGGTACGTCATCCCTTGCAATCGCTGACCGACCTTATCACTATTGAAGAATACAAAAAGAAAGAAAAACCCAAGGTAGTACTTAGCTGGGCCCCTCATCCGCGAGCACTACCGCAGGCAGTAGCCAACTCGTTTCTAGAATGGATGCGAACAACGGATTATGAACTGGTTATTACGCATCCTGAAGGCTATGAGTTATCGGGAGATTTTACGCAAGGTGTCACCTCAACTAATGATCAAAATGAGGCGCTACAAAATGCTGATTTCGTGTACGTTAAAAACTGGTCCTCGTACGCAAATTACGGTCAGGTATTACGCACTGATAACGAATGGATGTTGACCTGGGATAAAATGCAACTTACCAACAGTGCCTACTTTATGCACTGCCTTCCAGTACGACGAAACGTGGTAGTTAGTGACGCAGTAATTGATAGTCCTCAGAGCCTGGTAATTCCTCAGGCTGCTCACCGGGTTACTGCCGCCCAAACCGTTTTAGAACTACTTTTAGAAAATGGTTAGCATCGTTAAAATTGGGGGAAAGGTCATTGACGACCTAACCGCATTGTCTGAATTTCTGACGGGTTTTTCTTTAATTTCTGGCCCTAAAATACTCGTCCACGGCGGTGGCGCTAGTGCTACCCGACTTGCGGAGCAAATGGGTATTCCCGTACAAATGCTGGAAGGCCGCCGAATTACGGATGCTCCCATGCTAAAGGTAGTGGTTATGGTATACGCAGGTTGGGTTAATAAACAGATTGTAGCCATGCTCCAGGCTCGAAATACTTCGGCTCTCGGTTTATCCGGGGCTGATATGGATCTTATTCGGGCGGTGAAGCGTCCTGCTCAGCCCATCGATTACGGATTTGTGGGGGATGTGAAGCAGGTAAATCTGAAAAATTTAACTAAGTTGCTAGAGGATAGTGTGGTACCGGTGGTGTCTCCCATTACGCACGATGGATCAGGAAATTTGCTGAACACCAACGCTGATACCATCGCTACTGAATTAGCTACTGCCATTAGCCAGGTGTACTCTACGCGCCTTAGCTTTTGCTTTGAGCAGCCGGGAGTGATGTTGGATGTAGACGATGAAAATTCAGTAATCCGGGAATTACAGCAGGACCGTTACCAGAATCTAAAAGAGCAGGGAACAATTCATTCGGGAATGATTCCTAAACTAGATAATGCCTTTCGGGCAATGGAGCAGGGGGTTGAAGAGGTCCGGGTTATGCATCACCGTGAAATTCACCGCTGGCAACCTGACCTTCCCTCAGAAAAAACTAATTTTGGAACAATTTTGAACAGTGAATAATTAGCAGTTAGTAACTAGCAAGGGTTGCCCCCGCATTGACCTTTAACAACCTCTAAAACCTATCACCCAAAACCTAAAAAATATGAATGAAATAACAACCCCAACCCAATCAGCAGTCAAGCTGCTGCAAAGACTCATTTCAACCCAATCGTTTAGTCGTAACGAAGGACCTACCGCTGATATTATTGTGGATTATCTGGAGAAAGAAGGCAAAGAAGTACACCGACTGAAACATAATGTTTGGGTTAAATCCAAAGATTTTCGAGCCGAGTGGCCTACGTTGCTGCTGAACTCTCACCACGATACAGTGAAACCCGGAGGGTCCTGGACCCGTGATCCCTTTAAAGCAGATATTGAAGAAGTAGACGGGGAAGAGACGTTGTTCGGCTTAGGTTCTAATGACGCTGGCGGTTGTCTGGTATCTTTACTTCACACATTTCTACAAATGGATGAAGTAGCTGACCGGGGTTATAATCTCATCTTCGCGGCCTCAGCCGAAGAGGAAATCTCGGGTGAAAATGGTATATCAGCTTTGTTACCCGAACTAGGAAAGATTGACGTAGGGATTGTGGGTGAGCCTACCCGCATGAAAATGGCAGTTGCTGAAAAGGGGCTACTGGTACTGGACTGCACTGCTACCGGAATTTCGGGCCATGCCGCTCGCCATGAAGGAGTTAATGCCATTTACGAAGCTTTACAGGACATTCGCTGGATTAAAAACTTCCGCTTCAGCAATAAATCGGATTTACTGGGCGAGACAACCGCTACCGTGACGCAGATCAATGCTGGAATTCAGCATAATATTGTGCCTGATAAGTGTACTTTTGTGGTAGATATTCGCACCAATGAGCTGTATACCAATGAACAGGTACTAGAAATTTTTCAGCATAACCTAATTTCAGAGATCAAACCTCGCTCACTGCGTCTGCAATCCTCTTCATTGTCAATGGATCATCCCCTGGTGAAACGAGGTATCGAGCTGGGTTGGGAATTCTATGGTTCACCTACTTTGTCCGATCAGGCCTTATGCCGGGAATTTCCGACGCTAAAACTTGGTCCTGGCAGTTCAGGCCGCTCGCATATAGCCGATGAATACATTCGGGTGTCAGAGATTCAGGACGGAATTGAGAATTACGTTCAACTGCTAACCAGCCTGAAACTTTAACAGAATCATCTGACATCCATCTTCCCATTACTATCTGTCACACAATCGACTGGCTTGAGCTTTAGCGGACTACAACATATCATTTCATTAATTACCCTAAACTATTCTTTACTACCTTGAAACTTTGGCAGAAAAGCACAAGCTCTATTGATAAGCAAATTGAGCGGTTTACCATTGGACAGGATGCTGTCCTGGATCTAGTACTAGCTTCCTACGATGTACTGGGTACGCTAGCTCATATCACTATGCTGGAATCGGTAGGGTTGCTCACTAAATCAGATTTAAAGCAGTTGCGTCCGGCGTTACTTCGGATTTATAAACAGATTACGAAAGAAGGGTTTAGTATTGATGATGGGGTTGAAGATGTGCATTCCCAGGTAGAATTACTGCTTACTCAAGAATTGGGCGATGTTGGTAAGAAGGTGCACAGCGGCCGATCTCGTAACGATCAAGTATTAGTTGACCTAAGACTTTACTTTAGAGAGGAGCTTCGTCAGGTAGTACTGGCTACTCAGAAGTTATTTGAGCGTTTGCAGGAGCTAAGTGAACAGCATCAAGATGTTCTGTTGCCTGGTTATACTCATACCCAAGTAGCCATGCCTTCTTCGTTTGGACTATGGTTTGGTGCCTATGCCGAAAGCCTAGTGGACGATACCCAACTGTTATTGGCCGCCTATAGAGTGGTGAACCAGAATCCACTTGGCTCAGCGGCCGGATACGGATCTTCTTTTCCTTTAGACCGGCAGATGACTACCGAACTATTGGGGTTTGATGAACTGAATTATAATTCGGTTTACGCCCAGATGGGCAGAGGGAAAACGGAGCGGATAGTAGCTTTCGGTTTGTCATCCGTTGCGACTACCTTAAATAAACTAGCCGATGATATATGCTGGTATGTGAGCCAGAACTTCCAATTTATTCGTTTTCCTGATCAGCTTACCACTGGGTCATCGATTATGCCCCACAAAAAGAATCCGGACGTATTTGAGTTAATCCGGGCTAAATGTAATCAACTAATTTCCCTTCCCAATCAGATAGCGTTAGTTACCACTAACATGATTTCCGGCTACCACCGCGACTGGCAGGTACTAAAGGAAGGACTTTTTCCTGCTTTTGGACAGTTGAAAGACTGCCTGGATATACTTGAATTTGCTCTTCAGCACATTTCGGTCAATGAAGATATTTTGAATGACGAAAAGTACCGATACTTATTTACCGTGGAGCGAGTGAATGAAAAGGTTTTAGCAGGAAAAGCCTTTCGGGATGCCTACCGGGAGGTGGGCGAGGAAATTGCTAGCGGTAGTTACCAACCTTCTACTGAGATCAGTCATACCCATGTGGGCAGCATTGGTAACTTACAGACAGAGGCCATAGCCCAGAAAATGAACCAGGTACTAGCACAGTTTAAGTTCGAGAATGCCGAAAAAAGCATTAAGCGTTTACTCGCTTCTAAGAAATAGTCAGCGTAGTTGTAAAGGCTTAGGACGTATTTTGTCGCTAACTCCTTATCTCAATCTACCCTAGGCGAGATATTCGCTGAAGAAGGGTATTCGTACAATACTATCGCTGAACAGTTTTTATATTCTATCTCCAGCTTTAGTCACCCCTCCTAAGCTCTGAAAACTCCGCAAGTTGCATAGTTTCGGTAAACTAGGTAGTAATCTTACGTGGCTAAGAGTATCCCTCGAATTGAACGAAGAAATTAACGATCCTTCTCTTTCTTGCTTACCGTTAATCATTCGGCGAAACAGTTAGTTTTCTAAAATTTAATCATTATTATTATGTCAAAAGTAAGGATTTATGTTAGTCGTGACCCAAAGACGGGTGAACTACATCTTCGGGACAGTGAGGGACACGAAGGCGACGGAAGCATTATTACGGACGTTCACCACGGTGACGAAGTAGAGTGGATTTTAGGAGAGGGAATTGATGAGATTACGTGTATTCGCCCCGCTAGCGGCAGCCAGAATATTTTCCAGGGCGAGATTAAAAAAAATGGTAGCGGCACCTGGAAAGGAACCATCAGAGAGTCTGCTGATGGTAGCGAAGAGTACGTGATTGAGTATGTTGCTCAGAACGCCAGAGCTCAAGCCGATCGCCCAAGACTTAGAGTCAAACCTCCCAGATAGCAGTGATTATCAGAAAGAGAAATAGATCTTTTTTAATAGCCTATTTAGTAATAGGCTTTTTTCATTTTTCTACTGCTCAAGTGTTAGACAAAACTGTTGCAGATAGTTTAATACAAATAATGCTTACTGAGGATCTGCCTGACACAACGAGATATCAGCTAGCTATGGATATTGCGGACTATACGACAGTTCCTAGAATAACATTAAAGTATGCCCAAGAAGCGCTCAAAGTAGCAAAAAATATGCGCAATAATTCTTGGCAGGCTGCAGCATTACTTAATGTGGGTCAAGCTTATGAAAAGCTTGGTGAAATTGAAAATGCCCAAAAAGCAGTACTTAACAGCATTTCCTTTTATCTTGAGGAAGAGTATAAGGAGGGTGTTGCTGCGGCCTATCTAGTTCTCAGTAATGTTTACACTCAACAGGATAATTACTCAAGGGCTCTTGAATACAACAAGGAAGCTCTCTCTTTATTTAGGGAGAAAGGCGATTCTATTCGGTTAGCAACTGCTTTACTAACTACTAGTGAAATATATGAAGGGCTTGGTCAGTATGATTTATCAGCAATGTCGCTTGAGGAAGCAAGAACTCTGTTCAGGGAATTAGAATTTGAGGTAGGGGAGGCTTATGCTACAGGTAATCTGGGGTTGTTAGAAATGGAGCTAGGAAATTCAACATTGGGTGAAAAATACCTGAATGATGCAATTAGCCGACTAGAGAAGTTTGAGGATAATTATGCCATTGCTGAATACCAATTATCGCTGTCTAAAATCTATCAGGAGCGAGAAGATACGGTAACGGCCCTTAATTACGCTCAGCAAAGTTGGGAGATGGCCGAGCAAGATGGTCTGCTGGAGCAAATGCGTAATGCCAGCCAGCGTTTAGCCTCTATTTACGTACAGCGGGGCGATTACGAACAAGCCTATCTCCACCAAACCCGTTATCTCGAGTTGAAAGATAGTATCAATAACCTGGAGGTAGTTCAGAATCTGGCTGATATGCGTACCGAGTTTGAGATAGCCCAAAAGCAGGCTGAAATTGACTTTTTAACCGAAAAGCGGGGTAAACAACGAATCATCTTGGTCGGACTTATCTTACTATCGCTGCTGGTCGTTATCGTTGCTTGGTTGTATTACCGTGGTTACCGCATACAAAAGAAAGCCAACGAAAAATTGAGTCAGCAAAAGGAAGAGCTCAATACTCAAAATGAAATGCTGGATGCGTTAATTGTCACCCGAGAGCGCTTCTTTTCTATTATTTCCCATGACTTACGGGGACCGGTTGGCTCATTCTATAGTCTGGCTAATATCATTAAAATGCACCTGGAGAAACAGGAATACGCCGAACTGCCTCCCATTGTTGATCATGTAGAAAAATCCGCGATTCACCTCTCGCTTATGTTAGACAATCTGCTGAACTGGGCGCTTAATCAGCAAGATAATATTCCTATTCAGCCGGAGAAGCTGTTGGTAAAAGAAGTAGCTGCCGAAGTGATTGAGGTATTTCAGACGGTGGCTCTTTCTAAAAACATTGCCCTTAGCTCATTGCTTGATACTCCAATGTATGTGTGGGCGGATCGAAACGCCCTATTTACTATTCTCCGAAACCTGACCAACAACGCGCTGAAGTTCACCCCCCAAGGTGGGGCGGTTACGATTACTGCTCAACCTGTGAGGAAGGATGTGATAATTCAGATAATAGACACTGGTATAGGCATGTCACCCGAAAAAGTGAGAACCCTTTTTAAACTAAAGGAGGGGAAATCTACCTGGGGAACTTCGGGAGAAAAAGGAATAGGGCTGGGGCTGCAACTGGTGAAAGAGTTTGTGGATCGTAGTAAGGGGACTATCGATGTAGTCAGCGCGGAAGGAGCCGGAACTACCTTTACGGTGACTCTACCTGCTTATCGCGAAGAAAAGATAGTTACCTAAGCTGAGAACTTTGCGCTAATCTTCAAGAATAAATATTGTTATTCATCCCGCAGGCTATCCGATGGATTCTTGGTGGCTACCCAGTACGTTTGTTGGCTAATTGAGAGTAAGGCAATCAGCAGGAGAGCTACTCCTGGAACCACGAAATACCACCAGGCTATATCGGTTTGATAGGCAAAATTGGTAAGCCACTCGGCAGCAAAATAATTAGCGATAGGGATAGCGATGCACAGAGAAATTAGTATCAGACGAACATAGTTCTTTACCAATAACGTGAGTAATTCTGCTACTGAGGCTCCTAAAACTTTGCGGATACCCATTTCTTTCACCCGTTGCGAGGTTGAGTAAGATGCTAGTCCGAACAGACCTAAACAGGCTATAATCACCGTAAGGGCTGAAAACCCGGAAAAAAGGTAGCCCCGCTTTTCGTCTTTCTCGTACTGAGCTTCAAACTGTTCGTCTAAAAAATGAAAGGATAGTTCGGTTTTGCCCACTATCTGGTTCCAGGTGTCTTGTATATCAACTAGTGTTTCTGAAATATTGGTTGAGTTTACCCGGACTAGCATCCAGTCATCAGGAATGGAGTAGCGAATCACAATTGGCTCAATCACATTGTGTAGTGAAAGCATATGAAAGTCGCTAACCACTCCAATTACCTTATCTTGCCACTCATCTGAAGACAGTCTACGGCCCAGAGCATTCTCTTTCGTCCAACCCATAGATTTGACCAAAGCCTCATTTACTAGCACCCCCGCCCGAGTCGTATCACCCGGCTCTCGTGCCGAGAAATTCCGTCCGCTAATTAACTGAATATCCAGGGTGGGAAGAAATTCATGATCCACCCATAATTGCTGAAGAATTCGATCTTGTTGTCCCTCGTCACTTTCTAGATGAAATGAGTTGATCTCCGGTTTTTCTCCGGGATGATACAGCGTAGTTGAAATCTGTTGGATATTAGGGTTTTGTAATAAAGCAGTCTTGAGCGGAAGAAATTTTCTTTGGTCTTCATTACTCATGCCAATGGTAATGACCTGCTCAGGAGAAAAGCCTAAAGATTGTTGGTTGACAAACAGCAATTGCCGAAAAATCACTAACGTACTGATTAGCATAGTAACCGAAACTACAAACTGAAAGATCACTAAGGCTTGTCGTAATGAAACTCCAGTACTAGACTGCCCGAAAGTAACCCCCTTTAGCGCCTTCACTGAGTTGAATCGAGAAAGTACAAAGGCTGGATATCCTCCAGCGATCAAGCCTAGAAGTATAAAAAATATTATTGCCCAGATTAAAGAAATTGGGGTCATTATAGAACTCAGCGATACTGTCTTACCCGTAAACTGCTGAAAAGTTGGAATTAAAATCAGAGCTAATCCAATTCCTAGCACTACAGAAATGCCGATGAGCAAGTAAGACTCGGTTAGAAACTGTCGAACCAATTGACTTTTGGTGGAACCTAGGGCCTTTCGTACCCCTACCTCTTTGGCTCGTCTTAGTGAGCGGGCTGTAGCCAGATTGAGGTAATTAACGCTGGAAACCAGTAACAGCAAACAAGCGACAGTCAGGAAAATGTAGATGTAATCCATGTTTCCATCATTCACCCTTAGTTCAAAATCACGCTGAGAGTGAAAGTGGATGTCGGTGAGTGGTTGCAGAACGAATGTAGCCCCCCCATTCATTTCGGTGAGGCGCTCTTCCAAATGATCTTCGTAAACCGTGCCCAAAGATTGCTCAATCAGGCCAATTTCGGCATTGGGGGCTAATTTCACATAGTTGGCCCAGTTCCAGTCATTCCAGGAGCTAGTTTTCTGCTCATCCCAGATGGATACTAACACTTGGGGGGTAAAGTGCCCGTTGTACTGGACGTTTTCCATAACTCCGGTTACTAAGTAATTCAGGCTATCTTCCCCCAGTAAGGTTTGTCCTACCGCTTCCTGATTTGGAAAGTAGCGTTCGGCCATTTGTTGGTCGATCACTATTGAATTTGGTACCTCCAGTGCAGTTTGAGAATCACCCGATAAGAGGGGAAAAGTAAACACATCGAATACACTAGCATTGGCGCAAAAAGCATCAGCTTGGGAGAAAGTCTGCCCATTCTGAATAACTTTGAAGTCGTTAATAGGTCGGATGATAGCAAAGTTTTCAACGTCAGCGTAGTTCTTTGATAGGGTAGGAGCAATAGCAGCTGGAGCCACAGCTACTTTCCGTTCTTCTGCCCCCATTTGTACGTTCATGGCGATCCGGTAGATTCGGTCAGCGTTTTCGTGGTAGCGATCGTAGCTTAATTCATCGGTTACGTATAGCAATAGCAGTAATGAACTGGCAATACTAAGGGTTAGCCCCAGTACGTTGATGATACTATAAGTTTTTTGCTTACGGAGATTTCTGAAGGTTACGATCAAGTAATTTTTTAGCATACCGTAAAAAAATTTTTGGCGAAGTACTATCCTGCACAAATAAAGTAGTTAATCTAACACTTGCTTACGATTTGCAGTGAACGGACACTTTAATGCAGCGTATCAAAACCCAGCCGGAAAAACCATTCTTACTAACATTAAGTTGGTATTGTTATGAAACAATGGATGGGTATAGCCCTTAAAGCGGCAGCAATTTATAATGTTCTCTGGGGAGCCTGGGTGGTTTTATTTCCACTCCACTTTTTTGAGTTAGTTGGTATGGAGCCACCTCGTCACGCTATGATCTGGCAGGGAATGGGAATGGTAATTGGTGTGTACGGACTGGGCTACTGGTGGGCTAGTTTTGATCCGGTTCGGCACTGGCCTATTGTAGCTGTTGGCTTCCTAGGAAAAATATTCGGCCCATTAGGATTCATCTATAATTTCTGGCTAAACGCGGTTCCGGCCGCTTTCGCGTATACGCTAATCACCAATGATCTCATTTGGTGGATTCCCTTTTTCTTGATACTTCGTGAAGCTCACCGAGCTGGTTGGCCATTAACCTCGGCTAACTCTTCAGTCAAAGTGAAAGCTTGATAGCCTTAGGGTTCATCGGAAATAGCCTCCAATTTCAGATAAACCCCGTTGGACCAGCCAAATCCATCTTGCACCGGATATTCTCCCCCTCCCGCTTCTAAGGTAATATCCTGTACATTATATTTTTCAACCAGTTTGCCCGTATTCTCATAAACTCGAATGTTATTCTCTACCCAGCGGTTGCTAATCTCTTCCGCTAGCTTGGTGTAGCCGTAGTTGGTCAGCCCTTTCACGGCAATCCACTGTAAAGGTGCCCAGCCATTGGTGGCATCCCACTGCTGACCGCTATTGTTGAGGGTCGTCCTAAGCCCACCTGGCAATAAAAAGTCTTGCTCCAATGCACGAGCTACACCCCGAGCTTCACGTAATCGGGCAATCTTGAAGAAAAGTGGATAAGCGGCAGCCAAAGTGCGTTGATCTGATAGTTCACCAAGAACAAAGTCATAATCATAGAAGAATTTCTGACGAGGATTCCAGCAATATTTTCGGATGGCTTTGGCACGCATTTTAGCCTGCTTTTCTAGTTTCTGTTGCTGCTCCGGTTGATTATTGCGGGCGTAGGCTTCCGATAGAGTTGTTTCTAAATGATAGAGTAGTGAATTCAGGTCAACCGGGATTAAGTCAGTGGTGCGAATCGTATTCAGATTCTGGGCATCTCGGAACCAACGACTGCTAAAATCCCATCCCGACTCACAGGCGGCCCGAATATTTCGGTACACTACTTCCTCAGAAATATTAGGTACACTTTCCGCTACTTCAACATCTTCTTTGTAAGCCTCCGGGCGGGGAACCGGACGGTCGTCCCAATAGCGATTCAGTACGATGCCATCAACATAAACTACTCTTCGGTAGGCACTATCGGTTTCGCTAAGCTGATCTGTGCCATCCATCCAAAATTCATACTCCTTTTCCATTTGGGGTAAATACCAGACTAGAATGCTATCTCCTTGAATATCGGCTAACAGCCTAACCATTAATGAAAAGAAGGGAGGTTGAGATCGACTGGTGTAGTAGGCTCGATTCCCGTTAGGAATGAAGCCTAATTCGTCAATTAGGAAAGCGAAGTTATCCACCATATTTTCTATCAGATCAATTCGGTTGTCTTCGGCTAGGCCAAGCAGTGTAAAGTAGCTATCCCAGTAGTAAATCTCTCGAAAACGGCCACCGGGTACTACGTAAGGGTTGGGTAGATTAATCAGTGATCCTTGGGTTTCGCTCTGAGGTTCTCTGGTTAAGATAGGCCATAGCTCTTCAATATGCTCATCAATTGTATTGGATGTATCGGTCTGAAATCCCGAAGCAGGGTTAGCTGGTAGCTCAAAGTATTCATCCACAAAATCGATAATGTTAAAACTAGCCTGATCTTTTTGCTGTAGGTAAGCGTCTAGAATCTCTTTTGGGGATTGCTTTGGAATACAATCGGGGAAAGTTTTGGAGTCTTTAAAGACCGGAGCCAATTGCACTGCTTCAAACAGTTCTCCGTAAAGAACATCCGGACTGGTTTGCGCTAGCAGAAAATTACTCAGGCTGAAAAATGTAATCAGGAGAGTAGCGTAGATTCGTATCATAATTGGGTGGCTAGTGAAAAAATTACCGATAAATCTACAAAATGTTTGGTGAACGGGGATTTGTAGGAGGCCCTATGAATGGAGATACACTTTGTTGTTTACCGGAAAAGCTGTAACATCGGAAGCTTAATTAACTGCACATTTTACCTCCACCGATGCGACTAAGTCTTTTTCTGTTTTCTCTACTTTTTTTGGGTTGTGCCACTGCCCCTCAAGATGAAACCTCAGACAGCACAACTCCACCTAATGTCATTGTAATTCTAATCGACGATCAGGGTTGGGGTGATCTGGGCATTCACGGCAACCCCATTATTCAGACTCCGGTGTTGGATGGGTTTGCCCTTAATGGGGTTCAGTTTGCTAATTTTTACGTAAGTCCGCTATGCGCTCCCACTCGGGCCAGTTTACTTACCGGGCGTTACCATTTGCGTACCGGCACCCGCTGGGTATCTGACGGTTTAGAGAACATGAATCCGGAAGAAGTAACTTTGGCGGAGATGTTTAGGGGGGCTGGCTATGCTACTGGGTGTTTTGGCAAGTGGCATAACGGTGCCCACTATCCCTTTCATCCCAATCAACAAGGCTTTGATGAATTTGTCGGGTTTTGTGCCGGCCACTGGAATAATTACTTTAATACTACTTTACAACGAAATGGAGAAGCTTATCCTACTGAAGGTTATATCACTGATGTGCTAACCGACGAAGCTATCCAATTTATTGAGGAGCAAAAAGATCAGCCATTCTTTTGTTATCTGCCTTATAATGTTCCCCACGGCCCATTTCAGGTACCCGATTCCTATTTCGAAAAATACTACGATCAACTGGATACGATGCAGAATGAGCAGGAGCGAAATAAACTGGCGGCAGTATACGGTATGTGTGAGAATATGGACTATAACGTAGGGCGGGTATTAGCAACCTTAGAAGAATTTCAAATAAGAGACAACACCATCGTCGTTTTTCTGACCGATAATGGCCCTAATGGTGCTCGCTATAATGGTGGCATGCGTGGAACAAAAGGCTCAACGCACGAAGGAGGTACCCGAGTACCTTTATTTATACAGTGGCCCGCTGGTTTGCCTTCCGGTATTACCGTGAGTGGTCTGGCAGCGCACATTGATATACTTCCTACTTTAGCCGGACTTAGCGGTATCGCACCACCCAATCGAGAGCTGGATGGACAGAATCTAGCTGAATTTATGCAAGCAAAGGACTCCAAGATTCCTGATCGAACTTTATTTTTCCAACAATCGGGGCGTGAACTCACTCCGGAGCGAGGGGCGGTTCGCACTGACGAATACCGCCTAGTACTGTATCCTTCCTATACCGGACTATATAATTTGCAAGCCGACCCGGACGAATCGGAAGACTTGAGTCAGGAAATACCCCAGCTTCGGGACAGTTTATTGGCAGTGTATAATGAGTGGTTTGAAGCGATGAAGGCAGCGACGGTTGATGTGACTACCATTCCCATCGGTTTTTCAGCACAAGCCAAAGCGGTGCTTCCGGCCCACGAAAGTTACTTCAGCGGGAATATTACATTTAAAGAGGGCCACGGCTGGGCACATGACTGGTTGGTGAATTGGAGTGGCCTAAACGATAAAATTAATTGGGATGTAGAAGTGAACGCTCCGGTCACCTATGATGTGTATTTAACCTACACTACGCCTCAGGATGACGTGGGCAGTATTATTCAATTGCAAGCAGGGGGAAGTAGGCTGGAAGACACTCTTTCCACGGCATTTGATCCCGAATATATTCCCAGCCCCGACCGCATTCAGCGGATAGAAGTGTACGAAAAAGAATGGGCTCAAACCCGCTTAGGTGAAATAACTTTACCTTCCGGCAGTCAGACCATAACCCTAAGCGCAAATACGATTCCGGGTAAGCAAGTGGCAGAAGTAAAAGGGCTTACCCTGGTGGCAAAGCCCAACTAATGTTAGTTAAACGGACTTGGGGTTGTCAACCAGTTGGTAAGCGGTAAGTAATTCGGAAATAGCCTTTTTGCGCCGATGGGTCTGCGTTATTCTAAGAATTAAAAAGTAGCTCGCAAATGAGATAGTGATTCCCAAAATGCAATTTCCCAAGATAAACGCCTGAGTACATTCAGTAAGCAACACTATCCAGGATTGATCAGCTTGAAATGTGGCAGCTTGTCCCAACAGAGTACAACCCAAACGATAACTGGCGAAATATACCGGAATCTGAAGAAAAGGATTCCAGATAGATATGGCCAGCACCATGGCTATTTTGTTTAGTGATTTAAAGAACAATAGCAGCGATAAGCCAACGAATATTCCAAAACCAGGAGTGGGTAGGATTGCAATGAGAGTGCCCAGGGAAAAGCTTAGTGCTATTTCCGGACAGGTACTATCCGGTTGCGATAACCGGGATATAAAGCTCTGAAATTTTTCAGCGAAACTGCGTTTCCTCATTACTGTTTATCCTCTCTCCAATACTAACAATACCCCTCAAATTAATTTTTTGCTTTTTGGCGAATACCTAACTTGCGTGCTGTCTATCAAGTTTTACCATGCAACAATTTAAACCACTAGCAGAACGGCTCCGTCCCCAATCTTTATCTGATGTAGTTGGTCAATCTCACCTTACCGGGCCCGAGGGGGTACTCCGAAAGATGCTGGTAAAGAAAAACCTTACGTCACTCATTTTGTGGGGACCACCTGGCACCGGAAAAACTACTTTAGCTCGGATTATCTCTCAGGAAGCTGAGCGAGAATTCTTTCAGCTTAGTGCCATTCAAGCCGGGGTAAAAGATGTACGAGAGGTAATTCAGCGGGCAAGAATGTACCAGGGGGCCATTCTATTTATTGATGAGATACATCGGTTCAGCAAATCCCAGCAAGATGCCTTACTGCACGCTGTGGAAGACGGTACTATCACGTTGATTGGGGCCACTACTGAGAACCCTTCTTTTGAAGTAAACCCAGCGCTGCTATCCCGCAGTCAGGTATATATTTTGAACTCACTAACTGAGGAAGACTTATTGAATTTAGTGAACCGGGCTTTTGAGGTAGATGAGCAACTAAGTAAGGTGAATGTTGAAGTGAAGGAGAGTCAGGCGTTGCTCGATCTTTCCGGGGGTGATGCCCGCCGCTTATTAAATCTTTTAGAAATACTAGTTTCATCTCACGAAGGAAAGGATAAACCGCTTGTGATTACCAATGCTCAGGTCACTAAGATTGCCCAAACTAAATTGGCTCGCTATGATAAAGGAGATGAATATCACTATGACTTGATTTCGGCTTTCATAAAATCCGTTAGGGGTAGCGATCCTAATGCGGCGATCTACTATATGACTCGCATGCTTGAAGGGGGGGAGGATCCCAAGTTTATTGCTCGCAGATTGATTATTTTGGCTTCGGAAGATATTGGTAATGCCAATCCCACTGGGTTAGTGTTGGCTACTAACTGTTTTCAGGCCGTCACTATGATCGGAATGCCCGAGGCCGCAATTGTGTTAGCCCAATGTACTACCTATCTAGCCAGCTCTCCTAAGAGCAATGCTAGTTATGCATCGTTAAAGGAGGCACAATCTGAGGTGAAGAAAAGTGGCGACCTACCCGTACCGTTACATTTGAGAAACGCTCCCACCAAACTGATGAAAAACTTAGACTACGGTAAGAATTATCGTTACGCCCATGATTACGATCAAAACTTCGTCGAGCAGGAGTTCTTACCGGAGCCACTATCCGGAACAACTTTTTATCAACCCGGACATAATCCTCGAGAAAACGAATTTAGAAAACGCCTAAAGCAGCTTTGGGGTGATCATTATGATTATTAATTCTATCAAAAAGAGAAGAGAGTAGTTATTTAGAACTTCTGCACCACTGATTAAGCATTATAAAAATCGTTATTTATTTATTTTAAGATAAAAATGTACTTTTTTTAGAAAAAGAGGATAATTTTTATTCAGTTCAGGTATCTATTTTGAAAGAGAGAGGGAAAACGATGTTTTATGGCTTCTCTTTCTCCTTTTTCTCAAACGTTAGGCGTTAAACGAGCCGCACACTTACTACGACGGGCTGCTTTCGGAGCCACTAAGTCTCAAATAGATCAGTTTGCTCAATTAACTCCCGCACAAGCTGTCAATCAGCTTTTTACTCAACCAGCCGAGCGGGAAGCACCTCGCGACCCAGCTACTGGTACTGATTGGGTAAGTCCTAAACCTACGGAAAACAACAGTGGTCGCGACGAACTGATTGGCCAAACTAAAGCATGGTGGATTGATTCTTTCCTGCAATCAGACCCTTGTGTAGCGACGAAGAGTAGCTTCTTTTTACATACTCATTTCACTACTATTTCTAACCGATTGCGGTATGCCCCGTCTATTTACTATCAAATACGCCTATTTGATCAGTTTGCGGTAGGCAATTTCAAAGAGCTGACTAAATGTATTTGCCTGGATAATGCGATGATGCGTCATCTGGATGGGCAGCTAAATCGTAAGGGTAGTCCCAACGAAAACTACGCTCGGGAATTCCTGGAATTATACTCTATCGGTAAAGGTCCTCAACGTGGCCCCGACGACTACACTACGTTTACCGAACTAGATGTGGTAGAAGCTGCGAAGGTATTTTCAGGTTACGACATCGATGAGGAGTTCACCAATATTAATCCCGAACTAAATGTGGTTCAGGCTAAAGTAAGAACCAACGATCAAGGATTGGCCGCTCAGCACGATAGTTCTACTAAGACTTTCAGTGCCGCTTTCCAGAATGCTACGATTGCCCCTATTGAGATTGTGGGTAATTTAGCAACTGCTGAGGCCGCTATCGATGAAATACAGCAACTGGTAGATTTAGTGTTTGATCAGGAGGCAACCGCTCTGCATATCTGCCGAAAGCTCTATCGCTTTTTTGTTTATTACGAAATCAGCGATGAGGTAGAACAGGATATAATTGCCCCACTGGCAACAATTTTCCGCGATAATGGCTACGAATTACAGCCGGTACTGCAGGCACTGTTTACCAGTCAGCATTTCTACGATGAAGATAATTCGGTAAACGTAGATGACCATATAGGAGCTATTATCAAATCACCGCTTGATCTAATTGTCGGGATTCATCGATTTTTTGATGTACCCATGCCCGATTATCAGGGAGAGCTAACTAGCTTCTACGAGACAATGAACCAAGGGGTACTGAAGCCACTTACTGATCAGGGAATGTACTTCTACGAACCCTTTGAGGTGGCAGGGTATCCGGCTTATCACCAAAACCCTACTTTCCACCGTAACTGGATCAGTTCCAATTACTTAGCCCGTCGTTATGAGTATGCTAAGAAGCTCATTGAGGGAATCCGAGACCAGGATGGTAATGAACTAGTGAAGCTAGATGTAATGGCGTACGTAACTAAGCCAGCCAATATTTCAGATCCATCTGATGCGGAGCAGTTAGTACGGGAACTCGTGGATTATTTACTACCCGAAGAGATTAGCGAAGAGCGTTTTGACTTCTTTCTACGAGCCATTTTACTGGACGACCTGTCGGAAATAAACTGGAAGTTTGAATGGCAGAACTACGAGAGTACCGGCGATGATTCGGCCGTAAGGGTTCAGCTAGAAAAATTATTTAACACCATTCTGCAATCACCAGAATACCAACTTTCATAAGGGATGAATAGACGATCTTTTCTCAAAAAGGCTCCCATTGCAGCCGGCGCACCGTTGATGCTGAACGGGCTTTCATTACAGGCTATGGCCGAGCAAAGTCCATTGCAGCGACTAGCCGCCAGTAGTACTAATGACCGAGTACTAGTCATTATTCAGTTACACGGCGGGAATGACGGACTGAATGCACTGATTCCTATCAATCAGTACGGGCGTTACTATGATTTACGACCCAATATTGCCATCGCCGACAAAGGTAATCGAGGAGTCATTCCGCTGGATAGCACGCTACCTGATGAGCAACAGATAGGTCTTCATCCGGATATGTTAGGAATGAAAGAGCTGTATGATCAGGGATTGATGTCTATTGTACAGTCTGTAGCTTATGATAATATGAACGGATCGCACTTCCGGAGTCGGGATATCTGGTTTATGGGAGGCGATTACGATGAGTACATTGATTCCGGCTGGATTGGCCGCTATCTTGATCAGCTATTTCCTGGTTACCCCGATAGTTATCCTAATGAAGAGATGCCCGACCCGTTAGGAATTGAGATCGGTAATTCCGTTTCTTTGGGTTTTCATCGGGACAATGGTATTCCTACCTCTATTGCCATTAGCAATCCGCAGCAATTTTATAATCTGATCAACAGCGTTGGGGTAGAACCACCCGAGTCAGTAGCCGATACGTACTACGGTCATGAATTACAGTGGATCTTAGATATTGAACAGAAGTCAAATCAGTACGCGGGTAGACTACGAGAACTTTACGAACGAGGTAGCAATAGCGGAGTACAGTATCCGGAAAAATATCCGCTGAGTGCTCCCGCTAATAGTCTTCGGAATGGCCTCGCTCCTCAGTTGCAGATGATTGCTCGTTTGCTCAGTGGGGGTATTCAGACCAAAGTATTTCTAGCAAGGATTGGTGGATTTGACACCCACGCATCTCAGGTAGAAGAGTACGATGCCTCTATGGGTATACACGCGGCTCTGCTTTACCATATCTCCGAAGCTATGAAAGCCTTTCAGGCTGATTTAAGAGGCTTAGGACTGGAAAATCGGGTGATGACCGTCACCATGTCTGAATTTGGCCGTCGGGCTAAGTCTAACGGTAGTTACGGTACCGATCACGGAACAGCTGCCCCCATGTTTGTCTTCGGACGAAATGTAAAACCGGTTGTAGTATGCACCAATCCTGATCTAAACGACTTGAACCGAAATAATCTCAAGCACCACTTTGATTATCGCCAAGTATTCGGTAGTCTCATTCAAGACTGGATGCAGGCCGATGATGCTACCATTGAACGAACTAACTTTGCCGATTTTATCACCCCTGAAAGTAAAATTGAGCTGGTGGGTGACCCTATCACTTCGGTAGATGCTATTCAGTTTAAGAATGAGCGCTATTACCTCAAGCCTTGTTCACCCAATCCTGCCAATGGTTTAACTCAGGTAACGTATCGGATTAATGCTCGGGAGTGGGTAATGGTAGAACTGATTGACACGATGGGTAATCAACTGAAAGTTTTGGTCAACGAAGAGCAGATTGCAGGAGAGTACTCGTTAACCCTGGATGTTTCCGGATTAAAGACGGGAACCTATATTGTTCAAGCCAAAACTTCAGGTTGGCAGGATACAACAAAGCTCATTGTAGTTCGGTAGTAGCTTTAGCGAATTATCTTATTAAGGGTCAGGCTTACTAAAAGTCTGGCCTTTTTTGTTGCGATACATCGGAAAAAATGAATCGGAAAACCTTTAGGCAAGCGATAACGTATTACTATCATAGTAATATCATTTTAATATCACTAATATGAACCAAGAGTACAAAATCAGCCCACCTTCTGGTTACTCAATGGCGGTGGTGACCGCTATTGTCGCATTTGTAGCCTTTTTAGCCCTCAGCGCCGGTGGTACTGCGTTATTAGCCGTTATAGCTTTTCCCGCTTTACTCTTTCTTTTACGAGGGTTTGTTATGATTCAGCCCAATGGTTCATTGGTGATGACTTTATTTGGGGAATACAAAGGAACAGTAAAGAAAAACGGTTTCTTTTGGGTAAACCCTCTTTACAGCCGACAAAGAATCTCATTGCGGGCACGTAACTTCGATAGCGAGCGAGTAAAAGTGAACGATAAACTAGGAAATCCAATCATGATCAGTGTGATTTTGGTCTGGAAGGTAGAGGATACCTACAAAGCCGCCTTCGAGGTAGATAATTACGAAAACTTCGTAAAAGTACAGTCGGATGCAGCAGTTCGCAAACTAGCCAATTCGTATCCTTATGATAATTTCGATCACGAACACGAAATTACGCTAGTATCGGGAGTAGATGAAGTAAACGAAGCTTTGGAAGGTCGGTTGAGCGATCGTTTACAAATGGCCGGGATTAAGGTGATTGAAGCGCGAATTGGCTATTTGGCGTATTCCTCCGAGATTGCTAGTGCCATGTTACGTCGTCAGCAAGCAACGGCTATTGTGGCGGCTCGGGAAAAGATTGTCGAGGGTGCGGTAAGTATGGTGGAGATGGCTTTAGAGGATCTATCTAAAAAAGAAATTATTGAAATGGATGAGGAAAAGAAAGCCACTATGGTTAGTAATTTAATGGTGGTACTTTGTTCTGATAAGGATGCTACTCCAGTAGTGAATACCGGAACATTACACCAGTAAAATTCTTTTTATCAGTAGTGATAACTACGAGACGTACTTCTAATTAGTACTATGCCGAAGAAGAAAGCTTTTGCCTTACGAGTGAGTCCTGAGATGATGACAGCGGTTGAAAAATGGGCGGCTGACGAATTTCGTAGTACCAACGGGCAAATAGAGTGGATTATTGATCAGGCTTTGCAAAAGGCAGGACGTAAAAAAAAGATAAAAGAAGTAAAAGATTCGGAAAAGGAAACCGAGTCCTGATCAACTTAATGTAACCAGTGCATCACATGAAAGTAGCTATTTTACATGGGCTCGGGGTACTTAGTTTACTGCTTGCGTTTTCCTGTAATAGCCTTTCAGATAAGAGTGGAATGGTTGACTACGAGTTATTTTTGACGGCAGATGAAGAAAGGCCAATTTTTGTAGCCTTGGGGGGTAGCGAAGGGGGAATGGTCTACGCTGGTAAAGAAACAAAGAATTTGAGAGATAGTATTTTATCCCGAGGGTATCACTTTCTGGCAATTGGTTACTTTGGTACCCCGAATACTCCGAAAGAATTGGAGCGAATTTCTTTAGATGCTATCTATGATACAATCAGTAGTATTAGCCAACAACCGTTTATTGACCAAAACCAGATTGCCGTTTTTGGCGGCTCGAGAGGAGGGGAACTCGCCCTAAACATAGCTTCAAGGTATCCAGATATTGCGGCGGTCTTGGCTATTGTACCCTCCTATGTGACATTACCCGCTCGGTTTGGATGGAACGAAGCTTCCTCTTGGACATTTAAAGGGGAAGAAGTTCCCTGGGTGGCTGCATTGGATGAAGCTAGAGCACTGATGGATGACGGGGATTTTTACGGAGGCTTCAGCAAGGTAATTGAGAATCATCAGTCTAAAACTGTTATGGAAGCTGCGATAGAAGTAGAAAAAATCAATGCTCCAATATTATTTGTTTCTTCCTCAGAAGATGAAGTATGGCCATCTACTCTGATGGTGAATAGAATGATAGAAAGGCTTGAAAAGAACAATTTCAAACACCCCTATCAGCATGTTGAATTAGAAGGTAGTCATGCCGCGTTTACCAAAAACTACGGGGTGATTTTAGGTTTTTTGAATAAGCATTTACCAGTAGACAAATAGAATAGATAACCTTTGAGTGAGGCGATCGCACTACAGTGGCTGGCACCCGGCTACCGACATGTGGTACGATTCCCTGTCGTGACTGATTTTGAACGCATACCAGTATTATACTATCATTAGAACCACTGCGAAAACTCCTGTTTGGAAAGCTTGAAGAGCGCGAGGCGCGAGAACTTACCGGCCAAGTAGGTTTCGGAAACTACCGCTAATCCACCGTCACCAGTCATCACAAAGTCACCTAAGCGATAGGGGTTAGTTTGCCCCAGGTAATTTACGCTGATTAGCTCTCCGCTGGCTTTATCGTAAGCATAAAATACCATCTGACGGCGCTTGGTATGCGTTCCGTACAGAATGATCTCCTGGCCTAGATGATTTATTTCCTTAATGATTACCCGGGCGTTATCATCAATCTCATTGTAGGATACAGTGGGCAGATCACTTCCTACATTAATGGCTCTCTCCTGTACAGTAGCGTTCGACAATATCGCTCCGTTGCCAAAATTAGTTTGGGCTACTGCGTAAAGTTGGTTACCCAATGGCTGTACCGCACTCATCATACTCTCATCACGATAGCCATGTAGGGTACCCAGGAATTCTCCCCCGCTAAGGTCAGCAAATACCAGCGAGAAAGAGTAATTATAAAGTCCGTTGAAATAAACGTAATTACCGTTAGTTCCTACGAAAAAGGGTAGGGAAGACCCCACACCGGCAATATGATCAATTACATATTCTTCTACATCTTCCTGAACTTCGTAAGAAGCATTCCAGATTTCAGCAAACGAGTCGGTAAATGCGTGAATCGTACTACTCTGACTATCACGGTCGTATCCTAAAAATATCCACTGATTGTCAGGAGTTCGGTGTACTGCTAAAGGGTACTTAACCGCAGATAGCGTCTGTATTCTGTCGCTGGTGCCCGCAGTTGGATTGATCAGATATACTTCCAGGCTTTGCGATAACTCGTTCATCCCGAACATATAGAAGGCCGAATCCTGAGAGAATAATTGGGGTAAGGGATTAACGAAGGGTTCATCCAGCGTCTGAAGCCATTCAGTTTTACCTTCATCATCTGACTTAAACAAGTGAGCTTTCCACTGTTCAGTTCGAGACAGCGTTAGGTAACCACTATCAGCGGTCTGAACAATTGACAATGGCTGGTATTCGTCGGTAAATTGCTGAGTTTCGTAAAGCCGGGTAAAACTATTACGCGGCTCAATCAACTCCTCATCAGAACTACACCCGTAATTCAGAGAAATTATCACCAGCTTGATTAATAAATATTTGAAATATCTTTTCATAATCGAGAATTGATAAGGGACAATTGATAGTGGAACGAAACTTTCAATTATCAACTGTCAATTGTCCACTATTTATGGATTACATTACAACTGGAGAAAAGCTTTTTGTCAGGTACTTAAGTGGAAAAACCAATTGGAAAGAGATCTCCTGACCAGATAGTCTAATGTCATCCAGTACGTTACCTAATCCTTGAAAATCCCGGGTAGCTGAGTAGCGGGTTTGATCGTTTACGATGTTTTGTAAGCCGTAATAATAATTTACTTCAATGCCAGCCATACAACCGGTAAAATGATAGTATAAACCTCCACCAGCTTTGGCTGCCCACTGACTCTGATTAAAGAGGGTTAAGGCATTAGTAGACTGATTATCGGTTTCCAAGGATATTGCTGTTCCTGAGGTGTAATCAACACCAGAAGATTGTAGTTCTTTGGTAGCATCAACTCTTAGTTGATACTGAATCCCCGCTTGCACAAAAGGCTTCCAGCGCTTGGGTAGAAATACATAACGGGCAGTAAGGGGAAGCTGTAAATAGTGCATTTTGTATTGATGCTGGTACTCTAGTTCATAAGCATTGGTCTGGTTTTCGTCATCATTCCACCTATACTGGGTTCGGTAACCCCATCGTTGCTGAGAATAAGATGGATTAATAGAGATCTGTAGAAACCGAGCGGGTGAAAATATAGTAACTAAACCTAACTGATAACCCATGGGCTGATCAGCAGCAGAGTAATTCTTCGTTTCTAGTTCTTCTACATTCCACAGGTCAATCTCCGAATGACTCTGTTGCAACTTGGGTTGCATCAAATTTAAACCGGTTGATATACCTACGTACCACTGCGAGGAGGTAAATCCACCGGCTCGGCGAATTGATTTCTGGGCCAGCCCATCAATTGATAGACCGATAAGAAACAATAGAATCCAGCAATATCTAATCATAGCTAATACTATTTTCAGAGATAATTGCATGGATTATGCCAATAATATAATTACAATATTTTATGTAACATTTTTAATAAAATAGCCTGTCAGTTGTTATCAAATTATCTATCGAAATTGAGTTTTATTATACTATGATAAAACATCAGGCTCTAATTATCATATTGATTAGATCTACTGCAGTTAACAAGAAAACGAGAACTCAAAAGTAGCGGAATAGTAGAGTCGAATGTTCTAAATCAGGATTTTGCTGCGGGAAACAATTTTTTAAGCTGATCAGTGAGGGAGCTTTCTAAGGAAACAAACTGAACTTCACCTGTGCTGGTATTAGCTTCATTACTATTGAACTGACGCACTACTGGTAATAGGTTACCCACTTTTGGGTAAAGCAGTATACCTCGTTTTGCGTTGAAAAGCTGAGTGTAGGTAAACACCTGTCGTAAATCTTCGTCAGCAGGTTCGGCTACTTCCAGCACCTTCCACTTGGTATCAATTACTAGCCGATGATTAGAGCCAAAATCCAGAAGGAAATCCGGACGTAGATTTTTTGATTTCCAGAACGCTCTCTGTGACTGATAGTGCAGGGTAAACCGATAATTCTTGCTCAACTTTTGGAGATGATAGTAGATTAGTAGTTCAAATACCCGACTCATATCAAAAAGCAAAGAAAAACCGAAGTCATTTCCGGCGAAGGTGCCACCTAAATATCCTCCGCATATCAGATTAGCTAATCTCAGAGGAGTTTGGTAGTGTTGAGTATTCCGATTAAAGCTAATATTCTTCTCAGATGTATTTAACGGAAGATTAGTTACTCGCTGAAAATATCGAAGTAGGTCTTTAGCTCGAGTTTGATAGCCACCCCAGTGATTCACAACACGAAGGGCTTGTTTTATTCTTTGGTTTGCATAGTGATCTTCTTGAAGGCTGCGAGATTGTACGTAGAATCGGTGCTTATGTACCAAATTAGTACGAATCTGTTCACTCAGTAAAAGCTTCCCTCGCATAAACGGCATTTGACCCTCTTGACTACCATACTCACGCTTCAATCCGCGACGAGTGAGCTGGTGTACTTCATCTAGAAAAATCCGTTGTAGTGTCTCGCTTAAGTTACCAGGTTGCATCAACAGCTGTGGATTCAGATTACCTAACTGGGGTAGGAATTCAAATTTTTGTAGCAGTTGGGTCCAACGAGTGCGAGTATGGATGACATTACCGGAACGATTTATCTTGGGTAAAACTTCAATAATCACATCCGGTAGCTCAACTAATCCTACGAGATTTCCTAAACGTATTGATTGGTATTCTAGGCGGTACATACCCGCTGGTAACTCTCTTTTTACTCGGGCAAGTTGGCTTAGGTAGTTTTCGGTGAAGGTTACGCTCTTCTTTTTTTCTCCCAGCCGCAAAACTGATTGTTCGTAGACAGAGATGACCGGCTTAGTCATGCTGATAAATCTGCTGAATAGCCTCTACAAATTCAGAATCGCCCAGCTCCCGCCACCGGTATCGCTTTTTGGCCTCTATAAAAGGAGAAATTTCTTCGTATAGGAGATTAGCTCCCGATATTTCCTCTACGAACGACAAACCAATCACACTAATTCTCTTGTCCCAATCATCAAAAAAGTATTCTTCAAGTAAAGGAATAATCTGTTGATAGATTGCTTTACGAAGTTCAACCAAAGGGGCAGATGCCTTTAAAATTGGCAAAAAGTATGCATGACCAAACTGATAATCTTCTCCTTTCAGCCAGAGTAAACGATCGTTCAATACTTGCAGCAGCTTATCCAGGTGAATTTTTTGCTTTTTATAGCTCACCTTCGGTTCCGCCGCCTGAGGTAGCTTTTTTGATCTTTCTGAATCATTCTTTGACACTGATACACTGATTGCCGGAGTTAACATTGAAGGTTGAGGTCGGATGGCCTGGAAGGTAAATCGGCGACGGAATGCCAAATCTAATGTATCCACGCTCTGATCAGCCGTGTTCATTGTTCCAATGATGTAGAGATTAGGGGGAATCTGAAACGGTTCTCGGGAGTAAGGAAGTACGGTTTGTAACGCCTCCTCTATTCCGGCTCGTTTATCTTCTTCAATAAGTGAAATCAATTCGCCAAAGATACTAACCGGATTCCCTCGGTTTATTTCATCAATAATGAGCACAAAATTTCCCGCCTGCTGAAAATCACTAGGAGATAGTGAAGAGTAATCTAATTGTTGAATAGCTCGCTTCATTTGCTGATACTGCACTTGAGATACCTGATTTCCCGAAAGGCGATGGTTATTGAGCATTGAATTGTAGGTGCGGTAGCGAGTAGCTTCAAATGCTTTCAGCCGATTAAATGCTGCCCACATTACCGAGGTGTTTCCTCGTCCCACTACGCTACCAATATCTTCCGAAAGATGCTGGATAGTACCCACTGAAGGAAATGCTCTATAAAGTTTGGATAGGTTTTTTTTGGAAACCGGAGAGGGTTTACTACTACGAGTGCTTTGAAATGCCAGGGTGTTATGCTGGTTTATATCTACCAGATTAACGGCTTTGCCCTGTTTGGTTTCGAAGGTAATCTCTTCGGAACCTTCCTGCATCATCCGTTTTAGGTAATCAATAAACTCGAAATACAGTGCATCAAACGGGCGAATGGGAACGGCTTTATCGCTTTGATCTGAGTTGCTGGAGAGCGAATCGAGTGCTCTTTGCTGTTGGGCTAAGTATAAAGCATAGGATGCATTAAAACAGATTTGTTTAAAAATCCCATCTTCTACATCGTAGTACAAATCATTCTTTTCGTTTTTAAAAGGTTTAATACCCTCGACGAAATCTTCGTAAGCAAAAGAAGGATGAAAAGTGAGTAGGGCAATTTTGCCTTGCTGTTGGTATTCATTAAATCGGGCTTTTAAGTGGCCACGCTGGCCTGGTGTACATTCCTTTTCAAGTTCAGTATCCGTAAGATTTTCAATAATCTGAATGGCCCGTTGGGATGTAAGATACGTCTTTCCGGTGCCGGGTGGACCGTAAAAAATAGTGTTTAATGAATGCATTAAGAAGTTAATGTTTCAGTATAAATGAAATAGCTCAAATTACTGAAAATCAATTTTATAAAAAGAAATTATCATGAAAAAATACCCTTACCTCTCAACTAGGGTTGGAGAGGACGAACCTCCATGTCTACGTAGTGGTAATTGGGATGCGCTTTCAGAGCATGCACCACTGAATAGGCAATATCTTCCGGACGCATTTTGTTAGTTTTGGATGGTGGCGAACCCATTTCTTTAGAAAAATTCGAGTGAACTGATCCTGGTGAGAGACAAGTCACCTTGATTCCGTCGTAGCGCAGTTCGGCGTGCAATGCGTGTGATATTCCGTGTACAGCATGTTTAGTACCACAGTAGGCCACCATTCCAGCAATTCCTGTGGTTCCAGCTCCAGAAGATATATTAATGATATGCCCCTCCTTCATTTCTTTCATGAGTGGAATAACCTGTTGGGTAGTGTAAAAAAGTCCGTGGACATTGACATTGAACAATCGACGCCATTCCGAAGCAGGCATCTCTTCAGTAGTCCCTTTGTAGCCAATACCCGCGTTATTGATCAAAATCTGTATCTCCTTTCCCACTAAGTCCAGTGTCTCCTCAAAAGCTCGTCTAACTTCATGCTCATCAGCAATATCCACTTGTATAGCGTGAAAACGCTCATGCTCAAAACCGGGCTTAGTCCGGTTCCAACCGATTACGGTAGTACCTTCTTCCAGTAATGATTCGGTGATGGCTTTTCCAATTCCTCGGCTGCTGCCAGTAACGATGGCATTTTTATTAAGTAAATCCATGTTTTTGCTCGTTGATTGAACCGAAAATTAGTCTGGTTTTTCTCAGAAGCCAAAATTGTTGGTGTTTAATTAGAGTTTCGTTAACGTTCAGCCACAATCACTGATTCCTCCAAAGCCTAAGAGAAATTTGGAAAGAAGCGAGATAAAATTCAAATTCGGCCTTTAAACCAATCGGTAAAAGAAAACTATATGAAAACCTACTCACCAATACTTTTTTTTCTGAGTATTAGCTTATTTCTAGTTAATTGTACTTCACAGGTAAGTGAAGAAGTAGCCATAGAGCCCACGCGGGGGTTGATTTCAGAGCAAGCCATGGTAGTAAGTGCGCACCCGTTAGCATCTGAGGTTGGAGCTCAAATACTCAAAGAAGGCGGAAATGCCGTTGATGCCGCTATTGCCGTTCAGTTTGCTCTCGCGGTAGTATATCCGGCAGCTGGAAACATTGGCGGGGGCGGATTTATGGTAATCAGAGAAGCAGAAGGCCTTACCAATACTATAGACTATCGGGAGAAAGCCCCTTTGGCTGCTGACCGAAATATGTACCTGGATGAAAATGGGGATGTAATTAAGGGGGCTAGCCGTCTTGGTCACTTAGCTTCGGGCGTACCCGGCGCGGTAGATGGCATGGTAAAAGCCCACGAACGCTACGGTAGTATGCCCTGGGCGGATTTGGTGCAACCTTCGGTATCGCTGGCTGCTGATGGTTTTGTGTTAACCGAACGAGAAGCTGCTGGATTGAATCGTAGCCAGGAAGTCTTTCAGGAAGCCAATACAGTGAGTCCTGATTTTTTACTTAATGCTGACGAATGGCAGGCGGGAGATACCATTTATATGCCCGAACTAGCGGCAACCATGGAGCGGATACGCGATAATGGACGGGCCGGATTTTACGAAGGTGAAACCGCTGAATTAATTGTTGCCGAAATGGAGCGAGGGGGCGGAATCATCTCTGTAGAAGATCTAGCGCAGTATGAATCCAAATTTCGGGAACCTATTGTGGCCGACTACGAAGGCTATCGTTTTATCTCAATGCCGCCCCCATCTAGCGGTGGAGTAGCTTTAGCCCAACTGCTAACCAGCGTTGAGGATTTTCCTTTGGAAAAAATGGGACATAATTCGGCGGCTACGACCCACGCGATGGTGGAAGCCGAACGTCGGGTTTACGCTGATCGGGCTACCTACTTAGGTGATGCTGATTTCTATCCAGTACCAGTTTCGGAGCTTTTAGATCATGACTACAATCTTTTCCGGATGGAAAACTTTGATTCTACTCAGGCTACCCATAGCTCTGTGATCTCAGAGGGTAATCCTGCTCCGGTAGAAGCGATGGAAACTACTCACTTTTCCTTTATCGATAAAGACCGTAACGCAGTATCGGTAACGACTACCCTTAACGGCGGCTACGGTTCTAAGGTAGTGGTAGCTGGAGCAGGATTTCTACTCAATAATGAAATGGATGATTTTAGTATTAAACCTGGGTATCCAAATATGTTTGGTTTAATAGGGGGGGAGGCGAATGCTATTCAACCCGAAAAACGGATGCTCAGCTCAATGACTCCTACTATTGTTGAGAAAAATGATAGCCTTTACATGGTTGTAGGAACTCCGGGTGGATCAACTATTATCACCTCAGTTTTTCAAACCATTTTGAATGTATTAGAACATGATATGGGTATGCAGGAGGCTGTGAGTGCCGGCAGGTTTCACCACCAGTGGAAACCCGATACTATTTTTGCTGAACCCACTGCTTTCAGTATCGATGTAAGCGAAAAACTAAAAAGTATGGGGCATCATATCGTCAACCGGAATAGTATCGGTAGGGTTGATGCTATTCTGGTACTTCCCGATGGCCGCTTGGAAGGTGGAGCTGATCCTCGGGGCGATGATGCGGCTGTTGGATACTAGCAGTAGGTTAGACCTTTACAGGTAAGAGAATCCATAGAGAACAGCTATCACTATTACCAGTCCAACGAGTACGTTTAGCGACTTTTGCTGAGCGGTCTCTGTGTCGGTCGAGTTCTGACGAAATGGATGAAGCAACAGCTTGCCAACACCGTAGAAGATTGCTCCAATAAAGAAATCGAGGAAAAGTAATAACAAAAGCAAACCAATTACAGCCATAGATCAAAAAAATTGTTGTAAGTATTTTACGCCGCCTAAGTCAACATTGTTATCCTGCCTGAAGTTTTCCTACTTTCGCAGCAGATTAACAAATATTAGAATACTGATGATGAAGGTAGATATACTGGTAATTTCTGCGCATCCCGATGATGCTGAGTTAAGCTGTGGAGCAACTATTGCCAAGCACGTTGCCGAAGGTAAAACCGTAGGAATTGTAGATTTAACTCAAGGTGAACTTGGCACCAGAGGAACTGTTGACATCAGAGCGAAGGAATCTGAAGAAGGGAGGAAAATATTGGGTGCAGCGTTTAGGGAGAATCTTAAATTAGCTGATGGCTTTTTTGTTAACGATACGGAGCATCAGTTAGCAGTAATTAAAGCAATCCGCAATTATCAACCGGAAATTGTACTCACTAACGCCATTAGCGATCGTCATCCTGATCACGGCAGAGGGGCTCAATTAGTTAGGGATGCTTGCTTTTACTCCGGATTACGCAAGATTAGTACTTCAATGGATAATGAAGATCAAGAGGCTTGGCGTCCTAAAAAAGTCTATCATTTTATTCAGACCAACCCCATTCAGCCTGACTTTATCGTGGATGTTTCAGAACACTGGGAAACTAAGATGGAGGCAGTGAAAGCTTTTTCATCGCAGTTTAATGCTAATCAGGGTAGTGACCCCCAAACAATCCTAACCACTCCGCTTTTTCTAAGCTTTCTTGAGGCTAGGGGAAGAGAACTGGGACACGCTATTGGAGCCGCTTACGGCGAAGGATTTACAGTGAATCAAGCGATAGGCGTAGATGGACTGTGGGATTTACGTTAACTTTAGTAACCACTAATCATCAGTTCGGTGGTCGAAAGCAATGGATGAGAGAACAAACGAATACTTATTGTTTATTCTCTCATTCAGTCAATTGTTCAGAAATTATTTGTCCAGACGAACTCCGCTTTCAATCTCGTCTTTAATTTCTTTGGTAGCATCTTTAAATTCGCGAATACCGCGGCCCATTCCCCGAGCAATTTCAGGAATTTTGCTAGCGCCGAAGAATATCAGTACGAAGACCAGGATGATCATAATTTCCCAGCCACCTAGTCCGCCGATGAAGGATAATGATGTTAGCATAAAACTATTATTTTGTAATAAGTAAATCTACAAAGTACCTATTTCACCTACAACATATATCTCGGAATATTCTTTCCATTGGTAGGTAGAAATATCGCTTTGTTTACTACTTAATAGAATTGATTTATAAGTTATTGGTGCTTGCTGGAAAAAAAACGTGGATTTTTTGGTGATTCGAGAGTGGAGCAATTTCTAAAGATCTGTAGAGTCGCCAATATTCACCAGAATCAGTTCTTTTCCTGCCTGCTTAAACTTATCAATGGCCTCCTCATGGTCTATTTTTATATACCCGAACGTATCGTAATGTACCCCCACAACCTTGTTGCACTCAATAAAATCACTAGCAATAATAGCGTCATCAACTCCCATTGTAAAATTATCCCCAATGGGTAGAACGGCAAAATCTAGTTTGGTGTAGCGAGGAATAAGCTGCATATCCAAGGTGAGGGCCGTGTCACCAGCATAATAAAAGCTGTGCTGATCATTGGAGATAACAAAACCACCGGGATTACCCAGATAAGTGCCATCGTCTAAAGCACTGGAATGTACGGCATTAACGTACTTTACCTGACCGAAATCAAAACCAAAAGCCCCACCGTGATTCATCGGATGTCCGTTTTCAATTCCCTGCCGGCCTAACCACACAATAATCTCGTAGTTGGAAATCACCTTGGCCTTAGTTTGCTTCGCTAACTCAACTGCATCGGCAATGTGGTCGCCGTGACCGTGACTCAATAGTATATAGTCAGCCTCAATAGCAGATACATCGATATCCTTGGCTAGATCATTTGGAGTAATGAAGGGGTCAAATAGTAGTTTGGTTCCGGCAAAATTTACCAAAAAACAAGAGTGGCCGTAATAGGTAACTTTCATAGATAATTAGTATTAGGGTATTATAGTGTTAAAATATTATGGTTTTAGAGTGTTTTAGTTTTAGGATTTTGAAAATCTACCATGCAGAGAAGTTGATGATAACGGTTTAGCTAATTCTTTAACACAAGGATACTACAAAACCGCGCGACGGTCGCTAAAACACTGTTAAAACTAGCATTCAGGGACGGCTACCGATACTTTCAAGGCTAAGCCGCCTTCGGAAGTTTCCTTGTATTTGTCACTCATGTCTTGAGCAGTTTGCCACATAGTATCAATCACATGGTCTAAGCTTATTTTAGCATCAGTGGGGTCTGAAGCTAGTGCAATGTGACTGGCTGTAATGGCTTTAATGGCGCCCATTGAATTTCGCTCAATGCAGGGAATTTGCACTAATCCGCCCACTGGATCACAGGTGAGACCTAAGTGGTGTTCCATTGCAATCTCAGCGGCCATTAGCGATTGATTAACCGTACCACCCAGGCATTCGGTAAGGGCAGCGGCGGCCATAGACGAAGAAACTCCGATTTCAGCCTGACAACCCCCCATAGCTGCCGAAATAGTTGCGCCTTTTTTGTAGTAGGTTCCGATTTCACCCGCCACCATTAAAAACCGGATAATATCGTCTTCGTTAATCTCTTTTCTGCAAAAACACAGATAATAGAGCAGTACAGCGGGAACAACTCCAGCAGCACCATTGGTAGGGGCTGTAACTACCCGACCTAAGGAGGCATTTACTTCGTTTACAGCAACAGCAAAGCAACTAACCCACTTCAGCGTCTGCTGGGTATTTCAGTTGAGTTTTGTTAAAGCAGCTACCCAGTCTTCCGGCTTTTGAAAATCCGAATCGGGCATTAGTTTTTTGTGCATTAATGGGGCTCGGCGGGTCACATTCAGTCCGCCTGGCAGTTTACCTTCGGTATGGCAACCTAGAAAAACACTCTCTAGCATCACTTCCCATAGGCGCAGCAAATCAGCTTTGATTTCGTCTTTGGTTCGCCAGGTTTGCTCATTTTCCCAGAGCACATCCTGAATGCTTCCATTGAGTTCCAGGGCGTGGGTGACCAATTCCTGCGGGGTCTGAGCCGGGTAAGGTAGATTACGAATTGATTGTTCGTCTATGATCTCTCCCTCTTTTAGAACAAACCCCCCGCCTACAGAATAGTAGGTCTCCAGCATACGTTCCCCATCTTCTGTTTCGGCCCAAACTCGAATTCCGTTGGGATGATAAGGAAGTTTTTCTGGGCGAAAAACGATATTTGTCTTGGGATCAAAAGTAATAGGGTGAATACCCAGCAGATCAACCGATCGGGTACGGTTAATCAGCTGAGTCTTCTGCTGAATCATGTTAGTATCAATTGTCTCAGGGTCTTCACCCGAGAGCCCGAGCATAATAGCAATGTCAGTGCCGTGTCCTTTGCCGGTTTTGGATAGTGAACCGTAGAGCTCGACGGTAATGCTGCTTATTTGAGAGAGTTTAGATGCCTTTTGAATGCTTTGGATAAAACGTTGTACTGCTTTCCAAGGACCAAGAGTATGAGAGCTGGAAGGTCCGACACCAATCTTCAGGATGTCAAAGACACTAAGTTGTTCAATATTTGCCACAAAAAAAGTAGTAAGATTGCCGAAAAAATTAGACACAAGTATAGTCAATTCGCGGATATTGGACAAATTAACCACTCTTCTGAGAAAGCGATAACAATAAAAAAGTCCGTCGGCGGATGAACCCTGACGGACTATACGATCTGGTTAGTTCTAGGTATGAAATTCGTTTAGTTTTCTAAGTCTTTTTCCAGGTTTTCAAATAGCTGATCTACCTCTTTCTGAAATTCTTTTAACGATGCTTCAACGTCCTGAGCGGTTTCCTCAGTTTCGACATCAAGCTCTCTTAAATTATTACGGAGCTTATCTTTGGACTTGGTTAGTTCACGCTCAAATTCGGAACGTTCTTTCCGTACTTCTTCGCCAGCGTTCTCAAACCAACTTTCTACTCTTTGCTCTACTTTCTCAAATTCAGTTTCCAGTTTATAAGATAAGTTGTCTCGATACTCATTAGAAGCCTCTACTTTAGCGTCCAAGGCGTTGCTAATTTCTTCCTTAGCTTCGGCGACAGCATCTTGAGCCTCTTCAATTTCCTGCTGAGCGTCGCGTTTGGTAGTACGATGCTCACAACTGATTAAAGAAATGGATAGTAGACTAAAAAGAATTACAAAAATCAAGTGTCGAGTTCTCATAACAGATGTTCTTTAGTTTGAAAAGGTTGTGAGTTAAATATTAAACTTACCGAAAGAACCCTGCCAAAGGTCTTAAATGAATAATGAATGTGTTTTTGGCGAAAAAGGTGAGGATAATGCTCCTCAATTTGTGGAGAGAATAGAATAGGTCACAATTTCCTCAAATAATAGTTTTCCCTTATCTTGGGCGATAGAAAACACTGACATAACTACTTATTTTATGAGATTCTACTGTTTATTTACGCTTCTTGCGTTCTCTCTTCTTTCTGTGCTTCCTGAAGCTGGATTTTCTCAACGAAAAAGAAAAAGTGCCCCTGAAGTAAGCTCAATTGATACTACGCTATACCAAGGAATGGAGTGGAGGTCTATTGGCCCCTACCGAGGTGGTCGGTCATGTGCGGTAACGGGGGTGCCGGGTCAACCCAACTTATTCTATTTTGGTTCAACGGGTGGCGGCGTCTGGCGCACGCAGGATGGTGGGCAAACCTGGGCTAACATCTCCGATGGATACTTTGGCGGCTCAATAGGTGCTGTAGCCGTCAGCGAATACGACAACAATGTGATTTACGTAGGCGGTGGCGAAAAAACCGTTAGAGGTAACGTTTCTTACGGTTACGGAGTATGGAAAACAACCGATGCTGGCAAGACCTGGAAGTCGGTAGGTTTGGATCAGTCCCGCCATATTGGCCGTATTCGTATTCATCCTAAGAATCCTGATCTGGTGTACGTGGCGGCTATGGGTAACTTGTTTGCGCCCAATGAGCAACGAGGAGTATTCCGCTCCAAAGACGGTGGACAGTCTTGGGATAAGGTTCTTTTTGTAAATGAAGACGCTGGAGCAGTTGATATTGCAATGGACCCCAACAACCCACGGGTACTATACGCTAGCACTTGGCGCATTCGTCGGACTCCCTACAGCCTTTCTAGTGGTGGCGAGGGTTCGGCTTTGTGGAAGAGTACTGATGGTGGGGATAATTGGACGGAAGTATCCAATAATGAAGGAATGCCTGAAGGCCCTCTCGGAATTATTGGGGTGAGTGTATCGCCAGTTAATTCGGAGCGAGTATACGCGATTGTGGAAGCCGAAAACGGCGGAGTATTTCGTTCTGATGACGCTGGAGCTACCTGGACTAAAACGAATGAGGACAGAAATTTACGCCAGCGCGCTTGGTACTACTCTCGAATTTATGCGGATACCCAGGATGAAGACATCGTTTACGTGATGAACGTGGACTACCATAAGTCTAAGGATGGAGGAAAGACGTTTGAAGCTTACCGAGCTCCTCACGGCGATCATCATGATTTGTGGATAGCTCCTGAAGACAATCAGCGAATGGTTATTGGTGACGATGGTGGAGCCCAGGTGAGTTTTGACCAGGGGGAAAACTGGACTACGTATCATAATCAGCCCACCGCTCAGTTTTATCGGGTAACTACCGACGATCATTTTCCCTACCGAATCTATGGCGCTCAGCAAGATAACTCAACCCTTCGGGTACTTCATCGCAGCGATGATCGTGAAATTGGTGAAAGCCACTGGGAAGCGACCGCTGGTGGGGAAAGTGCTCATTTAGCTATTGACCCAGAAGATAGCGAAGTGGTGTATGGCGGAAGCTACGGTGGATTTTTGTCTCGGGTTAATCATTCCAATGAGCAACTACGGATTATCAATGTGTGGCCTGATAATCCTATGGGCTACGGCGCGGAAGGAATGAAGTACCGCTTCCAGTGGAAGTTCCCAATCTTCTTTTCTCCTCACGACCCTAACAGGCTATATACAGCTTCCAATCACTTGCACGTTTCAACCGATGAAGGCCAAAGCTGGGAGATTATTAGCCCCGATCTGACCCGGGCCGACTCTACCAAGCTTAAAACTTCGGGTGGACCCATTACTCAGGATAATACCGGTGTGGAATACTACGCCACTATTTTTGCCGCAGTTGAGTCGCCTCGAGAGAAGGATTTGATCTGGACCGGCTCGGATGATGGGCTAATTCACGTGAGTAAAGATGGCGGACAGAATTGGAGCAACGTTACCCCTCCCGATATGCCCGAATGGATGATGATCAACAGCATTGATGTACATCCATCGTTGGATGGAGGGGCCTATGTGGCTGGTACCCGCTACAAACTGGGCGATTTTGCTCCCTACTTATATAAAACTACCAACTACGGACAAACCTGGACGAAAATAACGAATGGCATCGAAAACGAACATTTCACTCGGGTTGTTAGAGCTGATCCTGAGCGTGAAGGGTTGTTGTATGCTGGTACGGAAACGGCTATGTACATTTCATTTGATGATGGAAATAGCTGGCAGCCTTTTCAGTTAAATTTACCTACGGTTCCTATCACGGATTTGACCATAAAGAATAATAACCTAATTGCGGCCACTCAGGGAAGAAGCTTCTGGATTATTGATGATCTTACTCCGCTTCATCAACTGAGTGAACAGGCAACTCGGGACGAATATAATCAGACTGGATACTACCTATACCAACCAATGGACAGTTACCGCATGGGAGGTTCTCAGGCTGAACCGTCTAAAACTGCGGGGACTAATCATCCTGGTGGAGTAATGGTTCATTATGTTCTGAAGGAGGAACCAGATAGTACTCAGGCAATTACTATACAAATTCAGGAAACCGATGGTACCCTCATCCGAGAATTTACCACGGAATATGATGAAAAAAGTAAAGATCCTAAAGTTGGAAAACTAGAATCCAAAGCTGGCTTCAATCGTTTCGTCTGGGACATGCGCTATCCCGCAGCTAAAACTTTTGAAGGAATGATTTTGTGGGGTGGTGGTACCAGCGGACCCAAGGCTGTTCCGGGAGACTATCAGGTAACGCTAAAAGTCGGAGATCAATCCATGACCCAGCCGTTCACTATTTTGGCTGATCCTCGTTGGGAAGCAAGTCCGCAGGATATTCAGGAGCAATTTGATTTTCTGATCTCGGTACGGGATAAGCTAAGTGAAACTCACCAGACCATTGAAGAGATCCGAGAAATACGCGACCAAATGAATACGGTAGTAGAGCGAGTAAAAGATCAGGAAAATATGGACGAACTGGTAGAATCGGCCAAGAGTATTAATCAGAAGATTTCGGCCATAGAAAAGGAACTGTATCAGACCAAGAATCGTAGTCGGCAGGACCCGCTCAATTTTCCGATTAAACTAAATAATAAACTGGCGAATGTTGCCTCGCAGATGAGCTACGGTAATTTCAAACCTACAGACCAGGCTATTGACTTTAAAAATGAAATCACTCAAAAAATTGACGAACAACTAAATCAGTATCAGCAAGTAGTGAAGAATGATCTGCCGAGGTTCAATCAATTAGTAAGAGAGAAAAGCATTGATGCAGTAACTATCGATCAAGAAATCACTGAATTAGAAGGCACACACTAATCATAGATCCGGAAAGACAAAAAGGTTGAAAGAGGGCTTCTTTCAACCTTTGACCCAGGTATACGACAATTTTAAAAATTGGGCTTACAGTCCAGACCAGGCTCTGTGCGCTCACGGTGACATTTAAGCAATCTTTGGCCACGTTTCTGGCTTGTAATCCTATCCTATGTTTATTTGTTAGGTGGGCTTAATAAGAAGTATTTTGTCACTTTTTAGGAAACAGCAACTGCCTCTTCTTGAGGCGTTACGGTACGAATTGGTTTAAATCCGGCGATAGCAGCCAGAAATTTTGAGGGAGCTTTGGTCACCAAATCATTATACTGTTGCATTTTAAGCGTGTACCGATTAGCGGCGACACGGTAGGCAAGATCGGCTTTCTGTAATTGCTCTATACTACTCCGGTAGTTTTTCAACTTGCCTAGTTGATCGGGAAGATCATCAATATGCTGGGAAAGTTCTTTTTCGGTAACAAGAAGCTCGCTGACCGTATTATTCTCTTTATCGATCGGTAATATTGCCTGTCTGACTCGGTGCAAAAAAGTACGAAGTGAATCATCTTCGGAATCAATGTTGGCTAGCTGAATAATAATGTTTTGGCGAAGAGCAGCGTAACGATATACTAGATCCGAAGCATCGGTTACTTCTCGATTACGGGTCTTGATAGAATGGTAGTTTACGATACCCCAAAGAAAAGCGAAACCCAGAATTGCTAAAATAATGGGAAGGTAGCCCATAGTGTACATCAATAAGTGAAAGTCAAGAATATAACTTCAATCCCGAAGTATGGTTTTAGCAGCTCAAGTGTTAACCAATTAAATGCTCAGAATTTTTACCATACGGAGCATATCCTGCTCCAGCGGTTTTGAGGTATTGATACATTCTTTAAACTCAGTGTAGACAATTCTATTGTTGATAATGCCAGCCATCATGCTACGTTTACCACTCAGTAGTCCTTCCAGAGCGGCTAATCCCAAACGGCTGGCTAGAATGCGGTCCATTGCGGTAGGAGCACCACCTCGCTGAATATGTCCTAGAATGGATACTTTAAAATCTTTAGCCTCCAGACGTTCTTTAACTTTAGCAGCGACTTCGATAGCGCCGCCTTCCTCATCACCTTCGGCTACCACCACAATAGATGAGGTTTTCTCGTGGTTTCTTCCCTGACCTAGGGTATGGATTACGTCTTCAATAGAAGTACTGGTTTCAGGCACCATGATCAGTTCAGCACCACCCCCAATTCCGGATTGAATAGCGATATAGCCTGAATCACGTCCCATTACTTCAATAAAGAAAATGCGGTCGTGAGAGTTAGCAGTATCCCGGATATTGTCAATCGCGGTAAGCGCAGTATTAACGGCAGTGTCAAAGCCAATGGTATAATCGGTGCCGTAGAGATCGTTGTCAATAGTTCCGGGAGCGCCCACTACAGGAACCCCGTATTCTTGTGCAAAAATGTTTGCTCCAGTAAAAGTACCGTCGCCACCGATTACCACTAAACCCTCAATACCTCGTCGTTGAAGCTGATAGAATGCCTTTTTCCTTCCCTCGGGGGTGCGAAATTCAGCACTTCGAGCCGATTTAAGGATGGTTCCTCCCCGCTGAATAATGTTACTCACGGAGTAGGATTTCATTTTATAAATATCACCTTCAATAAGTCCGTTATAGCCGTATTTAATACCGTAAGCTTCAACCCCGTGGTAAATTGCCCCCCGGATTACCGCTCTAATGCAAGCGTTCATTCCTGGGGCATCCCCTCCTGAAGTCAGTACCGCGATCTTCTTCATAATATCTTAGAGGTTTTTTTGCAAAATATGCGAATCAGCACTAGAGAAAGAAAGTATTGTTGGAAGAAAATTTTAGAAAGCAATCGACAATCGGTTTTAGGCAAAAAGATTAAAAGGTTTAACGGTCCTCTGTACCGGAATGTGTAAGTCGATTATTAATTATTTTTGCTAGGCGTAAATTTGTTAGTTTTTTTATCAAAATAAAATCATTGGACTGATTTCCTATGCAAATTCCGTTCGTTAACCTTCAAAGGCAACATCAGCCGTTTATCTCCGAATTACAAGATTTGGTTAGTGAGTTGCTGGCAACCAATATGGTTATGGGCGGTAAATCAGTTCGAAAGTTTGAGGCTGAATTTGCCAGTTACATAGGTGTGAACTATGCCCTTTCTTGTGCCAACGCTACGGATGCATTAGAAGTTGTGTTGAGGGCATGGGAAATTAAAGCAGGTGATGAAGTAATTGTACCGGCCAATGGCTGGATGTCAGCAGCCGAAGCTGTTCTGTTGGTGGGAGCTACCCCCGTCTTTATTGATAATAAACCCAATGGCTATGGTCTTGATGAAGAATTAATTGAGGATAAAGTTAACGATTGTACCAAGGCAATTATTCCCATTCATTTGTACGGCGATCCGGTTGATATATCTAAAGTTTCTAAGATTTCCGAGCGATTCGGATTAAAGGTGCTAGAAGATTGCGCTCAGGCTCACGGGGCATCAGTCGAAGGCAAAAAGGTTGGAAGTTGGGGGCAAGCCGGAATTTTCAGTTTTTACCCTACTAAAAACCTGGGTGCTTTAGGGGATGGAGGAATGATTGTTACATCTGATAAGAGTTTAGCGGACAAATGTATAGCAATTGCCAATCATGGCCAGTCAAAACCTGATCGGCACCACTTATTAGGGCGAAACAGCCGTATGGATGCTCTACAGGCTAAAATTCTTTCCTTAAAATTGCCTTATCTTGATCAATGGAACAACCGCCGCCGTCAAATTGCAAATTATTATTTGAAATCCTGGGCTGACCTCCCGGTAGTTTTACCTTCGTCAACAGATAATTCTGTTTGGCATTTGTTTGTGTTGAGGGTTGATCGAAGAGAGAAAGTGATAGCAGAATTGTCTAAAAAGGGGGTTGCTACTAAAGTACACTATCCAACTCCGGTTAGCCAGCAGCCTATTTTTGAGAAATATAGTAAGTCGGAAGCTTTTCCCAATGCTGAGCAACATGCTCCTCAACTTTTGTCAATCCCCGTTTATCCTGAACTTAGTGATTCCGAGGTTGAGTATATTGCCAGGACGGTTAAATCAGTAATCGAAGCCGTTGAAGGCCATCAATGATAATCTTATTGATTTCTGGCGAAATGTTTAAAAAGAAAACAGGCAGAACAAAAAATAATGTTACCAGCGTGCCTCTCAACAGAAAGTCCAACCAAAACGGAGACAAAGTTGGAACAAAGCTGACTATCCCGAAAGTACCTATGGCTAGTAACAGTACCCAAAGATGTTGTATGCGGTAGGGCTGCATCTTAAACTTATGATTCAAAAAGAGGAAGCGAACAAAAGTCACCACTAGTACCGATACCAATGAAGCAAATGCAGCACCACTAATCCCAAATTTCGGAATAAAAATGATGTTAGTTAGGATAATCAGTAGTAACCAACCGGCATTGAACACTGTATTCATCCGATAGTAATCAGAATAACCTACAATGGCATCTCCCATTCCACCCGCCATCTTTACCACGTTGGCTAACCCAATAAACAAGATTACGTATTGTCCAGCACTAAATTCTTGCGGAAGGATACTGAAAATAGTGTTAGTATTCACCCATAATCCGAGCAGCAGGTAGAGGCCGACGACCAATTGGGTAATCGTGCTTTTATGGTAAATGGACTGAATTGTTGGTAAATCCTGTTTGCTAAATGCTTCGGAAATTAAGGTAGGGGCAATACTGCGCAAGGCTCGGGAGGGTAATAGTACTAAAGTTCCGAAATACATGGTAGTCAGGTAGATACCTACATCATAGTCCGATAGGTAGTTACCGATCATGATGCTGTCAATCCGAATAATGGCTAACGAACTGAACCCAGTGAGAAAGCTAAACAAGCTAAGATTACCTAGCTTTGAAAGCATGGGGCGATCTAGTAGACTGAAATCGGGTAGGGGGCGAAACTCTCCTCGCCAGACTAGAAAAAAGATCAGCAAAATAGCAATGGCTCCCTGTGCCCCAACGTACCAGTTCACGAATCCCTGGTACCGAAACAATCCTAGAACGAAAAGGCTAATGCCAATCAGTATAAATACCCTTAATATTAACTCACGAAGCAAAGTGCCGGTAGTGGCGTTGTATAGCATTCGGTTGTACACATCCAATGCAAGAAAGAATAACTGAAATAGGGTAAAGGGAATAATTAAATTGATGTAGTCTTGAAATAGTGGTGACTCCTCTGTTGACTGAAGTAACCAGGGGCAAAGCAGGAAAAAAAGTCCTAGAAAAATTAGAAAGCCACCTAGGGTGACGGACAGTAACAGAAAGAGAAATCCTTGATGATTTTGCTTAGAATCCCGAAAAATGGGAAAAAATTTAACGGTAGCTCCTCCAAAACCCAGGGTAGCAAATTGGGCAAATACTGCCGACCAAGACCCTAGTAGGCCAATGGCCCCAATTTCAGATGGAGTTAGCACTCGAGGAAATACCAAGGCAGTAGTAACAAAACCAACTAAAACACCAGTGTAGATATAAGCAGTAGATTTAATAGTTTGTCGCTGGATAATTCCCACGTAATCAAAAAGTTAGGACTGGGTTTTATACAGCTCTTTTAGTTCATCATTCGTTAAAAAAGCACTCTGCTCTGATGAATATTCCGGGGCTGAAACGCTAACTATATTAAATTTTTTACGATATAGTTTTCGCACACTTTCGTCGGTACTAATGATATAATCATATTCTCTTTCTAAAGTAAATCTGGATTCTTCAGTAGAGAACAAAGATTCGTGGAGTTTCTCCATATATCGAGGAGAGGTAAAAGAAATTTTGGCATCTGGTGAAACTACTGAAACTAGATCAGTTAATCGGTAAGCATTCATTTTTGGGATGAATATTTCTCCTCCAATAGCATACTCTGTCACCTCGAGAATATATTTGGCGGCTTCCTGTATTGAGGTGGTGAAGCGAGTCATATCCTGATGAGTAATAGTTATCTCAGAATTGGTAGAACTCTTCCGTAAGTCATCTACTATTGATCCTCTTGAACCGAATATGTTACCTAATCTAATTACCGATGCTCTTAATTGGGAAGATCCATTGTTTTGTACAGTAGTTTTTTCGGCACAGAGTTTTGTAGCCCCATACAGCGTGGTAGGATAAACAGCTTTGTCAGTAGATATGGTTAGTAACTGGGGAACGTGTTGAATTTTTGCGGCTCGTAATACATTGGTTGTTCCCAATACATTAGTTTTGATAAAAGCCTCAGGGTTCAATTCTCCTGCCTCAACCCTTTTAAGTGCTGCAGTATGAACAACCAGATCTACTAGTGCAAATGAATCTAAAATGGCGTGATAATCAGACACATCGGCTAGAGTATAGCTAATAAACGGAAAACTATGAGCAGGAAACCTCTTTCGGGACTCAAACTGTTTATACTCGTCTCTAGATAGTAAGACTAATCTCTTTGGCCAAAGGCTTTGTGGCTGTTGGACAATAAAGTTTACCAGTCCCTGACCAACAGTTCCGGTACCACCGGTTATAAGAACCGTTTTTCCTGCTAGATTACTCATGAGCTGGACAATTCGAGTTTGGCAACAAGCTGAGCTAACTGAAGATCGTATTCACTATAGATCCCCAAGCTAGCTTTCTGATCCACGATGATGTGCCCTACGGTGCCAGTAATGATCTCTGCTTTTTCTTTAAATACTTCGGAACGAGTTACCGAAATGCCACCGGTATACTTATAGAGTGCTTCCCGTTCCAACTTAGTAAACTTTTCCTGATTTAAAATAGGATGCATGCCATGCCCGTGATGTTGGAAAAAGAGGCTGGAATCCGGGCGAACGCTAATTAGTGAATCAGATTTAAATAAAAAGAGCGTATTTACAGCATCATCAATCGTAGTAGCGGTTACGAAAGGGTATTCAATGGCTAGAATGACAAAGGAGGTGACCTCTATTCCATCCAACTGTTTATCGTTTAGCGATTGAGAAACGGTGTCAATCAGACCAACGTTAAGCTGCGCTTGTTCTTTCGGTCGAGACACATAAATTACCTTGGGGTTATCACCAAACTTTTCTTGAACATAATCCTTAATGTGTATGTCAGGTGAAGTGACGACTACCCGCTGAATATTTTCTGCCCCTAAAGCCGCATTAATCTTATGAGCTAATAGAGTATCATCGGCCAGGTTAGTTAAAGCTAAACGATTGTTAGTGGTGCCAGTATCTCGTATTGGAATGATAGAAATGGCATGTCGGAGGTGCTCATACTCTTTAACGTACTCCTGGTTAATGGAGGCTCGGGTTGATAGTATGCGATTTTCGTTTTTGGTAAGATTATTACCGTGTTGACGGTAGTAGAATAGGGGAGTAGGCACGTTCATCACCGGATGCTTAGCGGTGAATTTCACCCACAATTCGTAACCATCCTGGCACTGATAGTTTTCGCTGTAGCCGCCGAGCTCTTTTAAAAACTTAGTCCGGATCATGGTACAGGCTCCGTGAGCGGCCTGATCCATCAAGGATACTTCCTCAAAATCGTGTCGTTGGTGTACTGAATCAACCCGGCCATCAGCGTCGGTTAGGTAGTAGTTGGGGAACACCAGGCCCAACTCAGGATCATTCTCCAGCGCTGTTGACATCACCAATAGCGCATTAGTATCCAGAAAGTCATCAGCATCTAACCGCATGATGTACTTACCCTTGGCGACCCGGAGGGCTATATTGTTGGTCACATTAAGCCCCTTGTTTTTTTGGAAGATGCTTTTGATCTGAGGATGATCTCGGTATTCTTGAATAACTTCGCGAGAATCATCGGTAGAGCCATCGTCAATGATAATGATCTCAAAATCTTGTAATGATTGTTGGAGTACACTATTGACTGCCTTTCGGATATACTTTCCGTAATTAAAATTGGTGATATAAACTGAAACCAATACCAGGTAGTGTTCTTCCATCGCATTCTTTAACTGTAGTGCCGACTAGGTACTCCTACTAAGGTGAGGCCGTCCGAGAGTTTCACCTCATCCAGTTTTTGTTGTAACTCCATTTGGATTTCTCCAGTTTCCAAGAGGGGATCGTACTGTTTAAGACTATGGCTGATTTGCATCATTAGCTCATACACATCCATTCCGTAGTACCAAGCGGCCACTGGGGAAAAGCCCGATTGATAGTAGAGCTCGGCTGCCGAAGCATCAGTGTAACAACTAATATGGCCCATCGGGTCAAGATGACGGACAATGGTATCGTTACAGATATTCTGAATGAAGCCACTCAATGAATGCCAGCGGGGAAGTTTGGCAATGATCATACTATTGGGGTTGTCAGCAAAGATTCGCTGGGCCGCAGCTAATAGATCTTTTGGATTGGGAGTATGTTCCAATAGTCCCCAAAAAGTGATGACATCGTAGCCCTGATAATCCTGATCAACTTTAGTAAAATCGCGGCCATCCATCTCTATGCCCCAGATGTTTTTGGCAAACTCCCGGCTAGATTCACTAAGTTCGATCCCATCAGCTTGCATTTTAGCCCTTCGGCAAGCTTCCACAAAATGTCCGGCACCTGAACCAACATCTAAAACCTTTTTAGGTCCTTGACCAAATAGTTTCTGATACAAATTCACCATCCAGTCGCGCCAGGGTACAGCAATCGCATTAAGGCGAGATTCTGCACTGGCTTTATCGGTATAGGTAGCAGCGTAGTTTACATCGCTTAAGTAAAACTGATGCAGTGCATTGGGAGTAGGGCGGTTGATGACGTAGGCATGAGAACAGCAATTACAGGTAACGTACTGAGCACCGTAGATGGTCACCTGGTGCTGAGATTCACTGGAAGGTGTGCCACAAACCGGACAGGAAAGTACCGGTTGTTTATCGGGTTGGTTGTATACCTCGGTTCGGGTTTTTTTGAAGTAAGCCAACTGCTGGGTAATGCTCTCAACTACATTCTTCTTCAGCTTCAGTAAATTGGTTTTCTTACCTAGAAAAGTGGTCAGCGGAAAAGCTTCTTCCTGATCGTCTTGCTGTCTAATCCACGTCTCTTCCGATTGTGTATGTTGAATAGGGGCTAAAGTCTCTCTACGGTACCACTTCATAGCTAATCAATAAAATATTCCCATAATAGTTTCTGGTGGGCCTTTACATCTGTATTCAAGGTTTTTCCCAACAACTGGTCGGAGTCTCGAGCGTCAATGCCGTGATTGGGGCGCAAACAAGTTAAGTGCTCGGGAGAAATTTGAGTTCCTTTTGCTAAATCGGTTTTAGGGTAGACCGCTCGCCGAAAACTTATGCGATGATCGGCTTCTATCGCTAAAGGCCGTTTTAAAAAATCACCCTGTAAGGATTGGATGTCTTTAATCTTCTGAATCAAGGTGAGTACTTCGTTTTTAGTTAATGAAACCTGATGATCCCGAAAAGACTTTCCTTCTCGGGTATCGGTAAAATGAAACTCTAAAACCTCGGCACCCATCGCGACTGCTATTTCTAATGCTGTGGAACCTATAGTATGATCGGAATAGCCTACGGGTAAATTGGTCGTTTGCCGATATAACGACATTACCGATAGGTTAGCATCATTAAAAGGGATAGGATACATGGAAGTGCACTGGAGCAGCGCCAAATAATCCGGTTGCTTGTAGCGCTCGTCCACCGACTGTATAAATTCTACAGTAGTGAGCACTTCATCCAGGTTCGCTAATCCGGTAGAAAGTAAAATTGGTTTTCCCAGCTGGGCAGTGGCTTTCAGGATGGGGTAAGCGGTTAGGTCGCCGGAGCCGATCTTATAAAAATCTAAAAATAGATCTATCCACGAGAAATAGTCGGTATCCCAGACCGAAGCCAGAAATCCAACTCCGTTTTCCCGGCAGCGGTTTGCCAGTTGTATATACTGCTCCTGGTTTAACTCAAACTTTTTAAAGTGCTGGTTCCGTTGAGGACTTTCTTCCCGGCTAACCAAAGAATCTCCCTGGTAAAGCTGAAATTTGATGTAATCAACGTCCGCCTCTAATGCAAGGTCGGTAAGCTTAAGAGCATAATCGAAATCACCTTCGTGATTGCCTCCAATCTCAGCAATTAACAGAGGGCCGTGTTTACCTTTCCAGATGCTATTCATGATGCTGGCAAAGATGATAAGTTTTTACAATAGTTGATAATTCATTTTCATAAATTGGCTTGGACAGCCTCTTCAACATCCGCTGTGCAATTTTCGAATCTTGGGGAGTATCAATTGATAAATGAACGCCCGATGCTTCAGGATATTCGTCGTTCACATAATATTTTCGGTTTCCCATTTTGGAATGGTCGTAAAGATATAGCGTTACATGCTCCTGATAGTTGGCCGACTCGTTGATTGCTTTTAGAACTTGCTCGTAAAATGATGTTTTCACCATTTCCACACTCATCCCGAAAGGAAAGGTACGGCCGGGTACGTTGCTGTAAAAATCCTGCGATTTCTGAGCATCCAGAATCATTTTCCGCACCGTAGTGAGCTCTACAAACAGATTGTCCCCATTAATCCGCATAGCATAGTCAAACGAGTTCTCCTGAGCGGCGGAAATAAATCGATCAGCTACATTCTGCAAACTACCCCGATAATAGTTTATCTGCTCTCTCTGACAATAGTCGGCAATGGTATCATCCGATGATTCATTAGAGGTAGCCACCACAATATTATCTGAAGTAAAAACCGAGTCAAGCGCATCATAAACATGACGAAGTAACGGCTTATCATCAAACATTATCAACGCTTTGCCGGGAAGTCGGCTAGAATTGTAGCGGGCAAGTATGATGCATCCAATCCTCATAGCACGTTTAAAAAATGGTTGATAGCCTACTTTCTTTCTCCTATGATTTTTCCCGGCATTCCTCCTACAATGGCGTAGGCAGGAACATCATCTTTCACCACTGCTCCGGCAGCAATTACGGCTCCTTTCTGAATAGTTACTCCCTTTAAAATTTTTGCTCCCGTAGCAATCCAAACATCATCTTCAATAACGATAGGAGCGGTTGAATTTGCCTGTTGGTTAATAGGTAGAGAACGATCAATCCCGTGATCACTATCTACCAAATAAACAAAGGGGGCAATCAGACAATCATTCCCAACAGTAATTTTTTCAGATGCGAAAATATAGGTTTGGTAACCAATGGTAGTACGATGACCAATGGAAACTTCTGACTGCTCGTTGCAGGGACAGATCTTTGCCCCTTCTTTCACTACTACCTGATCGCCGATTCTGATGAGTTTGGGGTAACGCATAAACGCCACGTTTTTCTCAAAGTATACTCCTTTACCGCAGAAACCTAGTTTACGTTGCAATTGCCAGATTCTGAGTCGATCCTTCCAGGTAGGATTAATATGTTTTCTTAACTGCTGATTACTCATTGGTCACTAGTTCTGAGATATTCTGCCGTTCAAAGGCATCGATATAGGAGTCGGGAGTCACATTAATGATTCGACTTCCAATCGACTGAGCGTATCCGTTGAGTTCCCAATACGACCGAAACGAATAATACCACTTTTCGAGGATTTCGTGTAGTTTACGTTCATTTGTGGTTGAGCCAGCATACATTGGGCGGGCCTTATCGGTGTACGTATCAGACTTAAGTTGCCCATCGTAAAAGTGCTTCTGGCTTAGGAAAACCCGGTTATCATCGGTGACAAAGACCTCCTTCATCCACGAATGATCGGCTCCTGTTATATAAATTGTTTGAAATCGCATCATCAGGACAATTGACAGGGATGCGACTAGCACGTTATGAGGTCGGGGCATACCTAGCCCCTTGTTTAAACAAAATCGCAAAAAACTGGGAAAGCCTTCCACTGGAGTATTATTAAAGTAGCCTATCTGTATGTTACTATTTTTAAGAAGTGGCTGTCTCCACTCATCAGTTGTTTTAGCCATTACCGGTACCAGAAGCATCATCGGCCACTCGGTTTGATCGGATAGTTCCTGAAAAATTCGTGCTCTTTCCTCTTGCCACCCAGGTTTTTCTTCCTTTTGCCAGAAATCTGTTGCAGCCAGTACATAGTAGCTTGGTCTAACCTGTCGAAAAGCCGGAGTACGAACAAAATTATTTACACAAAAAACAGCTTTGCCTTCCAGAAAGCTTAAGTGCTGCTTCAGAAAGGCCTTCAAAGATGGCCCATTTCCTAGAATTATTGCCTCTTTAGTGGGTTTCAGCGGTTTAGGTTTACCTAAGGTTATTCTGCTTAGCAACAATAGCTTAGGTATCGTTAGAATTGTCTCTATTGCGTTGTCGACGCGCTGAACCCAATCAGGTTTCATAAATAATGAACTATGCTCTAGCCGCAAAAGTACATATTATCCACTACTGCCAAAAGCATCTCAGTAGATAGCTTTTTATCCTAATTCTTGCATCTAGTTCAAAAAAGGAGTGGCAGATAGAAAGAATATGGTATATTTGTATTATATAAAGATAAAGTATTAATAATATGAATATTGATAGTAAGTTACTAAGACTAGTAGTAGTCACTTTAGTTATTGGAATTACCTTCTCGTGCCAAGAAACTGATGAAGAAGTAGCTGCTGATAGGGGAGTAGGATCGCTCACTTTAAGCTTAGACTTAGACTTGGAAGTAGGCATTATCAACGCCCGTTCTGAAACAGTAGAAACTGATAGTTTTTCAGTATTCGTAGTAAATACTGAGAGCGACACGGTTGCGTCGTTTGATTATGCTATTGACGTTCCTGAAAAGTTGCCACTTCCGGTAGGGGAGTACTACGTTATTGCGGAGCATAATCGATCAGGTATTACGGCATTTGAAACTCCTCACTATTGGGGAAAAAGTGAATTGGTATCGGTAAGTGCTAGTGAAACAACTCCGGTAACTGTACTCTGCTATTTAGCGAATACGATGGTGACTATTCGGTATTCTGAACACGTAACTAACTATTTCTCAGATTATTCAACGTGGGTAGTAGTTGGCCATGACTCATTATACTACGAACAAAGCGAGCAACGTTCAGGATACTTCAGTGGAGGCTCAATTGACGTAAAAGCCAAACTTTTTAATACCAAAGAATCACAACCTATTATTGTACAAGGAATGATCACCGATCCTAAAACCAGACACCACTATATTATCACTATAGATGGATATGATTTTAATGGTGCAATAGATCCAATTGATATTCAATTAGACAATAACGTAGACGAGACTAAAGTAATTTTTAGTAACACTACTCTGAATGACGGGCTCATAGCCTATTATCCATTAAATGGCTCTGCGGAAGACAATAGTGAAAATAACTTTGATGGATTAATTGAAGGCGCTACAATCTCAGCGGACAGAAATGACTTTAGCAGAGGAGCTTTTTACTTTGATGGTCATGATGACTTCATTCAGATGGGCGATAAGTTAGATAGTGTTTTCGCTGGATCTGACCAAGAGTTTTCTTTCTCATTCTGGATGAAACCTGATACAGTTAAGAAGCAAATCATCTTTGCCAAAAGCTCTGATACTAACTGTAATGCCGATGAAAGGCAGTTTCACCTTAAATTGACTGCTGAAAACAAACTCGAGTTTGCGGCTATTTTCAACCCTGGTTTTCATCACAGCCATCGGGTAATTTCCAGTAGCCAGCCATTAGAAGCTACTGCTGATTGGACTCATATCGCAGTAACCTACAATGGTGCCACTGATGAAGATGATGGATTATCTCGAGTATCAATTTTTGTTAATGGTGAAAAAGTAAGTACAGCGTTGAGTTCTGTTCAGGGTACGTTGGGAGCTATTCAGGATGGTACGGCTCAGTTTGCGTTGGGAAATCAAGTGAACAGCCTTGGCGAAAATTGCGGTAATTTTAATTACCAGGGATATCTTGATGAATTCAGAGTGTACAACCGATCGTTAGCTGATACGGAAATCACTCAATTGATGAGTCTTAACTTGTCAAATTAAATTTTATTATTGTAAGAACCCCTGGAGGACCCAGATTCTAAATCTTACTAGCATCCAACCTTTCGTAAACTGACCGCCTATTCCGTACCATAAAAATAGAATTAGGGTGCCTCCTATTTTTATAGCCTCTTCTCCAGCTCGCAGTAACTTTTGTACTAAGGATACGTCCGCTAACCTTTCTTTTTCGCTTTGTCCCACTCCCTGAGCCAGGCCAACTATGTAGGATAATTGAAGCCTTTTTTCAGGGATAATATGATCTACCACCACATTGGGAACATAATGGATGGACTCGTTATTTGCCTTTAGCCGGTACACAAGTTCCTTTTCATCTCCCCCCATTAAACCAGTCCCCTTTCTACCCAGGGCTACGTTAAATAGCCCATATTGGTCAAAAACGGCTTTGCGAAAGGCAATATTTGCTCCAACGGGAAATTTTCTTCCGGTAAAGGGCTTAGGTTGGTTTCCCATATCTAAGGCAGAAACTAGAGGCAATAGGAAAGGGGACATCCAGTTTGGAGTAGCTCCTTCATAAATCGGAATGATTTTACCTCCAATAACCTGCACTTCAGAGTGACTTTGAAAATACCGAAGTATATTCTTTCCGAAGTCCGGGTATACGAAAGCATCATCATCAATAAAGGCGATTATTTCTCCTACTGATTCAGTGATTCCTCGGTTTCGGGAATAGGAATGACCCTGATTGTATTCAATAAAATAGTGAAACGGTGCTTCTGCGTGCTTGTTGATAAAATCTTGGCAAATTGAATTAGTTTGATCAGTACTGTTATTGTTGACGATAACTACTTCATAGTCAGTAGTATCTATATTTTGATCCAGTAGATGCTCAAGGGTTTTACCAATATAATTATCACGGTTGTAGGTGCAGACTACAATTGAAAGAGTAGGTGACTGTTGCATCAGGCACTTTCGTTACGCATGTAGTTTCGTGCGCTCATTGCTAATGAACCCAAAACAGCTAGCAACAGCAAAATAGAAGCTACCAGCGAAACCGAACTACCTACCCGGTAGGAGGTAGGGTTGAATCTAAACTCAATCTTGTGCTGACCAGCCGGAATAATGAGTGCTCGAAGAAGATAATTGGTACGCAAATAGTCGGTAGGTTGTTCATCGATGTAGGCTTCCCAGCCGTCGGGGTAGTAGATTTCTGAAAATACCACAAAACTCACCTCGGAAACATTAGCTTCGTAGGTGAGATGATTAGGCTCGTAATCAGTCAGTCGGATGGTTCCATTTGAACTATAATTTGTCTTTGGAAGCTCAAAATCGCTAGTGTTGACAATAGCCGTTTGGGCTGGGTTGATTTCACCCAATGCTTCAATAGTTTCATTTGCTGACTGGACTGCTCTGATTTCATTTACCAGCCAAGCACTTCCCAATGCATTTTCATTCGGAATAACTGCATTGCGGTTGTTGCCCGCTTTAAAGTAGCGGGTATTTAGCATATTCAAAGCTGGGATGTTGCCAAAGGTCATAGTACCCTGCTGGAGATTTTGAATGACACTTGAAACCTCATTGCCTAGGTGATACTCAATTAAGTCCTGGTAGCGACCTAGTTTGGCTCCGTGATAACCACCAATTGAAGCATGGAAATAAGAAGTTACCCCATCGTTGAATGGATTAAGCAGATTGAGCACACGCGCTCTTTCGGTATTTTGTTGCAAGATGAAATCATCGGCTTCGGTGGCAGAAAATCCACTGAACTGGTTTCTTTTTCGCACGTAGTCGCTCTCGATCAGAAAACGCTTGTCTACTGTCCACAAATCTACGGTAGATAATGCTACCACTCCTAAGGCTAACCAAGTATAACTCAAACGGTCTGATCGGAATAGAAAAATGAGCGCAGCAGTTAATACACAAAATATCATGGATCTAAAAGCATCCCCTCTTAACAATTCAGCCCTATCGTCCTGCAAAGCATCTACCATCTGAGCTTGGTAATTACCATCAGCCGGACCTTCAAAATCAAACGCTCCTCCGAACACGATCATAAGTAGTGCCAATGCAATGGGAACTCCCGCTGCTAGGTAAAATCGCTTTTGGGTTACCTTGTTCCAAGTAATCTTTAAGACTGATTCCAATCCAAGTAGTCCTAAGAGAGGGATGCATAATAGCGCAATGACCATGGCCATTTCTACGGTTCGAAACTTATTGTAACCAGGTAAGATATCGTACAATAGATAGTTAAACGATGGGAAGTAGCGGCCCCAGGTAAGCATGATAGACAAAACGGTGGCTATAATCAGCCAGGTGCGATGGGGCTGAGGTGCAAAAAAACAACCGATGAAAAATAAAAAAATCATCACTGCACCTGCATAGGTTGGGCCGGATGTCCCAGGTGTTTTCCCCCCCCAGTACGTAGGAGCATTTTGGACATAGTTCTGGATTTGCTGACGGTTTAAGTTGGTTCCTTGCAGAAATTCAGCAAAATTAGAATCCATACCGATGTTTCGGTTGCTTGCCCCTCCTGAAAAATCGGGGATAAACAAAGTCATCGTTTCAGCAATGGTCAGGCTGTAGGTAAAAACGTAATCACGGTCAAGGCCCGATTCACTGCTGGCGTCTTCTTTTACCAAGGCCGATGGTCCTCGGGTAGAATACTGGCCGTATTGGTAGGTGTTCCAAATCCGGCCGAAGTTTGTTCCTACCGCCAGTAAGGCAGCCATCACAATGACTCCCGAGCCTATCAAAAAAGGTTGTAGTTGTTTCTTACGAATTGCACCCATTAGCATGGCAGCGCCATAAATGATCACGGTAATAAGCAGGTAGTACGTAATTTGGAGGTGGTTGCTATCAATTTCCAGAGCTAAAGCCAGGGCGGTGAGGGTAAATCCCCAGATTAAGTTGCCTCGGTAGGTAAGATGAATACCTCCTAAAACTAGAGGCATGTAGGCAATTGCTTCAATTTTCCAGATATGACCGGCCTCCAAGCTAGCAATATTGAACGTGCCCAACCCATAAGCAATAGCCCCCGCAATTGCTAAATAAGGCCTCACCCCAAAAATGACCAACATGATGTAAAAGCTCAGGAAGCACTTTAGAATTACTTCGGCTTGCCGAGGAAATCCAAAGGAGTAAACCTTCTGAAAAAAGTTAATAATGCCCTCCCCTTGGTATTTGATATTTATCAGATAGGCGGGCATCCCCCCGAACATTGAATTAGTCCAAAGTGCCTCTTGGCCAGTTCTCTCCCGATATTCCTTGATTTCCTGTCCGGAGGCAACTCCTTGGCTTACATCGTACTGCTCAATCACCTTACCACTAAAGAACATGGGGCTGAAGAAAAGAATGGTGACTATTAAAAAAACTACCACCGCAATAATATGAGGCAGAACTTGTTGCCTGAAGTTGAGTCTAGCCATGAAAATAGTGATCAATTAAGGCCGTGAAATTAGTACCCTAAAATCAATTTTTCACTCTTACTGGTTGAAAACTTTATCTCCTGCCAAACATAATTAGTTAATAAGTTTCAGACGGAGTGCGGATTTTCAGAATTTGTGAAGAAATACTTATAATTTTTTTACCGTTCAGCTAAATTAATCTTCGTAAAACGGGAGCATCTTATTGGATAATATCATATTTCCTGGAACGGTTAAGACTCCTAGTGGTGCTTGACATGCAGATAGGTAACAGTTACCGGATTAATATAGCGATACTTGAGTACAATTCTCAAAATAGTAACTTATCGAATGCTGCTGGAGAAATAATACCTATGGAAGGAAGCACTTCATCGGACACGCCATCGGTATAATTATTACGGATATGGAATCACACCAGGGCTACAGCTGTTCATCAAAAAACTTTTATAAGCTCTAGATTAATCTTTGAGATATGCTGTTTTTTCCGGTTGTTTTTCATTGTCCATTAGGTATTGATTTAGGAATTTTAAAATAGCCTGATAGCCTTCAATTTGGTTTTCCTTTTTTAGAAATCCGTGCCCTTCATCCTCAAATACGATATATTCTACCGCAACATTATTGGCTTTTACCGCCTCTACAATCTCGTCTGACTCTACCTGAAGTACGCGTGGATCGTTGGCGCCCTGTAATACTAGCAGCGGTTTAGTAATTTGGTCGGCAAAGAAAAGCGGGGATTTATCGTACAGCGAAGCGGAATCAGTTTCTGGATTGCCCATCTCGGCAAATAGTGACTCACGAGCAGCACCCCACCAAGGAGGAATGCTTTGTAAGGTTCTGAGCCAGTTTGACACTCCAAAAATATCAACTCCTACTTTAAATTCGTCGGGAGTGAATGCCAACCCGGCTAAGGTCATATAGCCGCCGTAGCTACCACCCATAATTCCAATTTTGTCTGAGTCAATATACTCCAGAGTTGCCAGAAAGTCTTTGGCAGCCACACAGTCTTTCAAATCCGCATCGCCGTGCTTCTGATTATCAGCCATTTCAAAAGACTTTCCGTAGCCACTACTTCCGCGGTTATTCACCGCAAAAATTGCGTAGCCGTGATTTACCAGATACTGAACCAATGCACTGTAATTTAGACGGGACTGTCCACCGGGCCCACCGTGAATCCAAAGCATGGCGGGAACCGGGCTTTCAGCGGAAGCTTTTTTGGGGCGGTAAAGAAGAGATGGTATTTCCATTCCATCGTAGGATGCAAACCGGATAATCTCACCTTCAACTAAGTGTCGTTGATCAATTTCTGAATTCAGCGTGTTGGTCAAGCGTTGGTACTGCTTGTTTTGGAAATCGTAAACGTATAAATCACTGGGGGAAGTAGAACTGTTTACGTAAAACGACATCAGGTTCTCACTTTTTGAAATATTCACTGATGAGATTTCTCCATCAGGAAGGGAAGGAAGTACTACTGCTTGGCCAGTTTCTTGATCGGTAATACTGATTTTCGTCCGTGCGTCTTCGTTGGTCGCCACTACTTGATATTTTCCATTCCTGGATTCGTAGGCGTATACAACATCCCACTGGGCTTCTTTCACTTTTTCCATTTCACCAGTTTGCAGATCGTAACGGCCGAGGTATGAATATTCACTATTTTCATCACTCAAGTAGTAGAGGTACTTTCCGTCGTGGCTGAAATACTGGGGTGAGTAGGCAGTAGTATCATCAGGTTGGCTGATCATTTGGGTATCACCACTTTCTGCATCAAAAAGATACATATTCACTTTTTGGCGAGTAATGGGTTCACTAAGCGCAATGAGTCGTTTGTCTTCTGAAATGGCACTGGGATAAAATTGACCTGGGTTCTCAAAAATAAGCCTAGGTTGATAGGTTGCCATATTATTCTCAATAGCATCTATCTGACTAACCTCTAACTCATACAAATCAAAAGCTTGAGGATTACGGGTATTAGAAGTGTAAAAGAAACTTTGTTGATCGTGACTCCAACCGTAGAACTGGGCTTTAGCGGTTGAATCAGGAGTGAGGTCGGTGGCTTCACCGTTCAAATTCTTCACAAATAAGTGATTGATTTCATTGCCTCCCTGGTCGCTGGTATAAAGTATCCTTTCGTCTTCAGGAAAGTAGGAAATGGCAAAAACTGACTCACTCTGTGAATCAGTTAATTGTTGGGTTTGTCCACTATCTATTGGTATTTCGTAGGCGTTAAAAATTCCCGTCTTCTTGCTGGAATACATGATTTTGGATTCATCTGGAGAAAATGAACTGCCCCCGATTTGTTCAGTATTTAGAAACTGTTCAATGGTGTAAGCAGGAATTATTTCTTCAGCAGGTTTGCTTGGCTGGCAGGAGAGTGTAATAAGGCCAAACCAACAAAGGGATAATACAAAAGTTTTCATAGCGGAATTGGTGATATAGTTAAGATGAAGTTACCAAATTCCTTCATAAAAAAGTCTATCTTTTGGATTGTTTCAGCTAAATTTATCCCGATACTACTTTCTCCAATTACTATTAAAAATTAATCAGCATTACAGGACAACCTACTTATGAAAAGACGAGATTTTATGAAGACCAGTGCACTAGCTGCTGGTGCTGCTACTTTTTCCTTTGAATCAACTGCTGCTTCACTTTTTCCTCCGGAAAAAAGGTCATTCAACATGAAGTATGCACCTCACTTCGGAATGTTCAAAAGCCACGCTGGAGATGATATTATTGACCAGCTTAATTTCATGGCTGATGCTGGATTTGAAGCTCTGGAGGATAATGGCATGATGAAGCGGCCCGTAGAAATGCAGGAGAAGATTGGTCAGACTTTAGTGGATCGAGGCATGGATATGGGGGTTTTTGTCATTGACAAAGGCGGGAACGGTGCGAATACCCTAGCGGCAGGAAAACAGGAGCACGTAGATATTTTTCTGGATGGCTGCAAGCGGGCCGTTGATGTAGCTAAACGATGTAATGCCACTTGGATGACTGTAGTACCCGGTAATTTTCAACGAGATATCCCTATTGGAATACAGACTGCTAATGTCATTGAAGCTCTTCGGAGAGCTGCCGATATTTTTGAACCTCACAATTTGGTGATGGTATTGGAACCATTGAGTGATACGCCTGATCTCTTTTTACGTTACTCTGATCAAACCTACCTAATCTGTAAAGGAGTAAACAGTCCTTCCTGTAAAATTCTCTATGATATCTACCATATGCAGAAGAACGAGGGGCACATTATCCGAAACGTTGATCTTACTTGGGATGAGATTGCGTATTTCCAAATCGGTGACAATCCCGGTAGAAAAGAGCCTACAACTGGTGAAATAAATTACAAAAATGTTTTTCAGCACATTCACCAAAAAGGCTATCGTGGTATTATGGGAATGGAACACGGGAATTCAATGCCTGGCAAGGAAGGAGAAACTAAACTAATTGAGGCTTACGCTCAGGTTGATAATTTTGAAGCATAAAAAAAGCTGCCCGGTAGAGGGCAGCTTTGATTTCCTTATCTTGGGATTAAAATTAGATCAGAGCCGGTTCTTTTGAGTTTATATTGATGAGTTCCGTTTCCTGAATAAGGGGAAAACTCCGAATTGGCTTCATCTTCATTAAATGCACTCTCTTGCAGTTTTAGCAAGTCTTCACCTGCTCGCTGGTAGGATAAGGAGTAATTTACTGATGCGTCCCCTTGATAATACCACACCGTCACTAAATAGGGGACATTCTGGTCTAAGTTGCCGATAACAACTTTCTCAAAGCCTTCAGTATTATCACTGACAAGAAGCCGGTTATCTGGTAATTCTACCACTAAATCAATATTTGAAGCGGATGATTCATCCCATTGCAAGTTGAGTTCATATTCATTTTCCAGAACATGTTGTTCAAAAATTCGCTCACTCGGGATTGTGCTAAGTTGAGCGTTACCTTCTAAAATTTCGGTCAGTGTTAGCGTTACTTTCTCTGGTTCACTTTCAAATTCAAAGTCTTCCAATAATTCAAAGTTGATAAAGGCTTCAGTTTCTCCTGCTGGGATAACTAATGGTGATTCAGTAATAACGCGTACATCGCCCGATTGAGTTGGTGAAGTAAAAGATACGTTGCCTGAAACCGAGAAATTAATTAATGTGCTTCCCTCTTGAGGACGATCCAGAAATACTCGAACCTGTTGAAGACCGCTACCCTCAACGCTAGTAGCTTCAGTCGTTGAGAATTGTACTGAAGAAACAGGTAAGCTGAAGTTATTAGTATCTTCGTCATCTTGACAAGATGCTAAGACCACACTTGCCAGCAATGCGTACACAGAATTTTTCATTTCCAATAAATATAATTTTATATAAATATAAGTATATAAAATATTAGATTAATTATAATGTACCTTTTAACTATAATCTCAAGAATAAGAGGATTCAGGGTGGGTATAAACAACAGAATTCTATGATTTACCTCATCGTTGTATTAGGAACCGTAATCGCGATTCTGTGGAAGAAGATTGATTCACTAGGGGGCGTAGTAGGTTGTTTAATCACCATAATACTTTATCAGGCAATTGATTTAGCAGGTATTGCATTCATCGCAGCCTTCTTTCTCGTAGGTACGTTAGCTTCAGTATACGGATTGAGAGAAAAAAACAGATTGCATATAGCAGAGGCGAAACAGGGAAGAAGAGGCTGGAAAAACGTGACTTCAAATAGCGGTGCTGCAACCGTGGTTGCCATCACCTATCTAATATTTCCTGGATTCATTCAAAACCCAGAATTAGCAATTGCAGTCTGTTTTGCGGCAGCCCTATCCGATACATTATCTTCTGAAATGGGGAATTTAACTGGACGAAGATACTTTTCAATTCTGACCGCTAAACCGGCTCTACGTGGTGAGGATGGGGTTGTGAGTTGGTCAGGATTTGCTTGGGGAGTACTTGGAAGCAGTATGATGGCTATTGTCTATGGTTTTTTCTATCAGTTCAATTATAGTTTTGTTGTAGTTATTCTATTAGGTTTTATTGGGAATCTACTTGATTCGCTTTTTGGGGCTAGCCTACAGGCAAAGGGCTATCTTAGCAATAACGGAGTTAATTTGGTAAGCACCACCTGCGTAACTCTATTAGCTTTATTCTTTACCTTGAGGTTGGGGTAATTTCCAGTAACAGCCGAGTGTTTGGATCTAAGACTACTTCTTTAATTCTATTACTTACTTTGAACGTAAAGGACTTTTTTTGTTCGTTCAGACTTACTTTTTTAATCTCAGGTCTGGCTGTTTTATCACCATATAAAGCAATTTCTATTGGCAATTGATACAGTTCAGATGATTGGGTTTGCTCTAACGTTAGCGTGAGTTTTTTTCCCATTGATTGATATTTCCAAGTGCTGCGGATAACAGGGTAGTCGGCGCGGGTAAGCCACTGAGAGAAAAAGGAATCTAAGTTTTGTCCCGACAAATTACTCGACAAAGTGATAAAATCCTGGGTACCGGCATTTTTGTACTGATACTTACGGTAAAACTGCCGTAGAATCTTGAAGAATACTTCATCACCTACTTTGTTCCGAAGCATATGAAGAACCCAAGCTCCTTTCTGATAGGTGTTAGCATTCAACAGTTGAAAAAGATTAGACTCATCTTTGGTAACTACTTTTGAGTTAGGTGATTGTAAGTGGAAGGAGAATATCCTTTCTTTATCGGCTAATAAACGAGCACGTAGACTATCTTTGCCGTAGGCATGCTCAATATAGAGGTGCGTCAAGTAGGTAGCGAAACCTTCACTCAACCACACATCAGACCATTTCTTTTCCGTAACTGAATTACCAAACCATTGATGGGCAATCTCGTGGGCGATAAGCGCCTCAATTGATGGGCGGTTGGTAATGGCTTGCTCATTGTAGAAGATAGCACTAGCATTTTCCATACCCCCATACTGAGTCTTCGATTGAACATTGGCTAGCTTATTAAATGGGTAGGGACCTAAAATACTTTCGTAGTAAGTCAGGATTTCTTCTGTGGGGGAAAATTGCTTAAAACCAATTTCTCGATCTTCCGGATACAACCAGTTTTGAATAGTAGTTGATTGATTGTTTGCTGGATACTGAATGGCAAAACGAGCAGCTCCAAATACCATAACTTTGGTTGGAATTGGATTTGTAATACTCCAGTGAGTTAATTTATACTGAGTCCGTGATTCACTTGTCTGAATTAATAGACTTTCTTCTCTAAGAAGCCCGTTTGATACCACATTGTAGTGAGAAGGAGCAGTTACAATAAATTCGCAGGTAGCCTTATCTAATGGATGATCGTTAGTAGGGAGCCAGAAATGGGCGCGATTAGGCCAGTTATCGCCAAAAAAAGTCCTATCGCCGTAGAGGTTTTTCTCAATGATTAACCCGTCGTTTGGAATACCGTGATACTTAATAATAAAAGTACCGCTAGTAGCTCCTTGAGATGCTGTAGGAAGCGATAGGTAAAGAGTATGGTTTCTATGAGTAAATTTTACCGGCTGGTTATTAAAGAGAATTTCGTCTACATTCATCCCTTGGTCTCCTGCACTGTCCAAACCATCTAAATGGAGTATTAGCGTCGAGCTCTTTTGTGACTTTAGCGAAACGTAAATATCAGCTTCTCCCTGAATTTCGTTAGTATAATCGTGAATGTTCAGACGAAAAACATAATGGAGTACATCTAACGATGATGGAGGCAGGTCTACTGACTGAGCACTAGTAACTTGGTAGCTAAGTACAAATAACAAAAGAACAAAAGGAGACTGCCTGAAATGTGTATCCATAAGCGACTAAACTTTCACAAGCGAAGTTATGAAAGAATAAATTGAATTAGTACGCACATTCATAAAGGAAGGTACAAATGCCATGAAATCAATTTCTAAATCTCGGCTACTAGATATAGCCTTTATCATCTTTATAATAGTCCTGATTTTAGTGCCTAGCGTACGAGTACCCGTCGTAAGCACGTTGCAGCGAGGATTGTTGTTCACCGGAATATTTAATGCTGACTCAGAAACTGTAGAAGATACAGAAAGCTTTTCCTATAAATTGAGAGTACAGGATACTACCGGTGCCTATATTAATATTGCTGATTTGAGAGGGCAAGTACTGTTCATCAATATCTGGGCAACTTGGTGCCCGCCCTGCATGGCAGAAATGCCAGAAATAGCTAAGTTGTATAATGAACTCGGTAACGAAGTAGCATTTCTAATGCTCTCGGTAGATAAGGATCGGATGAAGGCTAAAGAATGGGTTGCTAAACAGCAATATCCAGTACCGGTATATTTTCTTGAACAGTTAAGTCCAGAGCTTGCTTACGAAGCGATCCCTACCACCTGGATTATTGATCAAGAAGGAAAAATAGTATTCCGACATTCTGGAATGGCACAGTACAACACGTCAGATTTTCGAGATTTTTTACGCTCCCTCTAGTCTACTGAACCGCCTTTTTAGGCTCTTCTGGCGAAACTCTAGAGAAGTAACTTTTTGCTGCTGCCTTAACCTTAGGCGCAAGTATAAGTGCTGAAATCATAGTAGGGATAGCCATGAGTGCGTACATTCCATCTACTAGATTAATAACAGCCGTTAGAGAGGCTACCGAACTTACTATGATGACAAAAATGTAAAAATAATTAAAATAATGAGCTCGGTGTGCTCCTACTAGATAGGAAAAGCATTTAGTACCGTAGTAAGATAAGGTAAATAGTGAAGACAGTGAAAAACAAAGTACGCTTACTATTAATAAGTATCCACCTAAGTCGTACGGAATAGCTGAATTAAAAGCATTTACCGTAAGGGTAACCCCGTCTGCATCGGTAGTACGCCAGACATCAGTAATGAGGATTGCTAATGCAGTCATCGTACAAACTACCAAAGTATCAATGGCTGGTCCGAGCATCGCTACCAAACCTTCTCGGACTGGTTCGTTAGTTTTGGCAGCACCGTGGGCCATGGGAGCTGTACCAATACCAGCCTCATTAGAAAAAGCAGCCCTTTTAGCTCCCACTACAATAATACTGCCTACTGCACCACCAAGTACGGCGTTACCAGTGAATGCATCTTCAAAGATTAGGGCAAAGCACGGTATTATTTGTTCGGAATTTGAAAATATGATATACAGCACAGAAACTACGTATACAACCACCATCATTGGTACCAATCGGCTGGCTACCTGAGCAATGCGCTGAATACCTCCGAAAATTACCAAAGCAACAATACTAGCCAGTAGTAATCCGGCTATCAGATTACTCGCAAAGGTTGGAGCGTCGATAACTCCATTGGGAATTAACACAACGTCGCGAACTATTTGTATGAGCTGGTTAGCATTGAAAGCGGGTAATGGGCCAAAAAGTCCAGCTATACAAAAGAAAATGGCTAGTGGTTTCCACTTTTTTCCGAGTCCTTCTTCAATGACGTACATAGGGCCGCCCTGTATCTGACCTGAGCTGTCTTTTCCCCTATACATGATTGCTAGTGTGCAAGTGAAGAATTTCGTTGCCATACCAACAAAAGCACTAATCCACATCCAGAATAAAGCACCAGGGCCTCCCATAGAGATAGCAACGGCTACTCCTCCGATATTACCCATACCGACGGTTGCTGCTAAAGCACTCGATAAGGCTTCAAAATGACTGATTTCACCCGGATCGTCAGGGTCATCGTACTTACCCCGTAATACATTAATTGCGTGACCAAAGTACCGGAAAGGCAGAAACCGGGAGTAGAGCATAAAAAAAAGCCCACCTCCCAGTAATAACACTAATAGGTGAGTTCCCCAGGCGAGGCTGCTAAACCTCTCCAGAATGAATTCTAAATTGTTCAAAAAAAGATGAGTTGGTTGAGTGAGTTTAAGGGATAAATATACAGATTCAGTATTGTTGAATCAAATCGTAGATTATCCCACCAATTTTTTCCAATCCCGGTACCGAATTGACATACAGCTTGCCATCTTTTTGTAGTTATCCCAGGTATCCTGTACGTGATAAAGTGATGGTAAAGAACTGGAAAGAACTTCTTCGTAATCTTTTCGATAAAGTCCACCACCGTAATAATAAAAAGTGAATAAGTTTCCTTCTTCACTAAATAGTTCGTGACCAAGGTAGCCATCCCAAATTTCACTCAAAATGGTACAAGAAATGTCTCGCTTCTTAAACCGGAAAATCTGAGTGTCGGCCTCATCTTCAAAATACTCAGAGTACAATTCTTCTTCAATAATCCACCCTAAATACATCCCGATGTGAACATAGGCTTGTTCGATGGGTAGATCTCCGGGAAAGTTACCAAGGAAATGGTTTTTGGCGTTATCGTAAATACTTTTACCTCTGGCTGATACTACGTTGGTCATAATTATCTTTTTGAGCAAAAGTAGCTGATTGTTGGTGGAGATTTTGTGAAGTTTAACTTAATTCATTACGCTTGTGTAATTTCTAGTCTTTCAGTTATGGCTACTTAAATAACTATTCATCTGAATAATGCAGCTACACGACTTTATTCGTACAATTCCAGATTATCCTCGTGAAGGAGTAGATTATAAAGATATTACGCCTTTGCTAAACCATCCGGAAGCTTACCAACAGGCAGTTAAAGAATTATTAGGTACTGTTAATAGGCCAAAGGTGGACAAAGTTGTAGGTATCGAGTCTCGGGGATTTATTTTTGGTGCTGCATTAGCCGACCGGCTGAGAGTAGGTTTCATCCCTATGCGGAAAAAAGGAAAACTGCCAGCGAAAACTTATCAGAAAGAATATAAACTGGAATATGGTACTGATATTTTGGAAGTACACCAGGATGCAATTGCCCCAGGAGAGAAAGTAATCATTCATGATGATTTGTTAGCTACGGGCGGAACAGCAGTGGCAGCTTGTCATTTAGTTGAGCAAATGGGAGGGGAGATAGTACAGGTTTCCTTTTTGGTTGAATTGCTATTCTTAAAAGGGCGAGAACAATTGTCAGGTTATCAAATAGATAGCATACTTACGTATTAAGCGTTACCGTACACTTTTAGTATAGTCTGACGTAGAGCCTGGCTTTTGGGTGATGCTAAAAAGCTCACAACTTCAGCTAATTGTTCCGGGGTAACCCAGTCATTGAAATTTGCATCGGGCATAGAATTACGATTGGGAGGGGTGTCAAGTACGCTAGGTACGAGAATCGAACTTCTCACTCCAGTTTCCACCGTTTTGGCGTTAATGATTTTATTTAGCTCAAACAAAAGCGATTTTGACAAAGAGTAGGAAACCATGCTGGCGGCGGCATCTGCCTGGAGGGCAGGGCGCGCTCCGACCAACATAATATGCCCCCCACTTTCCTGTTCTTTCATTCTAAGATAAAGTTTCTGGCTGCAAAGGTAGGCGGTATTGAAATTTAGTTTGAACATCTTTTCAACATCTGCCAACTTGGTGTCTTCGAGCGAAGACATAGCAAATCCGCCCACCAAAAGGCAGGCTACATCAATGTGTTGATACTTTGTAGTAAGATATTTTACCAGTTCTTCTACTTCCGATTCATTACTTACATCAGCCTGATAAACTTCAAATCTATCATGTTGAATCTGAGAATCCTTTTCATCGGGATGCAGTATTGTCCCAATAACTTGGAAACCATCCGCAAGTAGCTGATTGGTAACTGCTGTACCGAGGTTGCCAGATGCGCCGGTTACTAACGCTATATGAGGGTTGTTCATATTGTTTTTGTTTTTAGTTAGGTTCTAAGTTAGAAAAGGTTTTATGTAAAATTGTTTAAAAAACTATTCCTATTTTAAGATATTTCTATTATATTAAATGATTGTTTGTCAAAAGGATAAGCGCATCTTTAGCTTATTTGCAAGGCCCATTGGTATCTGTGTATACCAGAAACTCGCCACCGTTCGTTGTATAGAGGCCTACGTGCAGTAATGAAGAGGAAGTCACTAATTCGCACTACCATCCAACGAGCCGCCGAATTACGTCAAAGACGTTAACGTAATCTACTTACTGAATCATTTAATTTTCCAGATTAAATCCTAGAAGGATATGAGTGTTTTAGATAAAATTAAAACGAACTACAGCTCCTCCTTTAGTGAAATGACATTAGCTGAATACCTAAAGGAGTGTAAGAAAGACCCGTTGATGTACGCCAAGCCCTCAGAGCGAATACTGAAGGCTATTGGCGAACCCGAACTGATCGATACGAGAAACGACCCAAAGTTGAGTCGGATATTTTCTAATAAGGTCATCAAGCGGTATCCAGCTTTCCGTGAATTTTACGGTATGGAGGAAACCATCGATCAGATTGTTTCATTTTTCCGCTATTCGGCTCAGGGTTTAGAAGAGAAGAAGCAGATACTTTACCTAATGGGACCCGTTGGAGGAGGTAAAAGCTCATTAGCCGAAAAAGTTAAGCAGTTAATACAGGTCAACCCAATTTATGTTCTGAAAGCAGGTGATCAGATTAGCCCAGTCTACGAAAGTCCTTTGGGACTATTCTCCGACTATAAGAAAGAACTTGAATTGGAATACAATATACCGGTACGTTACCTACCGGCTTGTATGAGTCCCTGGGCTGCCAAACGGTTGCGAGAATTTGACGGGGATGTAAATAGATTCAAAGTTGTTAAGCTGTACCCTTCGGTTCAGAATCAGATTGCTATCTCAAAAACAGAGCCTGGTGACGAGAATAATCAGGATATTTCTACGCTAGTAGGTAAAGTCGATATTCGCAAACTGGCGGAGTTTCAACAAAGTGATCCAGATGCCTATTCGTACTCTGGTGCGCTCTGCCTGGCTAATCAAGGGGTAATGGAGTTTGTGGAAATGTTTAAGTCGCCCATCAAGGTACTTAATCCGCTTTTGACAGCTACTCAAGAAAATAATTACAAAGGTACCGAACCCATTGGGGCTATTCCATACGATGGAATAATCTTAGCGCATTCTAATGAATCGGAATGGGCGAAGTTTGCCAATGATAAGAAGAACGAAGCCTTCTTGGATCGTATTTATAAAGTTCAGGTGCCTTATTGCCTACGGGTAGATGAGGAGATTAATATTTACAAGAAATTAATTCGAGAGAGTTCGTTAGACCAGGCACCTTGCGCCCCCCTCACTTTGGAATTATTGGCCCAATTTTCTGTAATGACTAGACTTAAAGTACCTGAAAACTCCAGTCTATATTCTAAAATGCGGGTATACAACGGAGAGACTCTAAAAGAGACAGATCCTAATGCGAAGTCTATTCAAGAATATCGGGATGATGCCGGAATTAACGAAGGAATGACGGGCGTTTCTACCCGATTTGCTTTTAAGGTGCTTTCCAAAGTATTTAACTTCGACAATGAAGAACTGGCGGCTAATCCCGTTCACCTGCTGTATGTGCTGGAACAGGAAGTAGTAAAATTGGAATTAGACGGAGAAAGCGAAGAGCGGTATCTCAACATAATTAAGTCAATCCTGGCCAACAAATACGCCGAATTTATTGCCGACGAAATTCAGAAAGCCTATATAGAGTCGTACAGCACCTACGGCCAAAACATTTTTGAAAAGTACGTGATTTACGCCGACTACTGGATCCAGAATAACGATTACCGTGATCCGGATTCGGGTGAAATCTTAGACCGAAGTATCCTGAATGAGGAGCTAGAAAAAATTGAAAAGCCCGCGGGTATTGCTAATCCGAAAGACTTCCGCGCTGAAGTCACTAACTTCACTCTTCGGTACAAAGCGAACAATGGGGGTGAGACACCTCGATGGGATTCTTACGAAAAGATTAAGAATGTTATCGAGAAAAAGATTTTTACCAATACCGAAGATCTACTACCAGTAATTTCATTCAATGCCAAAAGTAATGAGGAGGATGAACGCAAGCATCGTGACTTTACCCGTCGGATGATGGACCGTGGTTATACCTCCAAGCAAATCCGAATTTTGGTAGATTGGTTTATGCGGGTGCGCAAAACAATGGGATAAGCTTGCTTTGAATTGGGTCGCTGCTACCAAATAATCAGTGATTATGAGCAAGTGTAATATTATAGACCGGCGGAAGAATACCAAGGGGAAGTCAATCAATAATCGCCAGAAGTTTTTGAAGCGAGTAGAGGATCAGATTAAAAAAGCAATTCCCGATATTATCAGTCAGGAGAGCATTAAGGATGCTAGCCAGGGCGGGAAAGTGAAGGTGCCAGTGCGGGGAGTAAAGGAACCTACCTTCCATCATGATCCCCGATCGGGACGAAAACAGTATGTTCGTCCGGGTAACGACAAGTTTGGTGAGGGGGATAAAGTTCCTAAACCAGAAGACGGTGGTCAAGGAGCAGGGCAGGGTAAAGGTTCAAACAGTCCGGAGGTAACAGAAGACGATTTTGTAGTGATTCTGAGCCGGGAGGAGTTCATTAAATACTTTTTTGATGATCTGGAGCTCCCGAACCTGGTAAAGAAGTACATGCAGAGTACCGTTAGCTTTAAAAACCAACGAGCCGGTTACACTAAGCATAGCGTTCCCTCGCGATTAAACATCCAGACGAGCTACCGTCAGTCCTTAGCCCGTCGAATATCCATCCAGGGTGCTTATACGGCTAAGATTAACCAACTGGAAGAAAAATTAAAGAAGGTTAAGAAAGAAGATGAAAAGGTGAAACTGCAAGAGGAACTGGAAAAGTATCAAAAGATGCAGTTCACTATTCCCTTCTTTGATGATGTGGATTTACGCTACAACCATTTTGAGCGGGTTCCGCAGCCTACTACTGCGGCGGTCATGTTTTGTATCATGGACGTTTCCGCATCAATGGGCTACCACGAAAAGGACATCGCCAAGCGCTTTTTTACCTTACTTTATATTTTCCTTACCCGCCAGTACCAGAAAGTAGAGATCGTATTTATTCGCCATCATACTGAAGCTAAAGAAGTGGATGAGGAGGAATTCTTTAATTCTCGGGAAAGCGGAGGAACCATTGTAGCCCCATCGCTTAAACTCATGAAAAATATTGCTCAAGAACGATACTCTGAAAATATGTGGAATATTTACTGCTGTCAGGCATCCGACGGTGATGTGTGGTCTAACGGGGATGCCATTGAGTGTAGTCAATTATTGAAGCAAGAGGTCTTACCGATGGTACAGTATATGGCGTACATCGAGATTAAAAATCGGGGTTTGGAAGGCTACTTATGGCATGCCTACAAACGGCTTCGCGGTTCGGAAAATTTCGCTATGCGAAATATTAACGATGTAAATCAAATATGGCCAGTATTCCGAGCCTTGTTCCGTAAGAAGAGTTTGGTGGAAGAGAAGACTGTATAGAACATCGAGCACTCTCGGGTATGGTCCAGGGTACTTTCTAACAGTATACATGTCGTAAAACATTGGTATTTTGTACTGCAATTCGCACGATGAAGAAAAAAGATAGAGAGAAATATAAAGTGATGTTTAGTAATCCCAACTGGGATTTTGAAACACTTCAAGCAGCAGATGAAGTAACTGATTGGGTTGGAAAAGAATACTTTCATCTGGATACTTATCCCAATCAAATTGAGATTGTAACTTCGGAGCAAATGCTGGATGCCTACGCATTGATAGGTTTACCCACCACCTATCCTCATTGGAAATTTGGGAAAGACTTTGTATTAAATCAGGGTAATTACCGTAAAGGGCGAATGGGTTTGTCCTACGAAATGGTGATAAATTCTAATCCCTGTATTAGCTATAATATGGAAAATAATACCACCTGTATGATGGTATTAGTCATTGCTCATGCCTGTCAGGGACATAATGCCTTTTTCAAAAATAACTACCTATTCAAAGAGTGGACTTCGGCAGAATCTATTCTAGATTATATGGTTTTTGCCCGCGACTTTGTGCTTAAATGTGAGGATGAATTTGGTTGGGAAGAAGTAGAGGCAGTACTAGATGCCTGCCACGCCCTAATGGAATTCGGGGTGGATAAATATAAAAAGCCATCTAAGTTATCGCCAGCAAAAGAAGAAGCTCGCTTACGTAGATTAGCCAAAGCAAAAACTGAAAATTATAATGAATTGCTCCGAACACTACCCGAGGGGTTGAAGAAGCGAAAAAGAATCTTAGAGAAAAAGGGCAAATTTCCAGTAGAACCGGAAGAGAACATATTATACTTCGTGGAGAAAAACGCTCCGAAATTGCCTGTATGGAAGCGGGAACTAATTCGCATTGTTCGCAAAGTTGCCCAGTACTATTATCCGCAAGGAATGACGAAGGTGATGAATGAAGGTTTTGCTACCTTCATGCATTACCACATCATCAATAAGCTATTCGAGAAAGGTCTTCTGGATGATGGCTTTATGCTGGAGTTTATTAAAAGCCATAGCGGTGTGATCTACCAACCGGCGTACAATAGCCCTTATTTTTCGGGTTTGAACCCCTATACACTAGGTTTCAATATCTTCATGGATATCAAGCGCATCTGTCAGGAACCGACCGAGGAGGATAAAAAGTGGTTTCCCAACCTGATCGGGAAAGACTGGCTGGTGGAAGTACACTATGCGATGGAAAATTTTCGGGATGATAGCTTTATCGCTCAGTACTTGTCGCCCAAGGTCATTAGAGACATGAGATTGTTTACCATTCTGGATGATGAGGATGAGGAACACTACGAAATAACCTCTATTCATAATGAGCGAGGCTACCGAAAAATCAGAGAGTCACTGAGTAAGCAGTATGACCGATCTTATCGAGTGCCTAACATCCAAGTTGAAGCAGTAGATACCCACAAGACCAGTAAACTTACACTCATTCATAAAATCCAGAACGATCGGTTGCTGGATGAGGATGAAGCTGAAGAAACTATTCGGCATTTACGCTACTTATGGGAATTTCCAGTTGAACTTCACTCTCGCAACCGTGCTGGGATAGATGAAGACTTCTATGAGTGCTAGCTAATAGTCTTCTGCCGGCGGCAGTAAGTGCGAATTCTCTCGTAAAAAGTTAATCATCAGCGTTGAGAACTGGGGCGGAAAGTTGGCTTCAAAGACAAAATGCTGAACCTTGGATAAAAACTCTTGAGCTTCGACTGGACTGCTTTTCTGAAGTTCACGGCTGACCATTGCGAGTAACGAGGCTAATGGTTCTCCCATTAGTCGCATATCAAGCAGTAAATGAAATATCTTTTGTTCGTCTTCAAAACCACTTTGCATTGCCAGGCTGGCTAGTCTCCAGCGAATACTAGTCTCGTTCCATTCACCATCACTAGTTTGTTTTTTAGACAAAATAGGCTAGAGGTTTTTGAAATTCTTGTTCTAATTCTTGCCGTAGCTGGGTGGCTTTTTCCGGTCCGGCAATGCCGCTGGCAAGCACACTGACCACTCCACCATTCCCAGCATCGGTTATTCTGGCCCCAAATAGTCCCTTGCCACCGCCGATCTCTTTTACTCGTCTTACAATATGATTAGCCTCATCGTTTCCTAACCCGCACTCAGTGTAGCTCTGGTGAGATTGATACATTAGCTCCCCTAAGAGATTCAGTCGATTAGAGTAGTCCTGAAATTCAGTAGAGTAGTTTTTCAGTATCTGAGCGAAAAGTTTAACCCGGAAGTTTTCGTATACCGGATGTTTAGTACAGTTTCTAATTGAGTAGGTTTTATCACGGTCAATAAATGCCACTTGATCAATACTATATTTGTATTGCTGATAAAACTCATCTCCTGAGAGCGAATCAGGAAGTAAAGGCAAGAACTTGTCTTCAAACTCTGAGGGGTTAATTTCACCAACGTTGCCCCGGTAAGGTAAACTACTGCGATTATTGGTGTTGAATGCTACCTCCAAATCCCGGAGGGACGCACCACTTGCTAGGGCGATAATTGTGTACCCCATAAAGATAGATGCACGGTAGATTTCGTAGGACTCAGAAAGGAAGGTAGTATCAATTCCGGTACCGATACCAATAAACTGTATGGTATCAGGAACCTCGATGGGGTGAAAAATTTCGGGGGGCGAAGCTCTAAATACTGTTAATGTATGGTGTTTAGAAAAGTAAGAGGCAAACTGAGCACCCCCACCAGTGGGGTTAGTGACTAATACATTCTCTGCCTGGAGGGCTAAAGAGGGCAAATTATCTGCGCCTAACTCGCATGAATAAGCGTCAGCTAGTGCTTTTAAAGTAGCTATTTCAATCGAGGCCTGAGTACCTACTCCTTGCTTTAGAGGTAACTCTGTGGCAATAATCAGGTCAATGCCCTCAGCCTTAATATTCTGACTCTCAAAGAACAGTAGCGTAATAGCAATAATTGGAAGAGCCAACTGGCTATTTTCTTTCGATAGCACTTGTTCCCGGACAAAATCATAATTCAATGTAGGGAACTCTCCAATGATGCTAGCGTAATCCGTTTCAAATTCAGCGACCTTTTCACTTTCTACATAGAGCTGCCAACGAAAGGCAGGTGTATCAGAAATAGCGAGATAAGCCGTTGTTGGGCTATCTAAGGGTTTTTGTAGTAATAAGCTACCGGCCAGATCCGTGTTACCACCCATAATATCTAGACGCCCAGGGGCAGTAGCCTGAAATACTTTTTGTTGATGTAAGGCAAAAAAGTCTTTTAGAATCCCTGCAATTTTTTTCATAAATACCTTTCAATTTGTGGTTTGAGTAATAAAAACTGAAGGTCAGTTGTGTATCGAAATGAGGTAGTGGGTTATGGGTTAAATTTGAACAAAAACTATTTACTTGCAAAGTATAATTTTCAGTTCATCTTTTCTAAGCTTATGTCCAATCATAAAGTACAAAATATCATATTTGACCTCGGAGGCGTAATTATTGATCTGGATACTGAAAAAACGTTCCAGGCTTTTCAGAAGGTAATTCCATCACGGAGTCGTCCCGGTAGGGTTGAAGAGGTGGAATTGTTTTTGGAGTACGAAAAAGGATTGATCAGTAGCAGTGAATTTAGGGACGGTATTCGCAAACTAGCCAGCAATGAATCATTAGATGATCAGAAAATTGACAACATTTGGAACAGTATGCTACTACGAATTCCCAAAGCTCGCCTAGAGTTAATGCAGCGCCTTGCTCCAAAATACCGGCTTTTCGTTCTCAGTAACACCAACGAAATTCACGTTACGGCTTTCAATGAAATCGTACGACAAACCTTAGGAAAACCTACAATTAATCACTTTTTCGAAAAGGTTTATTATTCCCACGAAATAAATTTACGTAAACCTGAGCGGGAAATTTACGAATACGTATTAGCCGACAGTCAGCTAGTCCCCGAGCAAACACTGTTCGTTGACGACAAAGAGGAAAACATACTAGCCGCCCAGAAAGTAAACTTACAAACCTTTCATGTAACTAAACAGCAGGATATACTCTCTTATTTTAAAGATTGATGAAGAAGCATTTTCGCAGTTGGGGAGTTCACTTACTATTATTTGTTATCACGCTTACTACTACTACGTTGGCCGGTACAGAGTGGCAGTTTATGCGGTTTGTAGGCTTTGACCTTCGTCCCGTTACCTGGGAGTGGTTTTTAAAGGGCTTTACTTTTTCGCTGCCCTTTCTGGGAATTTTAACCGTTCACGAATTTGGCCATTATTTCACCGCCAAGTGGCACAAAGTGAAAGTAACCTTACCCTATTACATTCCGCTGTGGCTGGGCTTTCTGGGTTGGCTGGGTATTTTCGGTGTTCCTTCTATTGGCACTATGGGTGCATTTATCCGGATTAAAGATTATATAAACTCTCGTACCCAATTTTTTGATATAGGAATAGCCGGACCGTTAGCAGGATTTATAGCAGCATTGGGAGTGCTCTACTATGGCTTTACTCATTTACCAGATAAGGAATATATTTACGAAGTTCATCCGGAATACCGCTACTTTGGAGATGACTTTGAAGAGATTGTCTATCAGAAAGACACCTTTTTCCTCACCGAAGATTACGAAAAACAGTTCGGTGCTACTCCTACTTACTGGCCCGACACATTGTGGTTTGGTCCCGGACCGGGTACAATAGAAGTGGGAAACAACCTGACCATGACATTTTTCAGTAAGTACGTGGCAGGAGAGAACGATTGGGTACCCAACGGCCACGAATTAATTCACTACCCCTGGCTTTTCGCAGGCTATTTAGCATTATTTTTTACCGCAATAAACTTGCTACCGATAGGTCAGCTTGACGGTGGCCACATCTTATACGGATTAATCGGGCGTTACCACAAAAAAGTATCAGCAGGATTATTCATACTATTCGTCTTATACGCCGGTATGGGTACACTCAGTTTGTCGGATTCTTTTGATAGTATCATTTGGGGAATACCGCTTTACATCGGGTTTTTGTACGTGTTATTCTCTCGACTCACCCGTTCACCTCAGACAAATCTGATGGTAGCTGTAGCCGTTTTTGCTACTCAGTTTCTATTTTCCTCGTATTTTGATTTTCAGGGTTACACTGGCTGGTTATTGTTTGCTTTCCTTATCGGCAGGGTATTAGGAATCTACCATCCGGTGACTTTCATAAATGAACCACTTAATCTTACTCGCAAGATATTGGGGTGGCTGGCCCTAGTAGTATTTGTCCTTTGTTTCAGTCCCGAACCCTTTGTTGTGTAATGGTCATTATTTTAGTGTTAATTTTCATTATCCTTTAATCCTTTTTCCGATAATTGATTACTTTCACAACCTACCCTTACTAAGTTATTATGAGAATAGAAATTCCCCGAGAAGTTGAGCGTTTCGGCCCCATTATGTTTCACGATGTGCAGAAAGTGTATGAGCTGGATGCTGGGTTGAGATTTGCCAAAAATGAAGGACAAGAAAACTCTACAATTGTTCGCTTATCGCAAGAGTCCATCAATGGCATTGAAGAGAAGATGGTTATTGTGGTGCCAGTAATGGAGGAGCGGATAAAGTTGATTGAAGGTGTGTTATGCGGTATCCCTAACGACTGCCTCACTATTGTCGTATCGAATAGCCCACGTGAACCTATTGACCGTTTCTATATTGAAAAGGATGCGATAGAGCATGCAGCCCGATTCATGAATAAGGATATACTGGTCTTCCACCAGAAAGACCCACTATTAGCCAAAGCCTGTCAGGCATCGGGCTACAAATATATTCTGGATAAGCAGAACAGCGTGATGGATGGTAAAGCGGAAGGAATGATTCTGGGTACTATGTTAGCCAATCTTACGGGACGGAAATACATTGGTTTTATTGACTCGGATAACTTTTTTCCGGGGGCGGTACTGGAGTACGTAAAAGAATACTGCGCTGGCTTCTGTTTGGCTAAATCGCGCTACTCTATGGTACGAATCTCCTGGCATAGTAAACCTAAGATTGTGCAGTCTAATCTGTTTTTTGCTAAACGAGGTCGAGCTTCTGAGCATACCAATCGGATTTTGAACTCGCTTATTAGCACCTACACTGGTTACGGGACCGAAATAATTAAGACTGGAAATGCGGGTGAACACGCCATGTCAATGGATTTGGCCGCTAAACTGGATTTCTCTTCCGGCTACTCCATTGAGCCTTACCACTATATTAACATGTTGGAAAGGTTTGGCGGAATTAGTGGTAATCCGGAAAAAGATGTGCTGAAAAACCGAATCGAACTATTCCAGATTGAATCTCGCAACCCTCACTTACACGAAGTGAAGGGTGACATTCACGTGCAGGATATGAGCCGAGCGGCAATGGAGGTAATTTATCGGTCACCAATTTGTCCCGAATCGTTGAAAGAAGAGATTCTGGACGATTTGTATAATCGTAAGTTATTGAAGTCTGGAGAAAAGCTGCCGGAAACGCTATCGTATTATCCAGCTATCTGCAACGCTGATTTGAAAAAGTTCGCTAAGACTCTGGAAAATCACGAATATGCTAAGTTCTTCAAAGCTAGCACCATCAAAAAGGTAAAGAACGAAACCCCTGGACTTATTCGCGAAAAGATTGAGGGAAACGTAGAGCACCTGCCTGATCAAGATAAGGTACTGGAAATGAAGTAAGCGATGGAGCGGGTCATTTTCACTGATCTTGATGGAACACTACTTGATTTCCAGGATTACTCGTATTCAACTGTTCACCCAGTACTACCAAAGTTGGAAGCACTGGGAATTCCGGTGGTGTTCTGCTCATCCAAGACTCGAGTGGAGCAGGAATTTTATCGTCAGGCTCTAAACAATCAAAATCCATTCATTACCGAAAATGGTAGTGCCATTTTTATTCCAAATGGTTACTTTTCTTTCATAATCGATCAATCAGCTAATTCTGAGTATCCGGTAGATCAACAGGAAAACTATTCGGTAATTCGGCTAGGTGAGACGTACAGCTATGTACGATCTAAAATTCAAACCGCTAGAGAACAAGTTAGCATTGATCTTTGGGGATATGGAGATTTATCACTAAAGGAAATAAAAGAAATAACTGGGCTTGATAGCGGCTTTGCCCAACGAGCTTCCTCCCGCGATTACTCGGAAACATTGTTGAAGGGTAATAAAATAGGCCAGCCGTTTAAAGATTTTAAAGCTCTACTTGCTGAAAGTGGTTTGAGTTGTGTATCAGGTGGTAAATTTCATACGGTAATGGGTGCAAAAAGTGATAAAGGTAAGGCGGTAAAATTGTTGACGGCGCTTTATCAACGAGAATTTGGAACGGTAGAGACTATTGGTCTGGGAGATTCGGCTAACGATATTCCGCTATTAGCGGTGGTGGACCGAGGTTATCTGGTGCAAAAACCGGGTGGAAAATGGTCGGAAACGACTGAACCAAATATAACAAAGATAGATAAGGTAGGGCCGGAAGGCTGGATTGATGTAGCCAAGTCAATTATTTCCGTATAGATCAAGTAGTTCACGAAGTTCTACCAATGTATTGGCATCTTCAGCTGATTTATCCAATCGCCATCTCAGTATGCGGGGAAACCGCAAAGCAACCCCAGATTTATGTCGGCTGGATCGCTGAATACCTTCAAAAGCAATTTCAAACACCAATTCCGGATTCACCGAACGAACCGGTCCGAATTTCTCGCGGGTATTACGTTTCACAAAAGCATCTACTTTACGAATCTCGTCGTCAGTTAATCCCGAGTAAGCTTTGGCGAATGGGACCAATCGTTGACTCCCGTTGTATTCATCCCAGACAGCAAAGGTGTAATCGGTGTACAATCCCGACCGTCTGCCGGTACCGCGCTGAGCGTTAATCAGCACTCCGTCAATGGTAAGCGGATCAACCTTCCACTTCCACCAGTCGCCTCGCTTGCGACCTACTTGGTACGTACTATTTTTTCTTTTGATCATAAAGCCCTCGGCCATTAGCGAGCGAGATTGTTCTCTCAAGTTAGCTAGCACTTTCCAGTCAGCTGCCTCCACCACATCTGACAACTGAAAAGGAGGAATAGATTCTTTGGTATTCTCATATAATTCCTTCAGTTGTTTTCTTCTTTTTTCTAGCGGCGATTCTCTAATATCATCTCCGTCCCATTCCAGAAGGTCGTAGGCTCTAACTACAATTGGAGCGTTTTTTAGAATTGTTTTAGTGACATTTTTCCTCCCTATCCGGGTTTGCAATAGAAAAACTTAAAATTTCACCATCGATGAAGGGCAAGATCTCTCCATCGATCACCGTTCCGGATGGCAAATTCTCCCGAAAAACCACCAGCTCAGGAAATTTATCGGTTAGCAAATCTTCTCCTCTAGACCAGATATAAAGCTTATTTTCACGCACAATGATCTGGGAGCGGATACCGTCCCACTTCCATTCCACTTGCCAGTCAGAAACCGGGCCTAAGTCGGGAATCTCTTCCGTATTGACTGGGTGAGCTAGGAAGAAAGGGTAGGGGCGAGAGAGGTTATCTTCCTGGTTTTCCTCCAACACTAGTGATTTAAACGAAACGGTATTGGGGTTCCAGTTACCCATTAAGCGGTGAGCTACCAAGGTTTTATCTAGCTGATTTTGTTCGGCCAGTGCCCGAATAGCAAGGTTTTGCGAAACCCCAATTCTAAAGCTGCTGGTCATGAGCTTGGTGAAAACAAATCGTTCTGGCTGGGTCATCTGCTGCCAGGCGACCAGTATTTTTTCCTTCTTCTCGCTTTCATCTAATTTAGCTAGGTCTTGCAAATAGTCTATCCAGTAAGCTAAAGGCTGATCTTGAGATTTAGTAGGAGGAGGGAGTAATAACGAAATGGTTTCAGCCAAATCACCCACAAATGAATAAGATTCACGGAATAGCCATTCGGGTAATTCTGCTAGTTCCATCGCCCAACTTTTCAGTAGGGTAGAGTTTACGGGGCGTTTAGGGCGTTTGTGGCTAAAGAATGCTATCGTCCAAAGTTTATCTCGATCGGGGGCGGTAGCAAAATAATCTTTCAGTAAAGCTACTTTGTCGTTAGTTTTGTTGGTCTGATCTAGCTGAACAAATAACTGAGCAAACTGCTTCATAATCAGAAAATCGAACTTGCGAAACGATCAAATGTTTTGTATCTCGCTAGCCGTGACCAACCGCCTATCATGAAGAAATTTTTATCCTACACGCTGTTTTTCGCATTGATATCAGCACCAACTTTCTCCCAAAATTTACCTTCTAAACCAAACATCATTGTGTTTATTGCCGATGACGCAGGCTGGAGAGACTTTGGTTGCTACGGCAATTCCGCTATCAGAACTCCAACTATAGACCAGTTAGCCGAAACGGGTATTCGCTTTAACAACGTTTTTTTACCATCGCCCCAGTGTAGTCCAACCCGCACCAGTTTACTGATCGGCCAGTTTCCCCACACCCTTCGTACCGAAGATTTACACACACCGTTGGAGAAGGGTCAGAAAGTAGTTCCTCACTATCTGAAAGAAGCTGATTACTACAGTGCTTTATTAGGTAAGTCACATATTGGGGAATCAGCCACCGGGCAGTTCGACTATTTCAATCCGGGTAAAGGAAACCCTCGGGGGGAAGACCTCAAAACAGTACTAACAGAAGCGGGTGATCAGCCGTTTTTTGTCTGGTTTGCCTTTTTTGATCCCCACCGCAGCTATCAACCTAATACGATTGCCAATAGTCATGACCCTTCCGAAGTAATCATTCCTCCCTATTTGGCCGATACCCCGGAAACCCGTCAGGATTTAGCTATGTACTACGATGAAATCGGCCGAATGGATAGTACAATGGGAAGCGCTCTGAAAATTTTAGAAGATGCTGGGAAGCGGGAAAATACGATTATCATTTTTATGAGCGATAATGGCAAACCATTCACCCGAGCCAAAGGAACTCTTTACGATGAAGGAATTAAAACTCCGTTTATTATAAACTGGTCAGAGGCTATTCAGGATGCTAGGGTCGATAATCAACTATTGACCACCCTCAGACTGGCACCAACAATACTAGACCTAGCGGGAGTAGAAACACCACCTTCAATGTTCGGAAATAGTTTTGCGGAAAACCTGGTTCAGGAACAATCCATTGCAGATGAATACGTTTTTAGCGAAAGAAACTGGCACGATTGTGACGAACATATGCGCAGTGTCCGAAGCGATAGCTTCAAATTAATTGTCAATAGCTATATCAACTTGCCCCACGGTACTGCGGCTGATCTGGCGGGAAGTCTATCGCATCAATCACTGTTACGACTAAAAGAACGAGGGGAGCTGAATCAGGCGCAGTCATTAATTTTTCAGGTACCTAGACCCGAAATAGAGTTTTATGATGTAAAAAATGATCCGTATGAGCTAAATAATCTGGCTTTTCAGTCTAAATATCGTCCGCTAATTCAGAAGCATTATGCGATTTTACAGCGGTGGATGGAAGAAACCGATGATTTTATGCCGCATTTTCGCAGAAGGTACGATAACACTGATAGGGTAAGTGGGACAATGTATCGGCGAGGTCGGCCCGAAATGTACGCCCCTTTGCCAGATAAATAAAAATAATACAATAGTTTAACAATAATATAATAAAAATTAAAGTTGAATAATCAGTTAAATGAGTGAAAAGTAAGTTTTTCCGAGAAATATATAAGCTAAGTGCTAAACAAAGATGAATATTTGCAATGTATTAGCTTAAACACTGTTTCTCGCTGCTTGAGATGAGATTTGTAAGTTCTACCACAAAGTACATTATTGTCGGAATGATGCTTTCGGCATGTCATCGAGGAATGATCTGCCCGGCTTTTCAGAGCAGCTTCATTTTGGATGATAGCGTACGAACTGAACATTTCTCGCTATTTGAAGGCGATACTAGTTTCATTCCCAAGCAATTCATAACAGATAAAGGTCGTTACGGAATTATCGACGAGATCAGTTACTCCAAAAGATACAACGATATCAAAACGGTAGAAATGGTGACGGTATTTCCTCCCGGCGAATCGGTCTCTATGGATTCCGCTTACGTTGATCCTCTCGCCGCACCTGATGATCCGTTCATGTCTCCCGCCGATACTACCGAGACCCCGATTATTACCAATCAGAACCCTCAGTAGCCTAAATAACGATATTTACGATTCGCTTAGTTACTACAATTACTCGCTTCGGCGTTTTTCCTTCCGTCCATCGCTGTACAGTTTCATCTGCTAAAACTTGCTGTTCAATGTCTTCTTTAGAAGTCTCTAGTGAGAAGTTCATTTTGGTTCGTACTTTTCCATTGATTGAAATAGGATACTCATGGGTATCTTCAATCAGGTATTTCTCATCGTAAACCGGAAAAGTTGCCAAGACAATACTATCGTCGTGTCCTAATTTTTGCCAGAGTTCTTCTGCAACGTGAGGAGCAAAGGGGGAAAGGATGATTAATAAGTCGTTGAGAATCTGCCGTTTCCTGCACTTAAGCGAAGTAAGCTCGTTTACGCAAATCATAAAACTACTAACCGTAGTATTGAAAGAATAACTTTCAATGTCTTCTTGGGCCTTTTTAATGGTCTTATGCAGTGTTTTTAGCTCGGCATTGGTTGCTGCTTCATCCGATACCGAAAATTGCTCATTATCATCATGGAATAATCGCCAGAGCTTGCGTAAAAACTTAAATACTCCATCAATGCCGTTAGTGTTCCAAGGTTTAGACTGCTCCAGTGGCCCTAGGAACATCTCGTAAAGTCTTAGCGTATCCGCCCCGTATTGTTCCACTACATCATCCGGGTTTACCACATTGAACAGTCGTTTAGACATTTTCTCCACTTCCGATCCACAGATGTATTGACCATTCTCCAGAATAAATTCGGCTTCTACCAAATCTTCTCGCCAGTTTCGGAATGCGTCTAGGTCTAACACATCGTTGGTGACCAAAGAAATATCTACATGCATGGGCGATACTTCGTACTGGTTCTTCAGTCTGTAGGAGACAAATTGGTTTTTCCCCTGTACTCGATACACAATGCTAGATTGCCCCTGAATCATGCCCTGATTGATGAGTTTTTTATAAGGTTCGTCTACGGTAACAAAACCTCGGTCGTACAAGAACTTCGTCCAGAACCGGGAATAGAGCAAATGGCCAGTAGCGTGTTCGGTGCCGCCAATGTACAAATCCACACTCTCCCAATAAGACTGCTTTTCTTTACTTACCATCTCCTCATCGTTTTGAGGGTCCATGTAGCGGAAATGGTACCAGGATGACCCTGCCCATCCGGGCATGGTGGTTAACTCGTACGGATAAGCGTTTTGGTACTTCCAGTCGGTAGCCCGCCCTAAGGGTGGCTCACCGGTTTCAGTGGGTTTGTATTCATCTACTGAGGGCAACTCTAATGGTAATTCTGATTGGTCAATGAGGTAGGGAATATCATTCTTAAAGTAGACTGGCACTGGTTCGCCCCAGTAACGTTGACGGCTAAATACCGCGTCCCGCATTTTATAATTTACTTTGGCAACTCCCACTCCTAACTCTTCAGCTTTATTAATCGCCGCCTTAATGGCATCGTGAGAGTCCATGCCATTCATAAAATCGGAATTAATGATAGTTCCGTGTTTTATCTCGGTAGGGTCTTCCAGGTTTTCGGTACCTTCAATCACGAGTACAATTGGTAGGTCAAAATGTTGGGCGAAGCGAAAATCCCGATCGTCTGATGAAGGCACGCCCATGACTACGCCCGTGCCATAACCGGCTAGTACGTAATCGGCTACCCAGATAGGCACAGGTTCATTAGACAATGGGTTGATTGCGTAGGAACCAGTAAACACCCCTGATACAGTTTTAACATCAGCCATCCGGTCTCGTTCCGAGCGGTTAACTGCTGTTTCTACGTAAGCCGACACTTCATCTTTGCGATCAGTCGCAGTAAGTTGGTCAATTAGCTCATGTTCCGGGGCTAAAGTGATGTAGGTAACCCCAAAGGTGGTATCAGGCCGGGTAGTAAATGCTGTAAGCGTAATATCTGAATCTTGCACCCGAAAATCCAATTCACAGCCGTTGGAGCGGCCAATCCAGTTGCGCTGCATTTCCTTTAGCGAATCAGTCCAGTCAATGCGTGCAAGCCCCTCCAACAAGCGGTCGGCGTAGGCGGTGATTCGCATCATCCACTGCTTCATTTTTTTACGTTCAACCGGGTAACCACCCCGTTCGGAAAAGCCGTCTTTTACTTCGTCGTTAGCCAACACGGTGCCCATAGCCGGGCACCAATTAACTACGGTATCAGCCAGATAGGTAAGACGATAGTTAAGTAGCATTTTTTGCTGTTCATCCTCTGACATATCCTTCCACTCTGCCGCTGAGAACTGAGGGGTTTCATCATCACAAGCGGCTTGTACTAATTCGTTTCCTTCTTCCTCAAATTTGGAAATTAACGTTTCAATGGGTTCAGCTTTATCCGTGGTTTGATCGTACCAGCTTTCAAATAACTGCATGAAAATCCACTGCGTCCAGTGGTAGAAGTTTGGGCTGCTGGTCTGCACCTCCCGGCTCCAATCGTAGGAAAAACCGAGGTTTTTGAGTTGCTGTTTATAACGATTAATATTCTCGGCAGTGGTAATTTCTGGATGTTGCCCGGTTTGAATGGCGTACTGCTCGGCAGGTAAACCGAAGGAATCGAATCCCATTGGGTGCAATACATTAAATCCTTTCAAGCGCTTGTAGCGGCTGACAATATCGGAAGCAATATAACCCAACGGATGACCTACGTGCAGTCCTGCTCCGGAAGGATAGGGGAACATATCGAGTACGTAGTACTTGGGCTTGGTGAGGTCTACTTCAACGTGGTAAATATTATTATCGCGCCAGTGCTTTTGCCACTTTTTTTCAATAGCCTGAGAATCGTATGATGCCATATTGACCGTTCATTTTTTGAAATGCCAAAATTAGCAGATTTAGGCTAGAAACAATAGTAGATAATCGTCAATCACTTTTTCAATAAGTAGCCTTCGCCTTCGCAATAGATTTCCAACTTTTCTCAAGCCAATTGGTAAACTGATTTGGTTTTTGAGCATAGATTTTCTTTCCCAGAATGATCGCTTCCTGTTGATGAGTCTTTCGGCGAGTAGCGATAAATTCAAATAGTAGCTGCCAATTGGAATCGCCTTTGAGCTTTGAGTTCAGGATAGTTTCGTGGAGTACGAAGAGGTCATGCTCAGCCCCTAAGGAATCAGTAAGTTGGTGAAGCTCACCTTCCCAAACATCCAGCATAGCTGGCCAAACTTCTCGGATTGTATATAGCTGATAACGGAGATACTTAGCCCGTTTTCGCCACTCGTGAAAGTTTTCAGGATCAGGATCTTTGATTACTACTTTCATCATGTTTCTTCCCCGAGCGTATACTTTCTCCAGTCCATTAGCCAAAGCATCAAAACCTTCTTCATCCAATTCATAATTTGTAATGTATTCTTCGGCATTCGTTAATTTGTATTTAGTTTTTTTGGGGAGTTGATCACGATTAATCTGGTAGCGGGTTACGGCTGCTTTTTTGGCTGATAAATGGTGAACCACGGTATTCAATAGACTCTTCAGAGTGGGTTGCTTCACTTGATTGTGTAGCGTAGATACAACCTCCAGTAGTGCCGCAGTATCACGTGCCTCAGACAGCAATCTGCCAATATCTCTGAAGTAGGCATTAGTTTTCTTATAAGTGTTAGACGGTACTGAGAGACGTGCCAACCGCAGCACGGCTCGAATTTTTTTTAATTCTTTACGAGCTTCGTGAATACCTGCGTGATGGTTATTGGATTGAAGGGCTGAACGGCAACTCTCTACTTGGAGGGTAAGTATTTCCTGTATTTGCGATGATACATCATTTTTGACTGATAGGGTAGTTTTCATAGTAATAACAGCCTTGTTTCATTAACATAATAAATTCAAAATCAGTTATTTATAATAAATATATCGAACTTTTAGATTATATCTTGAATAGTCTGGAAAGGGTGGATGTATCCAATTTTTGCCAATGTGTGCTGATAGTCTTGGGCTTCCTCTGGCCAGTTCGCTAACTCTAGTTTGCCCTTCGGTAATCGTAAATTAGCTTCACTTGAGTCAAAATAGCTGCTAGAAATGTGTTGAAAGGGTAGGTGATAAACTCCAGAAACCTCGCGGTGATGGATAAAAAAATAGACCAAGTCAACTACATCATCCGCGAAAGTAATTGACAGTATTTCAGGTGTTGCCTTATCAGATGTTAACCTTGACAATAACGTTGGTAGCTTAATGGTTTGTAACTGATTTTCACCAGGATTACTTTCTACTTGATCAGAGAGAAAGTAAAGATTTTGTACGATCAATACCGACCAAAAAAATGGAGTAGTAAGGTTCTTGGTAAGTCTATAAAATAAGCCTTCCTGCTCAGTCAACGCCAAAAAAGGTATCTGAAATTGATAGGCTGCTTGCCAGAAATCGGCAAATAGCGTTTGATTAATAGTTGCTTGGAGAGAATCGCACCAAATGATGAATTCAATTTCGTCAGCTTGATCTTTGATCCAATCGTTTAGTTGAGAATAGCTAACCCAATGCCAGTACTGAACCGACTGCTGAACTAGTTCATCGCTAATCGTATCGTTCACACCAGTTAAAACCAGGTAGTTAAAATTTTCTTCATTTAATTTCTTGGCCACCATTTGGCCGATTTGGGTTGGCGCACCCACAATTACTATCATGTGTTTTGGAAGGTTATTGAGTAAGTCTAAAGAACTGAATATAGCGGACGGATTGTTTATATTTGCAAAAAATCGCGCAGAATCATGATATACGTGAGCCGAAAGGAGCATTTTAACGCTGCCCACAAGTTATATAATCCGAATTGGACTAGAGAAAGGAACGAAGAAGTGTTTGGACCTTGCGCCAACGAAAACTGGCACGGTCATAACTTTGAACTTATTGTCACGGTTAAAGGTAAGCCTGATCCTGAGACGGGCTTTGTGGTTGACCTGAAACAACTTAGCCAGATCATTAAGAAATCTATCATCGACAAGGTAGATCACAAAAATCTTAATGTTGATGTAGATTTCATGCGAGGTAAGATGGCTAGCTGTGAAATTCTAGTAGAAGAGTTTTGGAAAATTCTCGCTCCCGAAGTTGCCAAAATAACCTCTCGTGGACAGCTACATTCCATACGGTTATTTGAAACCCGGAATAATTTTGTGGAGTTTTTTGGCGAAGGTTTAGATCTAAGCCATTCAGTAACGATACCTCAGGAACATCCGGAACCTGCCCTAGAAGCATGAAATATTACTTAGTTGCCGGAGAGCGCTCCGGCGACCTTCACGGTGGGAATCTAATTCGGCAGATTCACCGACTTGATCCTAATGCTCAGGTTCGCTGTTGGGGTGGGGATGCTATGCAAGGGGCTGGGGCCGAGTTGGTAACGCATTACCGCGATATGGCCTTTATGGGATTCCTGGAGGTGGTAAAGAACTTAAAGACCATTAGCAACTTCCTAAAAATTTGTAAACAAGATCTACTAAGCTTCCAACCAGATGCCGTTATTCTGATTGATTATCCGGGCTTTAACTTGCGGATTGCCAAATTTGCCAAGAAACAAGGTTGGCCAGTCTACTACTACATCGCACCCAAAACCTGGGCCTGGAATGCCAAAAGAACTCACAAGTTACGTAAATACGTAGACCGAGTCTTTTCTATTCTACCCTTTGAAGAATCCTTCTTTAAAAAATACGACGTAAATGTTACTTACGTAGGCAACCCCCTGCTAGATGCTATTGATGGTTTTCAGCCCGACCCAATGTTCCGTACTCAACAAAATATTCCACAAAAATCTATCATTGCCTTACTGCCGGGTAGTCGAAAACAGGAAATTGAAAATGTATTGTCAGTCATGTTGGAAGTAGTGTCCCGTTTCCCAGAAGCTCACTTTGTGGTTGCTGCGGTAGGTAATCTTCCGGCCTATTATTATAATCTGGTACGATCTCATTCGCAGGTAAGTATAGTGACTGATCAAACTTATCAGGTTTTGCAGATAGCTGACCTAGCCATTGTTACTTCGGGTACTGCAACGTTGGAAACTGCTTTATTTAATGTTCCTCAGATAGTGGTTTATAAAACCAGTACCGTCTCTTACCGAATAGCTAGAACGCTTATCCGAGTTCCCTACATTTCATTGGTCAATTTAATTATGGACCGTGAGGTGGTTCCTGAGCTTATCCAGAATGATTTTTCATCTGATAACATAGGCGAAATAGCCCGAGAGCTGGTGACCAACAGTTCTCGTCGGGTATCGCAGTTAAATGCCTATTCAGAATTACGTCAGAACCTAGGCACTTATCCAAGTTCGTGTAAGGTAGCTGAAGAAGTGGTAAACGAAATATCTTTAAAGCAGCAATTTTAGTATGGTTAGGCAATTGGAGATTTGTGTTGATTCACTGCAGTCAGCTTTAACGGCAGAAGAAGGAGGGGCCAATCGTATTGAGCTATGTAGCGGGTTGGAACTAGGTGGACTTACTCCTGATCCGGCTTTATTCAAACTAGTAAAAGAGAAGCTCAGCATTCCAGTGTTTGTCCTCATTCGTCCTCGTATGGGTGGATTTGTTTATGACCACTTAGATCGGGAAGTTATGGGGGCGAGTATCCGATACTTTAAGGAAATGGGAGCTGATGGATTAGTACTAGGGGCTTTAACGGATGAAGGAGAGGTAGACCAACCATTGATGCAGAAGTTTATTCAATTAGCTTCACCTTTACCCGTAACTTTTCACCGAGCCTTCGATCAGATCCCTGACCCAACAAATGAGTTACCGAAACTTCTCGAGTTAGGAGTTAAAAGAATACTTACTTCTGGTCAGCAAGCTAAAGCAGTTTTAGGTTTGGATCTTTTAAGAAAAATCAATGATTTAGTTGAAGACAAAATTATAATTCTAGCCGGAGGAGGAGTTGCCAGTCAGAATGTAGAGCGGCTACTGAATATCGGTTTTAATGAGGTGCATGCGTCTGCTCGTATTAGTGCAAAACCTGAAAATAGAGAAAATAGCCTCTCTCTTTCTCAGGGAGAAATATCTGATGCTTACCGATTCGCTGATTTACAGGAGATTATTACCTTGCGAAAGATACTTGATGAATATGATACGATTAGCACTTAGTGTAATTGTTACGTTATTGTTAATGGTTCAAATGGGTTTCTCACAATCACTGCCTAGTTTGAAGGTCATGACATTTAATATTCGGTATGATAATCCTGGCGATGCAGAACACGCTTGGGAGCACCGAAAGGAAAGAGTCGCCAGTATACTGTACTTCTACAATGTCGATGTGTTTGGATTACAAGAGGCACTACACCACCAATTAATTTACCTTGAAGAACAGTTTCCTAATTATGAGCGAATAGGAGTAGGCCGAGACGATGGAAAGGAAAAAGGTGAATACTCGCCAATCTTTTTCAATCCTTCCATTTTGGAAAGCATTGATCAGGGTACATTATGGCTTTCTAAAACTCCAGATAAACCTAGTAAGGATTGGGATGCGGCTTTACCTCGAATTGCCACGTGGATCTTGCTGCGTCATATCTCTACCAAAGATACGCTACTGGTTTGTAATACACACTTTGATCATCGAGGGGAAACTGCCAGATTGGAGAGTGCGAAGTTTCTTAAAGAAAAACTGCCTCAAATGGCGAAAAACTATCCGGTTATTTTAATGGGTGATTTTAATAGTTCACCTGAATCAGAGCCGTATCAGACTTTAGTTAATGGAGATACCTTTCTTGATGCTAAGAAAGCCAGTGAAATTCCCTCCATTGGACCAGAACGTACATTTAGCGGTTTTAAAGTCACCCCGGAATTAACAAGCGATAGAATTGATCATATTTTTATCACCAGTGGGTTAGATGTTTTGCGACATGCAACTATCAGTGAAGAGCAGAATGGCAGCTACCCGTCTGATCATTTTCCGGTTTTTGCTGAGCTAAGCTGGTAATTTGTTACCCTTAGATTTTCTAATTCTATTCTCACTAATTAAATAGCTCAAACTATGAAATTATTATTAGCTTTTTTCATCTCTTTTTTGTTCAGTGCTCTCGTAGTTATTAACCCGTTTACATCCTCAGAAAATACTCCTTCGGTTACTCTATCCGATGAATCTGACTGGCAACTGGTCTCTACTAATAATGAGCCTTTAGCTCGGCACGAAAATGCATTTACCGAGCTGAACGGTAAGTTTTATCTAATCGGCGGTAGAACCAATAAGCCAATAAACATTTTTGACCCTGCTACAAATACTTGGTCTGAAGGAGCTACACCACCGCTGGAGATGCATCATTTTCAGGCGCTACCCTATCAGGGTAAGATCTACGTATTGGGAGCATTTACCGGCGGCTTTCCTCGCGAAACACCTGTTCCTGACGTATACACTTATGATCTGGCTACTGATAAATGGGAAATAGTTGCGAGTATTCCCGAGGACCGACGAAGGGGTGCTGCTGGAGTAGTTGCTTATCAGGATAAAATCTATGTAGTCTGTGGCATACAAGATGGTCACTACGACGGACATGTCAGTTGGCTAGATGAGTTTGATCCTGCTACTGGTGAATGGACTAAACTTGCCGATGCCCCTCGGACACGTGATCACTTTCAGGCAGCTGTTATTGGAGACAGATTGCTGGCTGCTGCGGGTAGAAATACTTCGGCCAAGACCGGAAAAACCATGGAGCTGACTATTGCCGAAGTAGATGTTTATGATTTCAATTCTGGAAAATGGGAAACCTTAGAGCAACCTTTACCTACCCTACGAGCTGGAACCGCCTCAGTCGTACAAGGTAATCAACTGATTGTCATTGGAGGAGAGAGCGGTGAGCAGGTACCTGCTCATAGTGAAGTTGAAGCCTACAGTTTTGGTTCAAAAAAATGGTCTCATCTTGCCAACCTTCAGCAAGGCCGACATGGAACCCACGCACTTATTTATCAAGATACAATTTTTGTGGCAGCGGGGAGTGGTAATAGGGGAGGAGGGCCAGAGCTTACCAGTATGGAAAAATTTTCACCCTAAGACAGAAGAATTTGAAAATAGGTTACTGAGTGGTGCGGTTTTTGTAAAAAAAATAGGTAGGCAAATGCGCTACCTATTTTCCCAGTAATGAAGAAGTAAACAGTGGGAAGTAAAAATGCAATCTATTGATTTTGAATGAATCTACCCATTTTTTTAAAAAAAAATTAGCAAATCAGGTAAATTCGCCTGATTTACTTTTTTTTCTGCTACCCAATATTGCTTTCGTGCTACCCATTTCAACTTATAATCGTACAAAATCTACTACACTCGTTTTACAGAGTATTATCTATCTAAGATAAAAGAAGGGTTAGGCCGCAGTAAGCCGTTTGAACTTGGATTTCTCGAAACGATCCTGCGCGTAATCACGATCAATGCTAAACTCCTTGATTTCGGTTTGAGAGGGTAATTCGTACATCGCATCAGTGATGATTGCCTCACAGATTGACCGTAATCCTCTAGCTCCCAACTTGTACTGAATTGCTTTATCAACTATGTAATCAAGCGCTGAGTCTTCAAATGTCACTTCAATACCTTCCATCTGGAAGAGCTTGTGATACTGTTTGGTGAGCGCATTCTTAGGCTCAGTCAGTATCATCTTCAAAGTTTCTTGGCTGAGAGGGTCGAGGTGGGTGAGAACGGGTAGACGACCAATCAATTCTGGGATTAGGCCAAATTGCTTTAAATCTTGGGCAGTAACATACTGTAAGAGGTTATCCTTATCAATGTGAAGATCAGAAACATTGGTTTTAGAACCGGTGAAACCTAATGGCTGTGTGTTAAGCCGGTTAGCAATTAACCGCGAGATGCCATCAAAAGCCCCACCACATATAAATAATATATGCTCAGTGTTGATCGTAATCATCTTCTGGTCAGGATGCTTACGACCGCCCTGCGGTGGCACATTGACACTAGTACCTTCTAGTAATTTAAGTAACGCTTGCTGAACGCCTTCACCACTAACATCTCGGGTGATAGATGGATTATCCGACTTTCGGGCGATTTTATCTATCTCATCAATATAGACAATACCCCGCTCTGCTGATTCCACGTCGTAATCAGCAGCTTGCAGCAGACGGGTGAGAATACTTTCAACATCTTCGCCTACGTAACCAGCTTCAGTAAGTACAGTGGCATCGGCAATACAAAAGGGTACCTGGAGTATTTTAGCAAGCGTACGAGCTAAGTAGGTTTTTCCAGTGCCAGTCTCGCCAACCATGACGATGTTGGACTTCTCAATAGAAATTTCCTCCTTGTCTTCCCGTTGCATTAGTCGTTTGTAGTGGTTGTATACCGCTACCGACATCACTTTCTTGGCATCATCTTGCCCTACTACGTACTCATCCAAGTAAGTTTTTATCTCCTTAGGCTTGATGAGGGTAAATTCCGGATTAGTACTTTTGCCCTTGATTTTGAGTTCTTCTTCCAGAATTTGCTGGGCTTGATTGATGCAGAAATTGCAGATATGGGCGTTGATGCCAGAAATCATCAAGTCCACATCTTTCTTCGTTCTTCCGCAAAACGAGCAGGTGATTTGCTGAGGCATAATATAGTCTCGAGGTTGGTTGTCAGTAGAAAGCAGTAAACGGGTAGATAAGTTCCCGTCTACTACTTTAGCAAGTTAGTAATATTTACGACTCGTTGCGAATCTTGGAAGTAACCCCTCGGTCTAGCACTTCATCAATCAGACCGTACTCTTTGGCTTCGGTAGGTCGCATCCAGTAATCACGATCTGAGTCTTGCTCAATCTTCTCGAAAGTTTGTCCGCTATGGTCGGCAAGAATTTGATAAAGATCACGGCGCAATTCTAAGGTTTGCTTCAGGGTAATCTCCATGTCTTTAGACTGACCTTGCATACCGCCACTGGGTTGGTGAATCATAATGCGAGCGTGTGGAAGCGCAGCACGCTTATCCTTAGCACCACCAGCTAGAAGTACAGCACCCATAGATGCAGCTAATCCAGTACAGATGGTAGCAACATCGGGAGTAACAAACTGCATGGTGTCGTACATACCAAGTCCGGCATATACCGAACCACCGGGGCTGTTAATGTACAGCGAGATGTCTTTCTTAGGGTCAACAGATTGTAAGAACAATAACTGAGCAGTAATAATATTCGCGATGTTCTCTTCCACTTGCATGCCTAAGAAGATGATGCGATCCATAATTAGTCGTGAGAATACATCAATCTCGCGGAAGTTAGTAGGGCGTTCTTCAATGACTGCCCGCGTCATTCCTTCCACTCGGTGAACGTAGTTATCAAAAGTGAGGCCGTTAATACCTTGATCTTTTACCGCAAATTTGCGGAATTCATCTTTGTTAATCATTTCTAAAAGTATTTTGGGTAAGAATTAATCATTCAGACGTATTTATAACATCTTTATTGTGACAAATTGTTATGGATGGAGTTATTGACCATTCTTGACAACCTCATTAAAAGTATCCACGTTTACTTCTTCCTTCTCAATGGTAATCTCTTCTTTGATATACTCGAAAACCTTTTCAGACTGCACCTGGCTGAAAACCTGCATGTAATTATTGCCATTCTCGCCTTTCAGGTAATTATCAACAATCGGATCAAATCGTTCATCAGCTTCAAACTGAGAGCCGTAAACGCCAAATTGGGAAAGAACTAGTTCTCGAGCTTTATTTTTGACATCCTCATAATTTGCCTGTATTTCTTCAGCCTTAGCAATCTTTTCACTAATCAAGCTCCACTTCAAATCTAGAAGATAAGCGTCGAACTGCTCGTTGATAGTTTCCTCATTCACTTGGTCGTCTTGGCGAGAAAGTAGCCAACGCTTTAGAAAGGCTTCCGGGAGTTGGATGTCAGTATTTTCAGTGTAGTAATTACGAATATCGCGCGTAAGGAGTGAATCGCTTTCCCGTTCGTAATTCTCCGCAATATTTTCTTTCACCTTTTCCTTAAATTCCTCTTCGGTGCTCACAGCATCTTTGCCAAAGATCTGATCATAAAACTCTTGATTAAGTTCAGCGGGTACTGGCCGTTTAATTTCAGTTACTGTAAAAGAAAATTCCCCGTTCACCTCGGCTACTTCGTCTTGCTTCATTCCTACTAAGTAAGCCACATCAACATCTTCCGGATAAAGCGTACGGATGTCAAAAGTAACTATATCATCCTTCTTCAAACCAACGAACTGAGATTGCTGCTCCTCGGCCAGGCTATCAATTTTTAACTCAATCTCGTTAGATAGATCTCCATTAGCCTGTACTAAATTTCCAGATAGAATATCTCCGGACTGACTTTCTTCAACTGGCTCAGGAGTGCTAAAGCGTTTTTGTAGATCTTCAATAGACTGATCAATAGTTTCATCAGTCAACTCAATTGTGTACTGTTTTACTTTAACCTCATCAGATAGGTCATAAGTAAAGTCATTGACCAGACCTAAATCGTAGCTAAATGAAAATTCCAGTTGGTTTTCCCAGTCTATGTCTTCAGCATCGGTTACGTCGGGTAGGGGTTCACCAACTACTTTTAGCTCATTTTCCTGAATATAGCGCGGCACTGATTGAGATAGTAGCTCATTAATTTCTTCTACTTTAATGGCTTTGCCATACATTCTTTTTATTACCCCAGCCGGTACTTTTCCGGGGCGAAATCCCTTAAGATTTACTTGCTTGCGGTACACTTTTACCTTCTGCTCAATTTTTGGTTCGTAATCTTCGGGGAGAAGTTTGATATTGAGGGTGGCCTCGTTATTTTCTTTTCGGTCTAGTGTAATGTCCAAGACGGTTGGGATTTTTGGTATTAAACAAAAGCCCTCTTCTCAACAGTATGAATTGCGAGAAGAGGGCTGCGGAAAGATGTGCGGATGGAGGGACTCGAACCCCCATGCCTCGCGGCGCTAGATCCTAAGTCTAGTGCGTCTACCAATTTCGCCACATCCGCCTTCCAAAAATTAGACTGCAAATCTACTACTATCTGAATACATTTCCATAGGCTTACGCAAAATTTTTTTCAAGGTTTAGCTACTGATGAATTTTTTCTAAGTTACCCCTCGTTAAATAATTAGCGGTTTATGTTACAATTTCTGTGAGGGTTCGCTATATTCATCTAAGAGATTTTTTATGATAGAACAAGGTATGCAGGTTATTAACGAAGAAGAAGAAAAGAAAGAGATTCTTCGGCGGTATCGTCGGTTGCTACGCCTGGCGAAACCATACCTTACCGGTGACGATGCCAAACAAATTCGGAGGGCTTTCAACCTGTCGCTGGAGGCTCACAAAGACATGCGCCGTAAATCGGGCGAGCCGTATATCTATCATCCATTAGCGGTAGCAGAGATAGCTGTACGAGAAATTGGTCTGGGTACTACCTCAATCGTCGCCGCGTTGTTGCACGATGTTGTAGAGGATACCCATATAGAACTGGAGGATATTGAACGGGATTTTGGTAAGAAGATTTCCCGGATCATTGATGGCCTGACTAAAATTTCAGGAGTTTTTGAGTATGGAACTTCTCAGCAGGCGGAGAACTTCCGGAAAATGTTACTTACGCTTTCGGATGATGTTCGGGTAATATTGGTCAAACTAGCCGATCGTCTTCATAACATGCGCACGTTGGATAGCATGCCGTTGGATAAGCAACTGAAGATTGCTTCTGAAACTATCTATCTCTACGCTCCCTTGGCGCATCGCCTAGGATTATACGCTATTAAATCGGAGCTAGAGGATCTATACCTAAAATACACCCAGCCCGGTGTTTATCGTGATATTGCTCGGGCAATTAGCAGTAGTAAAGATGCTCGGCGTCGGTTTATTCGGAAATTCATCGAGCCAATCGAGAGTGCGTTTATACGCCAACATTTCACCAAGGATCAGTTTGTAATTTTCGGGAGGCCAAAATCAATTTATTCCATTTGGAGTAAGATGAATAAGAAAAAGATCCCTTTTCACGAGGTTTATGATCTTTTTGCCATTCGAGTGATTATTGACGTACCTTTTGAAGAGGAGAAAGCTGCCTGCTGGAAGGCCTATTCCGTTATTACTGATTTCTATAACCCGAACCCTGAGCGACTCCGAGACTGGATTAGCACCCCAAAGTCGAACGGTTATGAATCTTTACATACCACCGTGATGAGTCCCAGCGGGCAATGGGTTGAAGTGCAAATCCGAACGCGTCGAATGGATGAGATTGCCGAAAAGGGTTACGCTGCTCATTGGAAGTATAAAGATAAACCAACCGCCAACCGCCAATCCGGTCTAGAAGAATGGGTAGCGAAAGTACGGTCAATCCTTGATCAGGCCAAACAGGAAAATTCTGCTTCAGCGATTGAATTTGTTGATGATTTTCGCTCTAATCTATTCAACGAAGAAGTATTTGTCTTTACTCCTAAAGGCGAACTAAGGACCTTGCCTAGAGGGGCTACAGCCCTAGATTTTGCGTTTGATATTCATACTGAGGTGGGCGCTCAATGTTTAGGAGCAAAAGTGAATCAAAAACTGGTACCCATCAATTATATACTCCAGAATGGCGACCAGGTTGAAATAATTACTTCTAGTAAGCAAAAACCGAATGAAGGATGGTTGCGGTTTGCCGTCAGTACAAAAGCAAAATCTAAAATCAAAGAAATTCTTAAGGAGGAGAAGAAGGTAGCCGCAGTAGATGGTAAGGAGATAATACAACGGAAGTTGCGGCAAATGAAAATGGAGTTTAACAGTCAGGTGGTTGAGCAGCTGACTGACTACTTTAATGTTAAAACTCCATTAGAACTCTATTATCAGGTAGGAGAGGGAATTATTCCCAGCACTTCTTTGAAGCGATTTAAGGAAGACACTGATCGAGAAAAAGCGAAAGTTAACGGAAACATTAATGATGCTAAGACCTTTCGGAAGACGGTATCGAAAATAAAAGGTGAGCCTCAAGCAATGTTACTGATTGGAGAGGATCAGGATATCGTTGACTACAAATTTGCCAAATGTTGTAACCCAATCCCTGGTGATAATGTATTTGGGTTTGTAACGGTAAACGAAGGCATAAAAATTCACCGTACTGATTGTCCAAACGCTCCTGAATTAATGTCCAATTATGGTTACCGTATCGTACAAGCCGAATGGGCTGAGAAAAAAGAGTCTGCTTTTCTTTCTGGATTGAGAGTAAATGGTACCGACAGAGTGGGACTGATTAGTGATATCAGTGATATTATTTCATCTGAGCTAAAAGTAAACATGCGTTCCATTTCCATGGATACCGACCAAGGAATCTTTGAAGGAAACATCATGTTATACGTCCACGACCGCTTACATCTCGATAAACTCATTAAACGATTAGAAAAGGTCGCGGGAGTAGAAAAAGTCACTCGCGACGATTAGTCATACCAAATTCTTCAATTGAAACATAAAGTGGCTTTCTACGAAAATCATATCTTTGCAATCTAGAAAAAAATCAATGGCATTAAACACTGAAATATTTAATAAAGTAAAAAGCACCTTTGTCGCGTATCTTGAAAAGAAAGGATACCGCAAAACCCCCGAGCGATTTGCTATTTTGGAAGAAATTTACTCTCGTGAAGGACACTTCGATGTTGAATCCCTCTACATCAATATGAAAAATAAGGGATTCAGAGTAAGTAGAGCTACAGTGTATAATACACTTGATATACTAGTAGAGTGCGACTTAGTAAGTAAGCATCAGTTTGGAAAAAATTTGGCTCAGTACGAAAAAAACTATGGCTACAAACAACATGATCATCTTATATGCACTGATTGCAACCAAGTTCTAGAGTTTTGCGATCCTCGAATCTACAATATTCAAAAGATGGTTGGGGAGCTGCTTGGTTATGATGTAGACCATCATTCTCTGATTCTCTACGGCAGTTGTAATCGGGAAAACTGTGATCGTAAATCTGCCGAGAGTATTTCAAGTGTAGAAAAGTCTAATTAAATTTACCATTCTAAATAGGGGTGTTGGTGCATTGCACTGACCCCCAATTTTTTTTCTATCTAACCAAAATAATATGAGCATCAATGTGCTATTAGGTCTCCAGTGGGGCGATGAAGGAAAAGGCAAAGTAGTTGATTATCTGGCACCAAATTATAATGTGATCGCCCGGTTTCAGGGAGGACCCAATGCGGGGCACACCTTAGAATTTGACGATACCAAACACGTGTTACATCAGATACCTTCCGGAGTTTTCCGATCTGGTACTAAGAATATTATAGGCAATGGCGTGGTACTTGATCCAATAATCCTACAGCGTGAGATTGAAGCTTTACAACAAAAAGGCGTTGACCCTACTGAAAACTTATTTATCTCTAAGAAGGCCCAGCTGATTTTGCCAACTCATCGACTCTTAGATGCGGCCTATGAACAATCTAAAGGTGATAAGAAAATTGGCTCAACGCTAAAGGGAATCGGACCAACTTATCAGGATAAAATTGGGAGACTGGGCCTGAGAGTGGGTGATGTACTTCGTGAGGATTTTGCGAGCTTATATAAACATCGAGCAGAAGCGCATAAGAAAAAACTAGATTCATATCAATATCCATGCGAACTGGAATCTTTGGAACAAGAATTTTGGGAGGCTATTGATTTTTTGAGACAACTAAATCTGATTGATAGTGAAATATATCTCCACGATCAGCTAGCTAACAATATCCCTATTTTGGCTGAAGGTGCTCAAGGGTCTTTGTTGGATATCGATTTCGGAAGCTACCCTTTTGTTACTAGTTCAACCACTACAGCTGCAGGTGCTTGTACTGGGTTGGGTATCGCACCTCGTCACATCGGGGAGGTTTTTGGAATTTTTAAAGCCTACTGCACTCGAGTGGGTGCCGGGCCATTTCCTACCGAATTACATGATGCACTCGGTGAAGAATTACGGAAGAAAGGAAGTGAATTTGGTGCTACTACTGGTAGGCCCCGACGCTGTTGTTGGCTTGATCTTCCGGCTTTGAACTATGCGGTAAAATTGAACGGAGTCAACCAACTCTTCATGATGAAAGCGGATGTCCTTAATGAGATGGATGAAATCTCGGTATGCACTCATTATCAATTATCCGATGGCTCTAAAATCGATTATATCCCTCATGATTTAAGGGATAATGTGGTTACTCCAATTTATAAAACCCTACCAGGTTGGGATTTTGATGTAAATTCAGTATCTCACTTTTCAGATCTTCCTGAATCATTTCTGAACTATGTGCAATTTATTGAGGAGTTCGTGAAAGTACCTATCAATTTGGTATCCCTCGGGCCTAAACGATTGCAAACTCTGATTAAAGCAGAAACTATACTGGCCAATAACTAGAAGTAACTGTGGCAGTAGCTATTGCCAATTCTCAGCCGGTAGCTTAACATAAACTCATGTGTTCCGTCAGTATAAGAGCGGATGCGGGAGATCGTATGGTCATAGGTATATCCGAAGCTCAAACTACGATTTAGTAATACTTCAAAAAGTAGAATCATAGAATCACCACTTCGGTAAGAAGCACCCACATTTACCACATCTTGCAAGAATACGTTCATATTAAGGTCCATCCCGAGCGGTTGACCTTCTTGATAACGTATAAGAGTAGAAGGTTTTAGTTTCAAAAACTCGTTAGGTGAGAATACATGTCCGCCAGTAATAAAATAGTATCTGCGTTCGGTGGCTTCACTGATAATATCCGCTTGATTATACACTCTATTATTTAACAGAAAGGGGATCGAGATTCCTGCATACGTTGTACTGTTGCTATAAAACGCTCCCGTTCCAAAGTTAGGGCTGAATCTGGTCTGCGTACCTGACAGCGTGGGGTCGTTGAGGCTAAATCTTCGCAATTTTTCAAAATTTGATTGGGTATAATTAAAGCCAGCCTGAAGACCCAGAGAAAGAGTACCAACCAAAAGTTTTAACTTGTAGGCATAGCTGCCATAAATACTATAATCATCGTGAATTCCGATCTGATCTCGAGAAATTATCATTCCTAAACCAACCGGGCGGTTTTCTAAAGCGGTATGTGTAACTAGACTTTGTGTCTTAGGCGCACCTTCTACATTCACCCACTGATCACGATGAACCATGCTCAATACCCACTGTTTTTGATTGCCAGCATAGGCCGGATTTAATACCAACCCATTGAACATATACTGGGAAAAAACGGGGCGTTGCTGAGCATGGGAATTGGAGGTAAAGCCCAATATCCCAAGAAAGAGAATAATTACTGTGGTTATTAACTTTATATTGATCATGGGTTCTGAGTAACCCAGGTGATAGCATGAATGCTATCACCTGGGGTTATTTATTATCTCATTAACTCTAAATATCCTGATTCCGGATCATCGCCATTATTCTTGTCAATAATGTAGAAGTAAGTACCATCGGGAAGCTTCTCCCCACCTATGTACAATCCCCGATTACCGAATCCTTCAAAATAGGTGGTCAGATTATCGTACCGTTCTTTCTCGTAGACTAGAGCGCCTGCCCGATTATAGATACGTACAATGTTATTCTCGAAATTCTCTATACAACTGATAATAAACTTGTCATTTTCACCATCACCGTTTGGTGAGATACCATTGTAAGCGTATATCGTACTTTCAATCGTGGCCGACTTAGTGAAGGTACATCCCTTATCATCAGTAACCGTAACTTCATACAAACCAGGTACCTGATCATTCAGGTAGAACTTATTACTATATCCTTCCGGAGTAAGCCACTGAATATCAACTATTTTAAAGTTTTCGTTGAATCGCAATTGAGCTGACCCAGTTGGCTCGAAACAGGTAGAAGGTGTGGTAACAATTTCAAAGTCAGGAATACGAATATCTTCGGGAATAGTAATGCTAGTTGACTCAGAATAACAGCCAGTAAGTAAATTGGTAACTGACACAAAGTATTCACCCACCGCTAATTCACTTACTTGATTCGTTTTAGTACTTCGGAAGACTTCCTGACCGTCTTCATCGTACCATAAGTATTCAAATACTTCGGTACCATTCATCATTGTACTATCAAGCACTACCCGGGCTGAACCATCCGGGTTTTCACAACGCGTTACTGGCGATAGTAAAGTTGCAGTAGGGGTAGGAAGCATAAAGTCTTCCATTTCAGAAACAACCTCAGCAGTTACCGGCTCACTAATACATCCGGTTACTTTATCTCGAGCTACTACCGAATAAGTGTTCGGCGCCAGATCTCCCGCGGTTGGTCCTTGGGCAATTGGGTTGCCTTCTACTATATCCCCTTGGTACCAGAAAAACTCATATCTGGATACTTCTCCCTCAACTACTGCTGTTAACTGACCATTAGGTCGGGTTTCATCACAATTGGTTACTGAGAAATCATTATTGACAGACAGTGGTACTTCATTCCCTCTGGAATCAGGCACTACTCCAATAGCCTCCACGACCTCACAATCAGTTTCTGATAGGTCACTAACCCGTACAGTGTAGCTACCATTTTCTATATCAGTGATGATATTTTGATTGTTGCCTACTGTTAGTACATTCCCTGCACTATCAAGCCACTCATAAGAATAATTGCCGCTGCCACCACTAACATTAGCTGCAATCTGGCCATTCGGGCTAAGACAGTTGGTGAATGGCATTACAGAAGTGCTTACCATCAGTGGAATAGCCACACCCTCAATAGTGTAAGAACGAGTAGTTTCACAGCCAGTCACAGTGTCTTGTACCCAAACGGTATAAGTACCCGGTACTAGGTTCTCAATTTCTAAACTGTTACTGAATCCGCTTAGACTATCAGCTGGGTTAGTGATAACCGCTCCTTGGTACCATCGGGTGATAAAATCGTTATTGTTAAGTACCTCAACTTCAATAGATCCCTCTGCATCGTTAGATGGATCGCAGGCTACGATTGGTTCAGAAATATTGTCTAGAATTACCACAACGTTCTCAGTAGAATCAACAATGTTGACCTGCACGGGAAGCGACTCGCAGCCTGTCGCGAGATTTACAGCTTTTACTAAGTAACTACCAGCAGCAAGGCCATCAGCTGCTAGTCTGTTGGCATCCAAACCATAGTCATTTGCTGCAATACTGGTGGTGAAGTCATCTACAGACCAGATAAATTCATAATCGCTATACGATGAGGCTATTCCTTGGAATGTCAAGCTTGCAACTTCGGCAGCACCATTTGAAGGAAAACAATTAGACTGATCAGCCGTTTTGTTCATTGTTAATAATGGTACTACTACTTGCGTACCTATATTGAATATGGCAGTTTCAGAACATCCGCTTTCCGGATTAAACACAGTTACTTCATAACTACCAGCTTCTAAATTACTCAATGCGTTAGTGTTTCCACCTACTGCTGAGGCTGGCAGTGCAGACCCATCGGCCATTGTCCACGAGTAGGTATAGCCGGCTCCACTGGGTACAGACCCATCCCATTCTTCAGCTCTAACGGTAATTGCCCCCTCATTCAATCCAGTACAAGTGATAAAATTAGTAGTAGCATCAAGGTAGATGAATGGTGCACGGATTGAGTCGGTCAATATAACTTGAAGGAAATCGCTGGATTGACATCCACCCGTAGTACTGTTAGTGATTTTTACGTAGTAAGTGTCCACCAATAGATCATCCAATACACTGCTGGTTTCACCGGCAAGTACGCTAGTAGTATCACCTTGGTACCAAACAAAGTCATAGTTGCTAAATGCAGCGTCCGTTGATTGAATAACTACACCATCTTCCAGAACCTCGGTGATTTCAATGCTTCCATCTCCGTGACAGGTAGTTACATTTTGCTTGCTAACACTTGCGGCAGTAAACTCAGGAAGTATGGGTTCAAACCTAATCGTATCATACGCAATCACAGTTTCACAATCGAGATTATTATTTCGTACTTCTACGCGGTATGCGCCATCAGCAAGGTTACTAATCGTACTCTGGTTACCTACTTCCGTAGAGGCTACGGCAATATTATTTTCATCGAACCAATTAAAGCTGTAGCTTCCGGCAGGCGTTGCTAGTGCCCCACTACCATCTTGCTCGTAGGCTTCAACGGTAATTGAACCCTGGGCTGCACCAGAACAATCTACATTCGAGGTATTCTGAACTATTGTAATCTGAGTCTCAGAAACCTGGTATAGGATTTCTTCAGATATTGGCGAAGAAATACAGCCAGTGATATTACTGATAGCATAGACGTAGTATGTTCCACTGTCCAGCCCTGATAACACTGTTCCAGTTCCTAGATAAGTAGTTGCTCCGGCATCATCGATATCAGCAGATAGGGTAACCGGGGCACTATGCCAGTAAAAACTGTAATCAGCCAAATTAGTGATACCATCAGTGATTGATGCAATAACCTCAAGTTCACCATTTTCAGGATTACAGCTTGTCTGATGACTGTTGACTTGAATATTATCGATGGCTAATGATGGAGCTACTGACTCATCGTTTATATCAACTGTGATGGTTGTATCACAACTGGTTGTTTCATCTTGGAAAGTGAAGGTGTATTCACCTGCTTGTAGAAGATCAATCTCAATTACTGTTTGAGGTCCAGCAATATCATTCTCATTGTAGGTTACAGCGCCCGGCAATGGGAAGAACGAACTTCCATTTTGAGTAGCATCAATTAATGTGAACCCAGAGAATACTGTTCCATCAGTTGCCCTTTTCTCGATGATAGCCTCAACTTTACCGCTATTTCCAACACAGAGTGTATCTTGTTCAACGGTTGTTGCTACTAGCGGTGATTGCGACTCGGCTACTACCTCAAAGGTACGAGGGTCTGACCGACAGCCTAAGGCTCCACCACTGTTATTGAAATCAAAAGCATCTACTACAATCACTGTGTAGAAACCTGGGGCCAGTCCGCTAATGGTTGATTGATTGTTTGCAGCCGTAGGTGCGCCCGTCATGATGTCAAAATTACTAATATCATCAATCGGACTAGCACTACCATTTAAGTACTTCACATTTTCTCCTTCAAACCAATAGTAAAAGAAATCACTATCGGCATGACCTGGAAAGAAATTGGTGCGAACAGTACCTTCAACTTCTGCTGCTATTTCACCCCCTAAGGTAGGATAGTCGGTTGGATCACACGTACGAGCCGCGGTGGGAGGAGTAGAGAGAACTGCTGGTGGAACCGGAGTAATACTAGCATCCGGCGCTAGTACATATACAGAATCTTTGAAACAACCTGTGCCGGTATCTGTAATCCGTACCATATATTTATCTGAACGGATGTTGGTCAGCGTACTTGAGGTTTCTCCAGCCAGTGGATAAGTATCATCCCCACCTTTATACCATTGGTAAGTAAATGGACCGGTTGCGCCTGTAATTCCGGTCACAGTTAATGATCCGTCAGGATTCACACAGTCTGCCTGAGTAGTGGGGGCAAAAGTGAAATTCAGGTTATTCTGAATTTGGCTTTCAACCTCAATAGTATACGCTACTGAGGAACAACTTGAATTGATGTTGTTTGCTACTACTGTATATAATCCTGGCTCAACGTTTTCTAGTCTGGCAGAAGTTGCTGTAGGATTAACTACCGGAGTAGTTGTATCATCACCAAGGTACCATTGATAGGTATAGTTTGATAGAATGTCAGTCAAGGTGAAGGTTACACCGTCATCCTCAGACAAATTAATGGAAGCTACTTCGGCTACGCCATTGGGAGGACTACAAAGAGTGGCAGCAGTTGCAACTAAGTTGAGTCGTATTTCTGAACCTTTAATAATATTATCTCCTAGATAAACTTGCTCTCGGCCGGTACATCCGGTTTCGGTGTTCCTAACTTCCAAGATATAAGTTCCCACTCCGATACTATCTACCGAGAAGCCATTTACAACCGCATTCGGATTGTTGGTTGTAATAGGAGTATCTACACCACCAACAAGTTGATACCAGGTGAATTCATATCCGGCAGTATTTCCGTTTACATCGCCCCGAAGTCCTCCATTCTGGTTAGTATCGTCGCAAGAAGACTGTTCAATGACACTTACATTGATACCCGCAACAGGGAAATCGCGTGCGTCGTCAATATAGACTTGAGCCGTATCGATGGCTAAACAACCTGATCCGTCATTTTTCTCGGCTCTTACTGAATACCAACCAATGTCACGACCGTTTAGAACAGATCGGTTTTGTCCGGCAATTAAAGTTGCTGAGCCGTTGCGCACATCATTTTTTGTTCCTTCATACCAATAATAGGTATAGTTTGCGGTATCGGGAGTTCCTCCTAAAGCCGAAGCCGTTAAGCCAGCTTCAATGGCCCCACTAAAAATTCCGGGTGTACAGTACCGCTGATCATCTAGTTTTGTGGCAGTAATAGTCTCTAGGTAATCAATCGATTGGTCTGCAACAGAAGTATAAACTAGTGTATCACAACCACTGCTCTGGCTCACGATACTAATTACGTAGTTTCCAGCATCCAGGCCAGATAATTGACCTGCTGTAGCCGGCTGAGGGCTTACTGCTGAAGCTGTATCAACTCCTACAAACCATTTGAAATCGTAACCAGATGTCACCCCTCCAACAGTTATACTTAAAGCCCCATTTGGATTCGCTGGATCACAATTTGTTTTGGGCGTTTGAGAAAGAGCAATTGTTCCGAAAGGAGTAATCCGGTTTTCAATCTGGAATACTGCCGATACATCAGAAATACAGTTTGTCGCTGTGTCTTCAGCGATTACTACGTAGGGACCAGCTTCTAATCCGGCAAATAGACCAGTGGAATTAGTTTCTATTACCGTACTTCCTTGCTGTAATGTAAATTGATAGCCTACAGTAATACCTCCTACAGAAACCTGTACCTGCCCATTGGGTTCACAAGTAGTCTGATGTTGCAGGATAGTTACATCTGCAGGATCAATTACTGGTACAACTACATCTTCGGTAAGCGTAATAGATTCAGTGAACGTACAACCGGAAAAGTTATCAGTGGCTACGACTGTATACACATTCGTAAGATTAGTACTTAAAGTATCTGGGGTAATAAAATCTGTGGCAACTACTTCTGCTAAAGGACCAGTAGTGACAGTTCCCCGGTACCAAGTCCAGGCGAATTGGCTAGGGTCAGCCGTAACTGCGGTCAATTGACCGTTGTAGGGAAAAACACAAGATGTTTGCTCCTGGGCAACCTCAATAGTTATATCATCAATTGCAGTAGTGGTAATAATTTCAATCTGTTCGCCAGAGGTATATAAACCACAATCATTGGATGGGTCGTATGCTCTAACTTCGTAGATTCCCTCATCTAAGTCGCTAAAAGAAGGATCTTTACTAAATGTCGTATCTTGTACCGGACTCATTTGAATGAGCATGTAATCATACGAGCTTGCGCTTCCTACCATTTGTACTGTAATGGTTCCGTTGGGATTTATACAGTTGGTATTATCTGTTTTATTGACTGCATCGATCTCAGGAAGATCAAGCGTCATATCAATCGTTTCTGTTTCTGAGCAACCAGTAAGTAAATTGGTAACTGTTACTTTGTAAAGAATGGGTTGCAGATTTACTGCAGTATCGCCCAAAGCTAATACACCAGCTTGTTGTTCATCTTCCCATTCAATAAGATAATCTGTATCACTGGGACTTGCACCATTTATCAGAACCCGTGCTTGTCCATCGGTAATACCTGGAGCACAACTCGAGACTCCTTGAATCATTTCTATGGTAACTACTTCACTATCTGGCCAATCTTCAAACCGCTCAACTCTAACAGTATCGGCAATTCCTTCACAGAAATACACACCGTTATCATAATCAATATCGACCACATAGGTTCCAGAATCCAGACCCGTTACGATAGCAGTTGTACCAACAACATCTCCAGTATTAACGTTAGTCCATACAATATTATAATCCGACTCTTGAATTGTGGTGCTATCGTAATTCAATACCTGGACTTCACCAGTATTTATGTTTGTTACATCTCCCGGGCAGTTACGATTGTCACGGAGCTTTCGAGCAATAGCTTGAAATGGAGGGGGATTAATATCAGCCGATACGATCGTCGGGGAATCGTCACACTCTCGGATAGGACCATTGATTTTAGTCAGAGGATAAAAGGCTGAATTAGAAATTTTGTTATTCAGACTATCGTACGGGCCAATATCATTTAGTGAAGCATACACGGTATATTCACCTCTTGGGCCAGTTACAGTTAATGTTGTATCAACGAAGTCACCAGGTTGTAATCCGCCAACAATATCTACATACATTACCGAGAAATGAGGATCTTCTTCAGTATCAGTGTAGGGCAGTCGAGGGTTTTCGCTATAGAAGGAAATTGGAATTGGTCTTTCAACCTCCTCGTCGCCTGTGTTTTCAAAAAACAGTCGTATCTGAAACTCCTGATCCGTACACGTCGGTGAAGTAACTCGAGTACTATCTCCCCTAAAGTCCAGCTTGGGAGCTGGAAAAACCAGCGTTCCACAGTAGCTTAATCGAGGGGATTGGTTTAGAAATTTATTTAGCGAAAATGGCGCAGAAATAGTAGGATCATTACATATCTGAGAAAAGCTCAAATGATGAGGCTGCGGAATTCTGGGAATGCTAAGATCATCGTTTATATTGACATTGAAGTACGAAAATTGATTCCAGACGCTTCGGGCTGGTACCCAGTAATTTCCGTTGGCAGCTTTATAAGTACGGATGAAACCGAACTGGTTGTTATTTCCCCCAGTATTAGGTCCTTGCCCGTAAAAATTCTGATCACGGGCACAAACCACAACTAGTTCAGTCTCACCATCACTATCTACGTCAGCAACGATTGGATACTCAGCGTGGGTCATCGAGCTGCAGAAGTTTACATTATCGTAGGTATTTAGTTGCTGTCCCGTAAACCCATCTACAATCCATAAGTGAACCTCATCACGGTAAATTATTTCTGAGGCTCCATCGCCATCGAAATCAAATACGGCAGTACCAGTTACACCCGACGAGGATTCCCAGTAGTCGTCGTTATTAACCCACTTAAGAGACCAATCATTATCCAGGGCAAAAAGGCTTGAGCCTGACATAAAGGTACACTCAAGTTCAGGGTCAGCATCAATATTAGCTAGGTTTAGCGAACCAATACCCCGTATCCAGGTACAATCTTCATTGGTATTGCAGTTACAACTATTAATCCCAGTATTATTTCTATCAGGAGTAGTTGTAATATCTTTAAAGCTTCCGATAATATTTTGAGCGTTACTGTCATCTCTATTTTTAATGTCACAAGCAGGAACAGAAGCGGTAAATGCTCGAACTTCTTGTTTAGCAATATTCCATAAGAAGACGGTACCTGGACCACCTTCGTTGATGGTAGCTCCACTACAAACCACATCTAAAAAGCCATCACCATCGTAGTCGGCAACTGCAGTAGTGTTAAAGGTCTGGTTATTAAACCCACCGTAAAAGCTAGGATCTTTCGGATAATAATCACCAGTATAGCCGATCTTGGTAGGTTCGTCATTCATATTTTTTACTTCTACCAATTTGCCGCCTGGAATATCAACTGCATATACAATATGTCCCAATACTAGTTCCAATCCAGAACATTCGGCACACTCACTATCAGGTAAAATATCTATAGCTACTGGAACTCCGCTAAGCTCAGTTTGCCAATTATGAGCAGTATAGCCAGCAAACGATTGACCGTGACTTCCTTTTACTAAAAGAGCACCAGTTTGAGCGTTTCTGATTTCGTTTACGTAGAAAACCTCTGGTACACCATCCAGATTGAAGTCAGCTAAACCTGGTGCACGTCCACCCTTATTTTTGTAGACTGAGAACTGTTTGAATTCAGTATCCCATTTTTTATTTAGTTCATGATCCCAGGCCCAAACTCTTCCATTTTTATCTACATGAAATATTTCACCAAAGCCATCTCCGTCAACATCTCCAACCGCTGGATAGGTATATGACCAGCTAGCCTTATTACTATAAGTTTTGGAAACTTCAATTTCACCATCCTGACCGTTTAAGATGTGCATCGTACTTGTGTGATCGTTGAAAGAAACGACTTCAGGCACACCGTCATTATCGATATCTGCAACCGCTGGTAGGCCTCGGGCAGATGCCGTTCTAACCTCCGAAGACCAAGCTTCGGTTATATCAAAGACGTTACCCAAAGGTTCAACCTCACAATCAGGTTGGTTTACAATATAGTCATTAGGATTATCAGGGCTATTTACGCAGTCTCCGTCGTAGTAATCATAGAAGCCATCACCATCATCATCAACTCCGTTTCCGCAATCGCTTTCGCAGAAATTAGGATTGTTGGCACAGATAGGATCTTCACAATCTGTAATACCATCTCCGTTGTTGTCAATACCATCACCACAAATTTCTGGTACTGAGCTACAATCAGGGCATCCAGAATCATTACAATCCACATCACCATCTCCATCATTATCTATACCGTCACCACAGTTATATGGCCCTAAGATAATACCATCAACTTCAACAGTTCCTTCTGAATTTGCCTTGATTCTTTCAAACTGGCAGAAAGGTGTTCCGTAGGCAGGATCACTGGGATCGAAGCAATCTTGAGCCAGTAGGATGTTGCTACCAGCAGAAATAAAAAGGAAAAAACAGACTAGTAAATATTTGATGCACTTCATAGGATCAAAGGGTAGAGTTTGGAATATCTCTAGGTTGATAGTCCTCTCATTTTGATAACTGTTGTAAAGTACGGCATTATACTATCTGGATTAAATACTAATTAATATAATAAAATTACAATGTATGAAAATAGCCAAATTGTCATAACTCACGATTGCCTATTCTCTTACGTACTAGTTCAGTAATTACAATGCATTCATATAAATGTCAAAATCTAAACCTATTCAGAAAAAATTTTATATGGTACAATTCAGCATGTATAAGAATAATGAAAAAGAAATTGTATTATTTTAATATTTTGATATATAAATTACTACAATCATTATAATAAATTGATAAGCTGATTGGCCTATAAAATAAAAATAAACTTCAAATATTTATATTTGTTGAGGAGCTAATGATAATTATGAGAAATATTCTATTGCTTTTCTTTGTCGGTTTTTCGCCTGTAATCTTGGCACAAAAGCTAATGGTGGGACCTATGGTTGGAGGGAGTATTTCTGCTCCACTGTATGATGACTCAGAGTTCAAGAACCGTCATACAATACACTTCATGCCTGGGTTTCAAACTGGTATTACTACAATATGGCAGGCAAGTTCCAAATTTGCACTTTCCCATGACTTGTATTATGGTCAAGAGGGTAAGAAGATCACTGGTGAGAACGAGCAAACTAACTTCAGAGAATATCATCACTACGTTGGTGTACCGATTGCTCTGCGAGTAGTCTTCGGAAACGATAGATTCAAATACTACGGAGGACTTGGGCCAAATATTAAATATTGGTTAAAAAGTAATGGAAGAGCAAATCTTCCGGAGCTTTACGAAATTTACGAAACTTTTGACCCACTAGACTATACACTAAGGTTCTCAGATGGGGCGGCTAGTAGCCGTGAGGTCTTTCTGGTTTCTCAGCCAAATAGGTTTCAACTAGGGTTAGATATTAGCGGCGGATTAATGGTTCCCATTAAGCATCAATGGCTTTCAGTTGACCTAAGGTATACTTGGGGGCATACCAACATGGCTAAACCGGAGTCTACTTACACTCCATTCGCTTTTTATGAAGGCAATCTAGTACATACTCAACACAGTCTTCAATTATCTTGTGCTTATCTGTTCTCATTTGATCTATTTGAGATGACCCATAAAGGTAAAAGTACAAAGAAAGTTAAGTGATACTATCATCCTGATGTTCTGTTAATTGTAATCCAGGTTGTCAAAATATACTCTTACCCTTTTAACGCTTTAAAATAATTTTATCAAATTTTCTCGGATTTTTTAAACCTCCAAACCTGCTTTTCGTATCCGTAGGAAACTGACAGTAATTATAAAGTTTCCTTAGTATTATTAACCCGCTATTTAGTTGGAAAATAAAGAGCAGATTGCCGAGGCCGCGGAGAAGTTATTCATGAGTTTTGGGATTCGTAGTGTGACGATGGATGACATTGCCAAGCAGCTCGGAATATCTAAAAAGACTATATACCAGCATTTTAATGATAAAGATGAAGTGGTTTGTCAAACCACCTGGCGAATTTTAAAGCGCGAGAAAGAGTTGCTTGATGAAATCCGCAAGAACGCCAAAAATGCCATTCACGAACTGCATTTACTAACTCATTACATCCGCCATCATATTGTAAATATTAACCCATCTGCTCTCTTCGATATTCAGAAATATCATAAGGAAGCATGGAAGATATATCTTGATTTTAAAGATTCTGTATTTATTAAGAACGTTGAAGATTCTATTGAGAGGGGGATGGCCGAAGGGCACTTTCGATCTAATCTAAACCCAAAAATCCTCGCTAAACTTCGTATAGAGCAAATCCACCTTGGTTTTGATGGTCAAGTTTTTCCAAAGGATGAATTTGATTTGACTGAAGTACAGATGCAGCTATTTGAAAACTTTTTCTATGGTTTATTAACCCAATCTGGTAAACAACTCTTTGAATCGTATTCAGAAACACTTGTAACTAATGCTGACGAAAAAAATTAAGCTATCAATACTTTTGTGCCTTTTCACAGTAAGCAATATACTAGCACAAACTCAGGAGATTGATGTCACCGCTCCATTAACTTTAGATGAATGCCTGACTTATGCTTACCAGAACAGCGAAAATATCAAAATAGCTGATTTAGAAAAGACCATTGCCCAAGCAGAAGTTGGAATCACGAAGGCTCAGGGACTTCCTCAGGTTGACTTGGCAGTTGTGTATAACAACAATTTTGCGGTTCCTACCATTTATCTTCCAGCCGAAGCCGGTGCTGCATTTGGCCAACCGGGCGATGAAGAAGTAGAACTTAATCTAGGTATAAGAAATGAAGCCAATGCTGGAATTTCTGCCTCTCAAATGATTTTTGATGGATCATATTTTGTGGGGTTGGCAGCTGCTCGTACTTTCGTTAATTTGTCGGAGCAGGATTACATACTTACCAAAAATGATGTAGCTGAGCAAGTTACTAAGGCCTATTATGCCGCTCTTATCGATGAGTTCTTGGAAAACTTGGTATTAAGTAACCTGCAAAGGGTAGACACTTTGTTGCGAGAAACCAAGTTGATGTACGAGAATGGTTTTGTGGAAAAAATTGATGTAGACCGAATTTCTGTACAATTCAACAATATAAAAACCGAGTTAGATCGTGTGAAACGTAGTTCTAAGCTGAGTGTGCTGCTGCTCAAATTTCAAATGGGTATGCCAATTGAACAGGAAATTACTTTAGCCGATAAGTTATCGGAAATAGATTTTGATCCGGAAGTTGAAGCAGATCAAGGTTTTAATTATACTGACCGGGCAGAATATGCCCAGCTGCTGATCAATCAAGACTTAGTTCAGCTTGACATGCGAAATACTCGAGCGCAGCGCTTACCAAAGCTTACTTTGGTTGCTAATTACGGATACAATACAGGAACCGATGATTTTACTAATATTACCAATTTGAATCGCTGGAATCCTTTAGGTTCATTTGGTGTAAATTTATCGATACCAGTTTTTGATGGATTACGAAAGTATCATACCATTCAGAAAAGCAAAGTACAAATGCAACAGCTTGAACTCCAATCTTCTTTTCTTCAGAACTCTATCGATTTAGAAATTGAACAAGCTCGCGTTAATCTAAATAATAGCGTGGAGCAAATGGAAAACCAGCTCGAAAATTACGAGCTAGCGCAGGAAGTTTATCGGGTTTCAAAAATTAAATATCAAGAAGGTGTAGGATCTAACATTGAAGTAATTGATGCCGAGAACTCACTAATCTCTGCTCAAACTAATTACTTCCAGGCACTCTATAACGCAATTATTGCCAAAGTTGGGCTACAACGTGCCCTGGGAATTCTTGTACAAAATTAAATTTAGAATAACTATATGAGATCAATCCTAATCGTAAGCCTAATAAGCGGGATACTATTAACTGCTTGTGGTGGAAATGACTCTGATCTTGCTCAGAAAAAGCAGGAGCTTAAGCAATATAAACAGGAGCTTAAAGCTTTGGAGGATCAAATTTCAGCCCTAGAAAAAGAAATAGCAAAGGAAGATCCTACTTTTGCCCGACAGTCTCAGAAGGCAACGTTAGTGACTACTATTCCAGTAGTTTCAAAAACGTTTGAGCATTTTGTTGAGGTTAGAGGATCGGTAACTTCTCGTAGAAATATTACCATTAGTGCTGAAGCTCCGGGTATGATAAATTCGCTGAGAGCTAGTGAAGGTGAGTCAGTTCAAAAAAACCAGATACTTTTGACGCAAAATGCGGAGACCATTCGTCGTAATATTCAGGAGTTACAGACATCTCTTGAACTGGCTGAAACCCGATTTAGTCGGCAAAAGAATCTTTGGGATCAGAATATTGGCACGGAGCTACAATATTTAGAATCAAAGAATGCAGTAGAGTCGCTAAAGAGCCGAATAGCTTCTCTGCAGGCTCAACTCAGTAACTATATTATTCGTGCACCTTTTTCAGGAACTATCGATGAGGTTTTTGTGAAAGAAGGAGAAATGGCCCATCCTGGATTACCTATGATAAGACTGGTAAGCCTACAGGATATGTATATTGAGGCCGATGTATCTGAGGCTTTACTGGGAGAATTTGAGAGAGGCGATAGTGTCGTAGTTTCACTACCTTCTATCAATAAAACTCTTGCTAGTACCATCAGTTCAGTAGGGAAGGTGATCAACGAGAATAACCGCACGTTCAAAATAGAAGTGAGGCTGCCTAACGATATGGCTTTGCTTCGCCCTAACCTGTTGGCTGTTATTAGGATCAAAGACTTTAGCCAGCCTAATGCGGTAGTTGTTCCTACCAATCTTATTCTAGCTGATATCAAAGGTGATTACGTGTTTATTGCTGAAGGTAAGGCCGAAGAGGGAAAAATTGCGGTCAAAAAGCACGTTGACCGTGGTATGACGTACAAAAATGAAACGGTTATTTCTCAAGGACTTGAAGGTGACGAAATGATAATTGACAAAGGCTTTCGCGAAGTTGCGGAAGGAGTAAGAATTGACGTGGTAGACGAAGAGCCGGGTTCTACTGCAATGTCTTCAAACCTGCAATAATTTTTGTGTCATGACAGAAAATGATAATTCAAAACGAGTTGTACGGAATTTTGGACTAAGCTCTGCTTCCGTAAATAACCGTACGAGTGTATTCATCCTAACTTTCATCATTATAGTATTGGGTGTGACTTCGTATTTTTCTATGCCCAAAGAAAATTTTCCCGAGGTTGTAATCCCGACTATTTACGTAGGAACGCCCTATCCGGGTAACTCTCCGGTTGATATTGAAAACCTTATTACCCGTCCTATTGAAAAAGAGATTAAAGGGGTAACCGGGGTAGATGAAATTAACTCAACTTCTATACAAGATTACTCTACAATAATTGTAGAATTTAACCCGGACGTAGATATATCTAAAGCTTTGCAGGATGTGAAAGACGCGGTCGATCAAGCTGAAGGGGAACTTCCTACGGATTTGGATCAAGATCCGAATGTATTCGAAGTAAATATTCAGGACCTTCCTTTTATGTTTATTAACATTTCGGGAAATTATAACATCGACGAGCTTAAGTCTTATGGTGAATATCTACAGGATGAGATTGAAGCAATGTCAGAGGTGCAGGAAGCAAATCTTAGTGGGACACTAGAGCGCGAGATTAGAGTAGATGCTGACCTATACAAAATGGATGCTAGGGAAGTTACTTTCTCGGATATTCAGGGAGCCATCGCTGCTGAAAACGTGACAATTTCAGGTGGAAATCTGAAGGCTGATGAGATCAGGCGATCGTTGAGGGTGATTGGAGAATTCACGGAAGTTGATCAGCTTGAGGATGTTATCATTAAAAACGAGGAAAATGATATTGTCTATTTACGTGATGTAGCGGAAATTCGGGATACTTACGAAGAAGCTACTAGTTATTCCCGCAACAACGGAGATCCAGTAGTTACACTCTCAGTTGTGAAGAGAAAGGGAGAAAATGTGTTGGATGCTTCCGATAAAATTAAAGTGCTGCTGGAAGAAGCCCAAGCCACCCGATTTCCAGGCGATTTAGAGATTGTTATCACTAACGATCAGTCTAAGTACACTCGCATGCAGCTAAGCAATCTGGAGAACAGTATCATCATGGGGGTTATCTTGGTAATTCTGGTTTTGATGTTCTTCTTAAATTTGAGAAACGCACTTTTCGTAGGGGTAGCTATTCCTCTTTCAATGTTTCTGTCTTTTATGCTGCTCAGTTTCTTCGGAATCACTATTAACCTAATGGTATTGTTTGCCCTGATACTTGCACTAGGTATGCTGGTAGACAATGGTATCGTGGTGGTAGAAAATATTTATCGTTTAATGCAGGAGGGCTATTCGCCTGTTCAGGCAGCTAAAGAAGGAGTAGGAGAGGTTGCCTGGCCCATTATAACTTCTACGGCAACCACGCTAGCCGCTTTTCTACCGCTGGCATTCTGGCAAGGGTTAATTGGGGAGTTTATGCGCTACCTACCTATCACCCTGATCATAGTTTTATCATCTTCTTTGTTTGTAGCCCTAGTGATAAATCCGGTACTCACTTCCATGTTTATGAAAGTGCAGAGTGAAATGACCGCCCGAAAGAAGAGAAGACTACTAATTATCACAGCCGTTTTGGTAGGATTGGCGGTTTTATTCTACATCCTCGGAATTTTTACTATTGCCAATTTACTGATGATTGGTGCTTTACTCATTCCGTTTAATGTCTTTATTCTATCACCAGCTATCAAGTGGTTTCAAGAATCATTCTTGGTTCGTCTCGAGCGAGTGTATACCAAAACAGTACGCTATGCTTTACGCGGTAAGAATTCCTATTTTGTGTTTTTCGGAACGGTGGGCTTGCTGGTGGTTTCAATCATGCTGGTGGTTGCCAAACAACCCAAAGTGGAATTCTTTCCGGGGAGTGACCCTGAATACTTTAACGTGTTCGTCCAATTACCCGTGGGTACCGATATCGAGACAACTAATGCACTAGCTGATCGATTGGAGGATCGAATCTTCGAAGCATTAACTCCGTACGATAGTATAGTAGAAGCCGTTATCTCTCAGGTAGGAGAGAATACCAATGACCCTCAAGAAGGGGTGAGTCCGGGGGAAACTCCAAATAAAGCCAGAATCAATGTTTCCTTTATTGATTATCAGTTTAGAGGAGATCTTTCTACCAAGCAGGCACTAGAAGATGTTCGGGAAGTGGTTAGTGGATACCCTGGCGTGCAGGTAACCGTAGCAGAAAATCCAGTAGGTCCACCGGTGGGTAAACCAATTAATGTAGAAATATCGGCCGAGAATTATGCTGGGTTAATTTCCTTCACCGAACGCGTGATTGCTGAAATAGAGAACTCGAGTATTCAGGGTATTGAGGAGCTTAAGTCAGACTTGGAAACTGGAAAGCCCGAACTTATTGTCAATATTGATCGAGATAAAGCGCGTAGATTCGGTTTGTCGACTTCTACCATTGCTACTGAATTGAGAACCGCATTGTTCGGTAGTGAAATATCAAAGTTTAAAGATGGGGAAGATGACTATCCTATACAGCTACGTTTGAAAGATGAATATCGCTATGATGTAGATGCGCTGATTAATCAAAAAATTACCTTCCGCGATAAGTTTGGTAATCTTCGACAAATCCCGATTTCGGCTGTGGCTGACTTAAGTTATTCATCCACTTACGGTTCGGTAAAAAGAAAAGATTTAGATAGAGTAATTACCCTCTCATCGAATGTGCTAGAAGGGTATAATGCTACTGAGATTAATAATCAACTGAAAGAGCTATTTGATGACATTGATATTCCGGAAGGCTACGAAGTGAAATTTACGGGTGAGCAACAAGAGCAAGAGGAATCAGGACAGTTTCTAATGCGAGCGCTGTTTATTGCAGTGATGACTATTTTTCTGATTATTGTGGCTCAGTTTAATTCTATCGCAACCCCTTTCATTATTATGATGTCCGTACTCCTAAGTACTATTGGGGTATTTCTCGGGTTGGTGGTTTTCAATATGAACTTCGTCGTAATTATGACCGGCATCGGTATTATTTCACTGGCTGGAGTAGTAGTGAACAATGCAATAGTTCTGATAGACTATACCAACTTAATTCGTCAACGTCATCGAGCTGAATTCGGATTAAAAGATGGGGAGATGCTTCCTTACAAGGAGATCGTGAATAGTATTGTTGAAGGAGGTCAGACACGTTTAAGACCCGTACTACTCACCGCCATCACTACCGTCTTGGGACTAATCCCATTAGCTATTGGTCTGAATATTAACTTTGCCACCATGCTATCCGATTTTGATCCTCAGATTTACTACGGAGGGTTTAATGCCGATTTCTGGGGACCCATGGCTTGGACCGTAATTTTCGGCTTGATCTTCGCCACCTTTTTAACCTTGGTAGTAGTACCAGTTATGTATTTGATCGTCGATAAAATCAAAATGCGAGCATTTAAGAAAGAAAAGGTAGCAGTGGCAAAATAAATTGTAAATAGTATCGTCTCTAAACCCAGCCATATCGGTTGGGTTTAGCTTTTTTTACATGTCTAGAATGATGAATATTCTTATTATTGCTGCTATTTTTATTCTATTGGATTGGTACGCCTTTCAGGCCACTCGGTTATTAGTTACTGATTTTTCTTCTAACACCCGCTTAACCATCTACTCAGTTTACTGGGCAATTAGTCTAGTGGCACTGATCGGATTTATTTTTTATAACCTGGGAGGAAAAAATGTGCTCTCAGATGGACAACGTACCTTTCTATTCGGATGGATTTTTGTGAACTACGCTTCTAAATTTTTTGGTAGTGTCGTATTGATTATTGATGACGTCGTCCGTTTGGGACAGTGGGCATACGCTCAGTTTTCTACGAATGATGTTGTAGATAACGGAAATACTTCAGAAAACATAAGCCGGTCAGAGTTTTTGGCAACTGCTTCGGTAGTAGCCACTGTGGTTCCTGCCTTAGGACTAAGTTACGGGATAGCCTCAGTTGCCCACGATTATAGGGTTCATCGAGTGAGGGTGCCCATGAAAGGTTTACCAAGTGCTTTTGAAGGGCTACGGATTGCCCAACTATCGGATATTCATTCGGGTAGCTTTTTTAACCGTAAGGCAGTCCAGCACGGAATTGAAATAGTGTTATCCGAAAAGCCTGACCTCATTTTTTTTACCGGTGATTTAGTAAATAATAAAGCTACAGAAGTTGAAGACTACCTACCAATTTTTAGCAAGTTATCTGCTCCGCTGGGCGTCTTTTCCATATTAGGTAATCACGATTACGGAGACTATACCTCATGGCCTTCCCGGCAGGTAAAACAAGTTAATCTGGCAAATCTAAAAGAGGCTCATCGATTGATGGGATGGAAATTGATGCTAGATCAAAACAAAATTTTAGAGATTGACAACCACCGCTTGGCGATTTTAGGCGTTGAAAACTGGGGAACGGGTGGTTTTGCCCAGTATGGTAATTTAGAGAAGGCTTACCGAGGGGTAGACGATGCCGATACGAGAATTTTGCTCTCGCACGATCCTAGTCACTGGGATGCCCAGGTTCGGCCCAATCATTCGGACATAGAGCTTACGCTATCGGGGCACACCCACGGAGGACAAGTAGGCATAGAGTGGGGGAACTTGCGTTGGAGTTTTGTTCAATACCGCTACAAACAGTGGGCTGGACTCTATCAAGAAAATAACCAGCAATTATACGTAAACCGTGGATTTGGTTATATCGGTTACCCCGGTCGATTAGGAATTCGGCCTGAGATTGCGATACTGGAGCTTACTTCTGCTTAACGAGAGTATTTTTTACCTTGAAACTGGTTTTGTAGGTTCTTTACCTCAGCTGAAAATTTGCCATTTACTTTAACCATTTCCTGTACGGAACGGCAGGCGTGGATAACTGTAGCGTGATCTCGCCCTCCAAAATGATAGCCAATAGCCTTTAGCGAATGCTGAGTATATTCTTTCGCAAAATACATGGCGATTTGCCGAGGTACTACGACTTCTTTCTTACGGGACTTAGACTTTAGATCTGGAAGAGAAACGTTGAAGTGGCGGGATACAGTTTTGATGATATGATCAATATCAACCTCTGGCACATTATTCTGAACAATATTCTTCAGAATGTTCTTAGCCAAACTCAGAGATATTTCTTGCTTATCTAATGAAGCGTGGGCCACTAGTGAAATCAGCGTTCCTTCCAACTCACGGATATTCGTATCCACATTGTAAGCCAGGTACTCTACTACTTCGAAAGGTAGATTTAGGCCTTCAGCTTGTAGTTTGCGCTCGATAATGGCAATCCGGGTTTCAAAATCAGGAGTTTGTAGATCAGCAGTCAGTCCCCACTTGAAGCGAGAAAGCAATCGTTCGGTGAGCCCGTGTAAATCACTTGGCGGGCAATCGCTCGTCATGATGATTTGTTTGCCAGATTGCTGGAGATGATTAAAAATGTGGAAGAATATTTCCTGAGTCTTTTCTTTGCCGGCCAAGAACTGAACATCATCGAGAATAAGTGCTTCTACTTGCAGATAGAAATTGGTGAACTTTTGAACGTTATTATTCTTCAGCGCTTCAATAAACTGGCTAGTGAATTTTTCGGAAGAAACATAAACGACAAACTTATGGCCTTGCTTACGTTTAATTTCATTTCCAATAGCCTGCACCAAATGAGTTTTGCCTAGACCGACCCCACCGTAGATCATTAGAGGGTTGAATGAAGTGCTTCCCGGACTCTGGGCTACCGCGTAACCAGCCGATCGAGCTAGACGATTACAGTCTCCTTCTATATAGGTGTCAAAGCTGTATTTATCGTTTAGGTTAGTATCAGTTTTTAATCCTTCAATATCAGGAAAAGAAAAGGGACCATTGTAGTCGTTTTGGGGAGGTTGGTACTTGTTAGTTCTACTCCTTTTATCTGGTGGAGCAGTAGGTAATTTAATAGCGACCGGCTTATTTTTGCGATCACCATTGTCGACAACGACTGAATATTCCAGTTTTCCGTCCAGACCAATTTCGGCATCGATGGCTTTACGTAGTATATACACAAAATGCTCCTCTAACCACTCGTAAAAAAACTGGCTGGGCACCTGAATGGTCAATGTATTGTTAACCAACCTAAGTGGCTTGATGGGCGCAAACCAAGTATTAAATGCTTGTTCACCCACGTGTTCCCGGATGGTTTTTAGACAATTATTCCAAACAGTAACCTGATCTTCTTGCATCAGTACGAGGTTAGGCCGCATAAGTAGTGAGCATTATAAGCAATTAGTCTGCCATGATGGATTTTTGTATTTAGCTACAAACTAATACGTATGAAGTGAGGATTAATTTGCAGGGACTAGTAAAGTTTGGAAAAAAAAAATAAAGAAAAAAATTACTTCAATCTTGACTTGAAAAGTTATTAGAATAGTTCAAAAATGAAGCTTGAAAATTGGCATTACTAAAGTGAGATTCTGTTTTAAGAGATTAATGAGAGAAGCTACTGTAAAGCACTAGTTTTCAATATTAATGGAGTAAAAAACTTAGTGTAGCATCTTATTTTAGCAGAAATAAGGCGATGTCACAAAAAATTTATATGCTAAAAAATTGAAAATTTTTGCAAGGGTTTAAAATCAAATTTTTAGTTGAATGTTCAATTAAAATCCTCACTTATTTCTCGATAAATTTCTTAACAATTTGATAATGTTAGACTTAGCTAATTTAACATGGGAGTATCATTAAATAAAGGATATAAGTATCTTTTGTAAGCAAATATAGTTATTAACAATACTCCGATTTTACTAACCATTGGTTCTCAATATGTTTGAAGAATTCAAAACATCCAGCTACGAAGATTGGGTTACTAAAGCCAATCAGGAGACTAGTAGAATAGATTCTATCAATTTCCCATTTACCTTTAATTTAGATGGATTATCACTTTCAGCTATTAATTCTGAAAACCAATTGTCCGATCATCCGAAAACACCATATAAAAGCAAACATTCTCGCCCGATAATTAGCGTATGTCAGCAAGAGAACGCACCGGGTACGGATTGGCAACAGCTTGGAGCAGAAGATATTTTATTAGATTTTGCGGATTACGAACTTCATCTAGATCAGGATAAACTTCAGCAGTTAAAAGGGTTGGGCTCTATCGGGGTATTTTACCAATCAGATGATGTAGGCCAGGTTGCTGATTTTGGCGGCTTAGAAAAAGATACTTATTCAACCAGAATCTCATTTTACCCTTCTATTCTTCCCCATCCAATTGGTAAAGGTGGACTCAGGCTTCCTGATTGTGAAGGCTTAGCTGAGATTATCAATCAATCTTCTGGTGCTGCTTCGGTTAAGTATTTAGGTATCCGAGGGGATGAGTTTATGAATCATGGAATTAATGTCTCTCAGGAATTAGCTATTACACTCTCTTTAATTACTTACTACTGGGATAAGTTGACAGATCTAGGTCTGGGCCAAGAATTGCTCTTAGATCATACTGAAGTTGCCTTAGGACTAAGCGGTGAATTTTATATTGATATAGTCAAGATTCGTGCGGCTAGAACGTTATTACACTCCCTAATTGGTGCTTTTGAAATATCCCAAATAGATGTCAAAGAAATCAAAATCAGAGCAGTTTCTGGCTTGTTGAACAAAACACTGTATGACCCTGATGAAAACCTTTTGAGAATCACCACGGAAGCGCTGGCCGCAACCTTAGGTGGTGCTGAAATCATCACACTACGTACCCACGACTTGCATTACCAAGATACAAGCGATTTTGGTCGGAGAATGGCCGCTAATGTTCAAAACTTAATCCGATACGAAAGTCATTTGCACCGGGTAGTTAATCCAGTGGACGGTTCTTACTTCTTAGAAGATGCAACCAATCAACTGGTAGATTCTGCCTGGCGAACCTTTCTTGAAATAGAAAAAGAAGGTGGTATTGAAAGTTATTTTAATTCAAAAGGTAAGGCATTAGTCTCTGATGGTAGGAATCAAAGAAAGCAACAATTCCTTAAGCAGAATAAGAAGAGAGTAGGGGTTACTCGGTATGTTAATGGGGAAGAAAAAATAGACCAATCAGTCGTCAATTCGTCTTTTCAACATTTTTCCTTAACCAATCAATGGGAAGAAATTAGACTAAAATTCACCCAGTTAGTATCCCAAAGTATTTCACACGCCAAGATTATCGTCCCAATTACAGGGAAAAATTCTATTATTAGCGCAAGAATATCTTTTGTAAGTGATATACTAAATAGCTTTGGAGTTATTCATCAGGTTGTCAATAGCTCGAAGGCAACGAACGAAAGATTTTCCGACTCGGATTTTTTCATCATTTGTGCTGACGATGAATGGTACTTGAATCAAGCGGCTGATTTCCTGTCTTCTAATCGCATAGCAGAAGAGCCAGTCTTTGCAGTGGGTTCTTTGAGCGAACTATCCCGTCTAGTTGAGAATAAACTTTTAAGTGGTGTGCTCGGCCCAACGTCTGATTTAAATCCACTGTTAGAGACTGTACAAAAAACCACTAGCCATGAAACCTGATTTTAGCCAATATTCACCCAAAAGTTTAGAAATAAACAGCGGTAATAGTGATTTTGAATGGACCTCTGCTGAGAACATTAAAGTCAAAGGGGTTTATACGAATAAAGATTTAGAATCAGCACGACACCTTGATTTTGTAGCTGGTATTCCTCCCTATCTGCGGGGACCATATGCTTCCATGTACGTAACTAAGCCTTGGACTATACGACAGTACGCTGGGTTCTCAACAGCTACCGAATCCAACGCATTTTACCGAAGAAATTTAGCCGCAGGACAGCGAGGACTTTCCGTAGCGTTTGATCTACCTACTCACCGAGGCTATGACTCAGACCATCCTCGGGTAACCGGTGACGTTGGCAAAGCAGGGGTAGCCATTGATACGGTAGAGGATATGAAAATTCTGTTTGATCAGATTCCACTTGATCAGATGTCGGTTTCAATGACTATGAATGGTGCGGTAATTCCGGTGATGGCCTTCTACATTGTGGCGGCTGAAGAACAGGGAGTTAAGCCTCATCAGTTAAAAGGCACGATTCAGAACGATATACTGAAGGAGTTTATGGTTAGGAATACCTATATCTATCCTCCAGCACCTTCATTGCAAATTATTGCTGATATTTTTTCTTACACGGCAGAGCACATGCCCAAATTTAATTCCATCAGTATTAGTGGTTATCATATGCACGAAGCGGGGGCACCTGCTGATCTAGAGTTAGCCTATACTTTAGCCGACGGATTGGAGTATGTTCAGACCGGATTAAAAGCCGGACTTGGTATTGATGATTTTGCCCCGAGGCTATCTTTCTTCTGGGGTATTGGCATGAACTTCTTCATGGAGATAGCTAAACTGAGGGCTGGGCGATTATTGTGGGCAAAACTCATAAAGCAATTTAATCCTCAGAACCCAAAGTCGATGGCGCTACGTACCCATTGCCAGACTTCGGGCTACAGTCTTACCGAGCAAGACCCCTTTAACAACGTAGCCCGTACTTGTATTGAAGCAATGGCGGCCGTTTTTGGTGGAACTCAATCGTTGCATACTAATTCTCTGGATGAGGCTATTGCACTTCCTACTGATTTTTCGGCACGCATTGCCCGTAATACGCAATTATTCCTACAGGAAGAACAGACTATTACCCCGGTCATCGACCCATTTGGGGGCTCCTATTATCTCGAATCTCTGACTGATTCGCTGGTAACAAAAGCCTGGGCACATCTGGAAGAAATAAAATCTTTAGGCGGAATGGCTAAAGCGATTGAGCAGGGAATTCCGAAATTAAGAATTGAAGAGGCCGCTGCTAAAAAGCAGGCCAGGATTGATGCTGGTGAAGAGGTAATTGTAGGGGTAAACCGATTCAGAGTTGGAGAAAGAGGTGACGGAAGCTCAGCATTTGATGTGCTTGAGGTGGATAATGAAAAGGTCAGACGGGAGCAAGTTCAACGTATAGTAAAGATTAAAGAAAGTAGGTATAATAAGCTCGTAAATAGTAAGTTGAAAGCATTGGAAGGTGTAGCTAGTTCCGGGAAGGGTAACCTTCTGGAGTTAGCTGTGGAGGCAGCCCGAGCACGGGCCACGCTAGGTGAAATTTCATCTGCAATGGAAAAAGCTTTTGGTCGCTACCAAGCCACTACCCAAACCGTGCGGGGTGTCTACGCTAAAGAAATTGCCATGAACGAAGATTTTATAAATGCTCGCAACCTCTCAGATAAGTTTGCTGAATTGGATGGCCGACGCCCCCGAATTTTAGTAGCCAAAATGGGACAGGATGGTCACGACCGTGGGGCCAAGGTTATTGCCACCAGTTTTGCCGATCTGGGCTTTGATGTTGATATTGGCCCTTTATTCCAAACTCCCGAAGAAGTGGCTCGACAAGCCGCTGAGAACGATGTTCACGTTGTAGGAATATCAAGTCTGGCCGGAGCTCATAAAGCCTTGGTGCCGGAACTAATGCAGGAGTTGAAAAAGATTGATCGTGATGATATTGGAATCATCGTCGGAGGAGTCATCCCACCCAATGACTATGATTTTCTCTACAATCTAGGAGTACTAGGAGTATTTGGCCCTGGTACGGTTATCGCGAAGGCAGCCCAAGATATTTTGAAAAAGTTAATGGAGGAGTGAGGAAGAATCGAGAATATTGACGATCACTACTTTATACCGCTTCTTTGTAAAAACTCGATCACTTCTCGCTTATAGGATACTCCGATTGGAATCTCTTTTTCGCCAATTTCAATGTCATGCTTAGTGTAGGCAGTAATTTTTTGGGTGTTTACTAGGTAAGAACGGTGTATTCGTAGAAAATAGCTAGGGAGTTTGCTCTCGAACTCGCTAATCTTGTCTTTGGTTACAATACGCTGTTCTGGAAGATAGATACTTACGTAGTCTTTTAGGCTTTCAACGTACAAAACCTCATTAAACAATACTTTTACAAACTTGCGATTAGTGTTCACGTACATAAACTGATCTAAAATATCCATACCTGCTTCCTCAACCGAAACTTGAGAAGACTCAGAATTTTCTACTTGATTTAGATACTTGCTAATCGATTTAAAAAAACGCTCAATGGTGATTGGTTTAAGCAAGTAATCCACCACGTCCAGTTCGTAACTTTCTACGGCATAATCACGATAAGCAGTGGTAAAAATAATACTAGGTGAATGTTGTAGTGATCGGGCGAACTTCATGCCGTCAATACCGGGCATTTGGATATCTAAGAACAGTAAGTCTATAGATTCTTTCTGGAACCAATTGAGGGCTTCTATTGCATTTTCGCAAGTAGCTACCAAATGAAGTTGAGGGAATTGGTCAATATGCCTTTTTAATAAATTTGCCGCTAAGGGTTCGTCATCTACGACTAGGCAATTAATTTTACTATCGTTTGTCATAGACTAAGATTCACTTCGTAGGTGTCTTTTTGCTCTTCTACTCGCCACTTGTACTGGTTCGGATAAAGCAAATCTAGCTGTCGCTGAGCATTTTTAACCCCAATTCCCTTTTTATAATTCTGCTCATCATCTTGACTAATATCCGGTTTGGTATTATGTACCCGGAAATGCAGATTCTCTTCTTTCACTTCTAGCGAGATAGAAACAGAAGCTGGGCCAATAACTCCACTAACACCATGCTTAAACGCATTCTCAACAATGGAAATTAGAATAAGTGGAGCAATTGGCGTTTGTGGATTGTCCACCGAGTAAGTAAAATCTAACGTAAGCCGATCACCGTATCGCAATTTTTCTAAATCAATATAGTGCTCTATTAGGGCAATTTCCTGGCTGACAGCAACCTTCTCGTCCTGGCACCGATAAAGCATATAATCCAGTATTTCGGCGAGTTTGGCTACAACCTCGGGAGCCCGGTCTGATTTTTCCAGAGTCAGTGCGTAAAGATTATTAAGAGTATTAAACAGAAAGTGGGGATGAATCTGAGCTTTCAGAAAATTAAGTTCGGCATTAGCTTTCTCTTGCTTAAGCATCTCAATCTTTTGCTTCTCTATGCCTCGATCTTTAATCATTTTGATGAACAAAAATAGAAACGTAACGGAGTATACGCTTCCGAAATATCCCAGTACGGTTAACTCAAACTCCTGAATAATTTGTCCCAGTGACTCTCTCGGCTCCTGTGGATAGGCCAGCCTTTCGGCAATATGAATATTGTTGAAGCGATACAAAATTGTAAAGCATATAATGCTAACGGCTAAGCTGAGAAAAAACTGAATATATTTCCTTTTCTGTAGGAGATGAGGGATTTGAAAGTAGACCAACAAATAAGTCGCTATCACTTTGATGGGGATTCCAACCGCCCGAAAAAAGAAGGCTTCTTTCATTTCATCCATACCCTGAGTGGAAGTAAAAGGAGCCGTGATCAATAAACTGACCCAGAATAAAAAATGCATCAACCAGCGATTCTGTAAAAGCTGATCGATGACATGGTTTTCCTTTTCCATACCCAAAAAATAATGAAAAAACTAGTGTTGGTTAGAGAAGGTCGACAAATAATCGGTATCTCCGTCCGAATTATAAGCACCAGTAGATGAATGCTATGCGTAGGATTAACCTCTTTGTCTATCCCCTGTTTTTAGCTACTGGTCTACTTTCTATCAGTGATACTGTCAGTAACCCTATCATTGGAGAAAAAAAATATGAAACGCGTATTACTGAGCCTCATCCTGGGGCTAACCACTCATCTTGTAAGTGCTCAAAACCAAGATAATCGTTTAACTACTGAGAGTCGAACCTATACAAGCGAATCGGTGATAGTTATTGATGCCATTGTCGGAAGTCTGAAAGTGCCAGAAAATCGAGCTAACCCTGATTCGGAAGATATTTCCATTCATTTTATCCAACTGAAAAGTACCAATCCCGATCCTCAAGTACCTTTGGTTTACCTAGAGGGAGGCCCTGGGGGTAGTTGCATCTGGCAAGCGGGAGATCCCTACTATCTGGAAAAGTGGCTGCCCTTTCTCGAGATAAGCGATGTTATTCTGCTCGATCAACGAGGAACTGGAGAAGGGACTCAGCGCGTGCTTTATATTCATCAGGAAGGCATTCCAGTTGATATTCTCGCCGATGCAGCAGGCAGAGAAAAATATTTTGAGGGACTGAGTCAAAAAGCTTTAGCTGATTTTGAGCAGCGGGGAGTAGATTTACACGGATATACTACTCTCGAGAGTGCCCAGGATATAGATGATTTGCGACAAGCTTTATCCTACGAGCAATTCTCGTTACTAGGGTTTAGCTACGGAACCCACCTAGGGCTAACCTATATGAAATACTTTAGCTCGCACGCAAAGAACGCTGTGTTGGTTGGGGTAGAAGGGTTTAACCACGCCCTTAAGCTGCCTTCTTCTATGGATACCCAGCTTCAAAAGATTGCGCTGATGGCTCAGGCCGACCTGAAGGTGAGTCAGTCAGTACCGGATTTGATGGATTTGTATCGACGCGTTATTCGTTCTCTGGATGAAAATCCGGCTGAACTAGAAATTGCTTCGCCCCTTACGGATGAACCTATGCAAGTAAAGGTCGGTTCTTTTGGGCTAAACTTGATTTTACTTATTGATATGGGTGATGCTTCGGATATTCCGGTTTTGCCTCGTTTACTATACAGTATTGATCAAGGTGATTATTCTCTGTTACGATGGTTTGTACAGAAACGTATCGGAAACTTTTACGGAGTACAGGGCATGAGTATAACCATGGATTTAGCCTCTGGCACCAGTCCGAGTCGATTAGAAAGAATAGAAGAGGAGTTAACGAAGAGCCCATTTCAAGATATTATTCTTGCTGTTTTGATGAACGATAATTGGCCACACCCTGATTTGGGTGAGGAGTTCCGTGCACCGATGGTAAGCAATATTCCCACTTTGTTCATGAGTGGCACATTAGATTTTAATACGCCGCCTTACCAAGCGGAAGAAGTACGCTGGGGGTTCTCCAACAGTAACCATATTATCGTTAATAATGCTGGGCACGAACAGGTATTTACTCATCCCGAAGCTGTTCCTACTATCATCCGCTTTTTAAAAGGCGAGAATGTAGATGAGGTAGCTTTATCCTATCCACCGCTAGAGTTTATCCCCGTGAAGGGAGACACTGACGGCCTGTCCCATCCTTCAATTCAAGCACTGGATGAATAGAAAGAGAATAAGGCAAAGCAAAATAGATACTAGCGATAATTAAAAAAGCCGTACTCCTCAGAATACGGCTTTAAGATCGGGAACAAATAAATGGTTAAGATTTGCCTTCCAGCTTTCGAATTAGATTCAACGCTGAACCAGATTTAAACCATTCTATCTGATTTTCATTGTAGGTATGATTGGTCTTAATCAGATCCTCTGATCCATCAGCATGCTTGAATTTCAGCGTGACTTGCTTATCGGGGGCAAACTGGTCTAGATCTACCGTTTCCACGGTATCATCTTCCTGCACCTTATCATAATCACTTGGATTGGCAAAGGTAAGTGCCAGAATACCTTGCTTCTTAAGATTGGTTTCGTGGATTCGAGCGAAGGATTTTACCAGTACAATCCGAACACCTAAATGACGAGGTTCCATGGCGGCGTGCTCCCGAGAAGATCCTTCACCGTAGTTATCGTCACCCACTACAATTTGAGGAATGCCTTCGGCTTTGTAGGCACGGGCTGTAGCGGGTACTTCGCCGTATTCTCCGGTTAATTGGCTTTTTACACTATTAGCTTCTTTGTTGTAGGCATTGATTGCCCCGATGAAGCAGTTGTTAGAAATATTATCCAAGTGTCCGCGGAAGCGCAACCAAGGGCCTGCCATAGAAATATGGTCGGTAGTACATTTGCCGTAGGCTTTCAGGAGCAGTCGCATTCCAGTGATATTATCTCCGTCCCAACCGTCAAACGGAGTCAAAATTTGCAGTCTTTCAGAATCTTCTCTAACCACTACATTAACATTGCTGCCGTCTTCAGCAGGAGGCTGATAACCGGCATCTTCAACCCCAAACCCATTAGGAGGCAGTTCAATACCCTGTGGCTCTTCAAGCATTACTTCATCTCCATCTTCATTGGTAAGCTTATCCTTCAGTGGATTAAACTTCAGTGTTCCGGCAATAGCCAATGCCGTTGTAAGCTCGGGCGAGGTCACAAACGAGTGGGTGTTCGGGTTACCGTCATTGCGCTTAGCGAAATTCCGGTTAAAGGATGTGACAATTGTATTCTTACGATCTGGATCGTTGCTGTGACGAGCCCATTGACCAATACAGGGTCCGCAGGCATTTGCTAGTACCACCCCGCCAATGCTATCGAACACATTCAGTAATCCGTCTCGCTCAGCGGTGTAACGAACTTGTTCGGAACCGGGAGTGATAGTGAATTCGGATTTGGCTTTTAGGTTTTTATCAGCAGCTTGCTGGGCAATGGAGGCTGAACGGGTAATATCTTCGTAAGACGAGTTGGTGCAAGAACCAATCAGCCCTACTTCAATTTCCTCTGGCCAATCGTGTTCGGTAGCCGCTTCGGCTAACTTGGATATGGGCCAGGCTAAATCGGGAGTAAATGGACCATTTACGTGCGGCTCCAGTTCCGATAAGTTGATCTCAATGACCCGATCAAAGTATTCATCGGGATTATCTATTACTTCTTGATCAGCCCGCAGGTGTTCTTTCACTTTCTCAGCCTCGGCTGCTATATCAGCGCGTTCCGTGGCTTCCAGATAATCCTTCATTTTATGGGAATAGTGGAATAGGGAAGTGGTGGCTCCAATTTCAGCTCCCATATTGCAGATGGTTCCTTTGCCAGTACAAGAGATTGCATCAGCTCCTTCACCAAAGTACTCTACAATAGCCCCGGTTCCACCTTTCACGGTTAAAATCCCGGCTACTTTGAGAATAACATCTTTGGCCGATGTCCACCCGCTTAATCGTCCGGTAAGCTTCACACCAATAAGCTTAGGCATTTTTAGCTCCCAGGGCATTCCAGCCATCACATCTACTGCATCAGCTCCGCCAACTCCAATAGCGACCATCCCCAGACCACCAGCATTAGGAGTGTGGGAGTCAGTACCGATCATCATTCCTCCCGGGAAGGCGTAGTTTTCTAGCACCACTTGGTGGATAATTCCCGCACCGGGCTTCCAGAAGCCGATACCGTACTTGTTGGAAACAGAAGAAAGAAAATCGTAAACCTCTTTGTTGGTCGTAGTGGCATTATCCAAATATTCCTCGGCACCCACTTCCGCCTGAATCAGGTGGTCGCAGTGTACAGTGGAAGGAACGGCAGTTTTATCTTTACCCGCTTGCATGAATTGCAACAGTGCCATTTGGGCAGTGGCGTCCTGCATCGCTACGCGGTCGGGTTTGAAATCTACGTATGAACCTCCCCGTTCGTAGGCTTCGGTTGGGTCACCCTGATAAAGGTGGCTGTAGAGAATTTTTTCAGCTAAGGTTAATGGTCGCCCTACAATGTCGCGGGCTTTAGAGACGCGGTCTCCTAACTTGGAGTAAACGTCTTTAATCATATCCAGATCAAATGCCATAGGGAAAGGATAGTTAAAAAGTGATAAAAATCTTCAAAGTGCAAAAATACAGATTGTCGTGTATTCTGATACTAAAGTAACAAACTTGTCCTACATTTATGTTTCCTCAATCATTCGTCATTTCCCTATGAAAGGTATTTTTCCCATTTTTCTGATCTTCAATTTGGCCTTTGTTCACCAGATTCAGGCACAAGATACTGATCCTTTTCCATTTGATACTTCTCACTATCAGCTTCGAGAGGTAGTCTACAAATCAACTCCTCAAGCCGAACTGAAGCTGCACCTATATTATCCGCAACAAACTAGAAGTCAACCACTACCAGCCATTCTTTTCTTCTTTGGGGGAGGATGGTCAGGTGGAAGTCATAGTCACTTTGCGCCGCACAGCAAGTATTTGGCAAGTAGAGGCATGATTGCAGTTACGGCTGATTACCGGGTGAAAAAACAACACGGAACTACCCCCATTGAAGCTATACAGGATGCCAGGCAAGCATTGAACTATCTAGCCGCTCACGCAGATGAATTAGGTGTAGATTTCAGTATGATTGCCGCTGGTGGTGGCTCAGCCGGTGGTCATCTGGCGCTTTGTACTGCGTTGATTGATCGATTCGACGATGAAAAATTAGACTATTCTCCTAAAGCATTAGTTTTATATAATCCGGTAGTAAATACAACTTCCGCTGGTTTCGGTAGTAATTCGTTAGGTAAGGATTCAATCAATGCCTCCCCCTTTCACCACCTATCGTTAACTATGCCACCGTTGGTGATATTCCATGGAGAGGAAGATACTACAGTTCCTCTATCAAATATTACCGAATTACAGCAGGAATTGACTAATCTGGGAGTAGAGCATACAGTGTATACCTACCCGGATCAGAAGCATGGTTTTTTTAATGTTGGGCGTCAACCCGAAAATCTTTATTTTCTAGAGACACTTTATCGAACCGACGAATTTCTAACCAAATATGGGTACCTAATGGGGGAGCCACTGTTTGATTTACCTTTACCCAAAGCAAAAAAGTAGTTATTTAGCCTGATCTTCGTCAATTGAGTTTAATAGTTCGGTTACTGTATTTTTAGCTATCACCGGGGTCTAGACGATGTTGTCTCTAACAGATTTCATAGGATGCATTATTTTTAGGTTGTTTATTAGATTGACCTTTCCCAGGGGCCCATGTTAGCTAACCTAGCCTTATTACTGCTTGGAGACTCTATACTGTACTGATGAATTCTTAATATGCCAAAAATTTTTAACCAGCTAGCTACTTTTTTATTCAGCAATAGGGGCAATACTGAAAAGAGATAGACTAACTACCTAAGCGCTCTAGTAGCAGTTGCCGGTAGGCATTTCCAACGGGTAACTCTTGTTCATTTATTGTCACCATCTTCCCGTGGGCTTGATCTACTTTACTTAGGTTGATGATGTAAGACTTATGAATTCGCTGAAACCGCTCTCTGGGTAGGGTTTCTTCCATGTGTTTCATGGTGTCGGCAATCATGTGTTTTCCCTTGGTAGTATAGATACGAACGTAGTTGCCAAAACTGTTGACATACAGTAGGTTAGCATAATCAATTCGTTTACTTATTCCGTCTTCTTTTACAAAGAAATGATCCTGAGTGGGAGCCGTAGTTTCGGGGTCATCCGTAGCGGCTGGCGGAGAGTACTGGTGCAGTACTTTATTGACCGATTTCAAAAAGCGGTTGAAGGGAATCGGTTTTAGCAGATAGTCTGTCACATTGAAATTGTAACTGTCTACCGCAAATTCGGAGTGGGCTGAGGTAATGATGACTTTGGGTGGGTTTTGTAAGGCTTCCAACAGTTCTAAACCCGTGAGTTCGGGCATCTCAATGTCGAGAAAGAGCAAGTCAACGGGGTTGTTTTGCAGATAGCTGAAGGCTTCTACCGAACTGGTTGTGCTATGCACTATTTCCAGATCAGCTATTTTTTCTATATAATTTTTCAGGACTACGTGAGCGCGAGGCTCATCATCCACCACTAAACATTTCAGCTTCATAAATTCACAAATAAGGTAACTTGATACGTATCCGGCTGGCGGACAATATCCAGGTAATGCTTTCCTGGGTAAACCAATTGCAGTCGTTTTCGGGTATTGGCTAGTCCGGTCCAGGTAGAGGAAACCGTGCGAGTAGCTTTTTTCGGTATGCTATTGATAACAATCATCTGGAGCCTTCCTTGAGCAATATCAATCCGCACATTCACGAAGCTTCTTTCATTGGTAGTGGCTACCCCGTGCTTAAACGCATTTTCTACAAAAGGAATGAGCAACATAGGTGGTACCAGATAGCCATCATCGTCACCATTAATCTGAAAGTCAATGGTACAGCGCTGGCCGTAGCGGGTTTCTTCCAGCGATAGAAAATTATGGAGAAATTCTATTTCGTCGGCTAACGGTAACATTCCTTTTCGGGAGCTTTCTAGTTGGTAGCGTGTAAGCTGAGAAAGCTCAATAATCAGATCGGCAGCCCGCTCCGAACCTTCCAGGGCATAGGAATAAATACTGTTAAGAGCATTGAACAAAAAGTGCGGATTCATCTGGCTGCGAAGCAATTGCATCTCCATCTCATTCTGCCGGAGCAATAGTTCAAATTCCCGCTGCTGATGAAACGCAAACTTACGGATAAGGAATAAACTCATAGCCGCCAGTAATAATAGCAGATGCAGCCCCCACAGTGAAATAAAAGAAGACTGGGGATACGGAAAATACGGATAAAACCAGTCAATTCCTGCGGTGAGAGTGATTACGGCAGTCAGGGTTGCCCCGTAAAAACTATGCTTCTGCTTTTGTAGAAATTGAGGAACCAATAAGTAGTGGTTGGCGTAGACAGCGGCAGCTAGGGGCAAAAGCCCTAAAATAATTTGCCCGAAAACTAGTAAGTCAACCGTTGGTAGTTCGGCCGGGCGAAGGGTAAGAAATATACCCACTGCTAGAATGAACCAGAGAGCTAATTGGTACGCAATAGGGGCAAACGCTATGTCTTTGAACTTCGCCATGCTGCAAAGTAACCAGATTATACGATGGTTGCCAAAAGTGAATGACGAACGTCGTTGGTCATGAAATATACTTCGTTTGTCCTCTTTTCGCCCCTTTCGTCACTATTTTTTCGTCCTGTTAGGGCTAAGCTGCACCTTTGGATCATGCAAATGGCACTTAAGCCGCTGTACTTTTAACATACCAAAAAACCATTTATCATGAAAAAGCTAAATAATTCATTCACCCGAATCTTTATAATTTCCATTCTTACCGTAACTGCTTTCTTCGCTCAAGCAGACGATATAAGTTCTCATATTCAAGTTCAGTCACAACCTGTAAGTACCGGATTTACTATTCCTGAAAGTATTAGCGGTCTTATTGCTCTAGGAGACCGTTTCGTTCAACTTGGGCAGGCTGAACTTGCTCTAGAGCACTACAGCCGAAGCATACGAGAAGGAAGAATGATTGATCCTGATTATACTGATGAAGCTACTGAGATCAAAATTGTGGCTTTAGTAAAACAGATAGGTGAGGAAAAGACCCGAAAAGAGGTTGCCAACCTGATTGCACAAGGCGATAGCCTAGCAACCGACCAACCTGAGCAGGCACTAGAATTCTACAGCCGCAGTATTCGTATTGGAAAAATTCGAGATACAGACTACATGGATAGTAGCACGCAGAAAAAGATTGTGAATTTAGTCACTATTTTGGGAGAGAAGGTAGCCCAAGCTGAGTAAATTTAGCTCTTGGTTACAGACTCTCGAGGTAAATTTCAAGAGTCTGTAGCTATTTGAATCCGCTATTACATCTTATCTAGGGCGCGATAGTATCGCATCATTTTCCCTTACAATTATGGGAAATATATACCAAACCAGGTGATGCAATCGTGCACGAGTTTGTTCACTTTCAATTATCCATTTTCTACCGTCAATTAATATCATGCAACTTACGATTAAAAATCTCACGAAAACTTATCCTAATGGGGTGGCGGCGTTGAAAAACGTGTCACTTACCATCAACAAAGGAATGTTCGGTTTATTAGGCCCAAACGGCGCCGGAAAGTCAACGCTAATGCGTACCGTAGCCACCCTTCAGGAAGCCGATAGTGGAGATATTCAACTGGGTGATATTAACGTACTGGAAGACAAAGTGGCTCTGCGTAGAGTTCTGGGTTATTTACCCCAAGAATTTGGCGTGTATCCTCGGATTAGTGCCCAGAAGTTGCTTGACCATATGGCTGTACTTAAAGGCATTATCGATAAGCACGAACGCAATACGTTAGTTGATGCCATGTTGGAGCGCGTTAACTTAAAAGATCATCGGAAAAAAAGCGTCAGTAGTTATTCGGGGGGGATGCGGCAGCGGTTCGGTATTGCCCAGGCATTATTGGGAGAACCCAAGTTGATTATTGTGGATGAGCCTACTGCTGGACTTGATCCTGGTGAACGAAACCGCTTTTACAACTTACTATCAGAAATTGGGGAAAACGTGATCGTGATCTTGTCTACTCATATTGTAGACGATGTGAAGGAGCTATGTTCCGATATGGCGATAATCCACGAAGGGGAAGTGCTGTTTTCCGGTTCGCCGCAGCTAGCGGTAGACTCGCTAGATGGGCTGATCTACGAGCGAACCATAGAGAAGGCAGAGATGGAGGAATATCAGCAAAAATATACGGTAATATCCAGTAAGCTGGTGACTGGCAAAACCCGAATTCACGTCCATAGCGAAGAACCCATCCCGGCATTTAGTCCGGTGGAAGCCGATCTGGAAGATGTGTTCTTTACTAAAATAATGGGGGTTAGCGCTGCTCAATTGTAATATCTCCCTTAAAATTCAACAACTATGTTTAAAGAAATTTTTGCCTTTGAGCTGCGCCAGCACTTCACCCAATATATGGTGTACATCTTTTTCCTGATTTTAGGATTATTGGTGTTTGGTGCGGTAGCAAGCGATAGTGTAACTATCGGGGGAGATACTGGAAACATTAACAAGAATGCACCTTATGTTATTGCTCAGTATACAGCTGTTATCAGCATATTGGGGATAGTTTTGGTTACTGCATTTATAAACAGTGCAGCTCTACGGGATTTCCATCACAAATACGATCAAATCTTATTTTCAACCCCAGTTAAGAAGGGCAGCTTCCTTTTTGGCCGATTTCTAGGAGGATACCTAGCCGCCATAGTTCCGTTTCTAGGAGTGTTTGCGGGGATAATTGTTGGAAGTGCTATGCCCTGGATGGAACCCGAACTAATCGGTCCGTTTATGCCTCAAGCCTATCTGAATAGCTTACTCATTTTTATTTTGCCCAATACACTGTTGGTCGCTGCCGTAGTTTTTGCTTTAGCCGCTTCTTTTCGAAGTACTATTGTTTCTTTCATCGGCTCAATTGTCCTGTTGGTTCTTTACATAGTGTCCTTGATTGTTGTCGGCGATTTGGATAACGAAACGCTGGGAATGATGCTTGATCCATTCGCTATTCGTACTTATAATATTGCTACTAAGTATTGGACCGTAGCCGATAAAAATACCCTGACCGTCAGCCTGTCGGGCTACGTGCTGTTAAACCGTTTACTCTGGACTGGTGTCGCATTAGCTGTTCTATTCGTGACGTACGTATCTTTTAGTTTCTCAGGCCGTAGCCGTCGTCGTAAAACCACTACTGTTGAACAGCCTGCTGAGGTTAAACCAAGCTTCGTTCAATTAGAAGCATTGCCTTCAGCCACCTTAGAATATGGCCGAGGAGCCCGGTGGCAACAGTTTATCAATCAAATAAAAATAGACTTTCTGGGTACAGTAAGCAGTACCCCATTTATCATTATACTCCTTGTTGGGTTAGTAAATACGTTATCTAATCTATGGTATGTGACTTCAGCGGCTGGAGACGTTGTAAACTACCCAGTGACCTACAATGTGCTGGGTACCCTAGAGGGGGCATTATTCATTTTCATATACGCCATCATCATCTACTACAGTGGAGTATTGGTGTGGAAAGAACGGGATGCTCAGATGGAAACTTTCTACGATGCCTACGCCTATCCGGATTGGATCATGTATCTGGCGAAGATCATCAGTCTCATAGGCCTGATTGCAATTGTGTTTTTGATCAGTATCGCCTGCGGAGTGTTGGTTCAATTGATGAATGGATATACCCGAATCCAGCTGGATGTGTACCTGATAGACATGGGTATAGAGTGGGTTTCCATGATTTACATCGCCGTATTTTCAATATTTATCCACGTTTTGGTGAATAATAAATACTTGGGATACTTTGTCATAGTTGCCTTTTTACTATTTCAAGAGTTCGTCATTAAAGAGGCTTGGAATGTAAATCATAACCTATTGTTTTTTGGTGGATATCCAGGTTACACCTATTCGGATATGAATGGTTTCGGACCATCATTTACCGGAGCACTTTGGTTTCAGCTATATTGGATGCTATTCTGTGGTTTGCTGAGTATTGGAGCTATTCTGTTTTGGATACGAGGAAAAGAAACGCAGTTTGTTAAACGCCTTCAAATCGCCCAGCGGCGGTTCACTCCCGAGCTAAGAAACACCACGGTTGGCATAGCCAGCGTATGGCTTTTGGTAGGAGGGTTTATTTTCTATAACACGAACATACTTAACGATTACATTAACCCGGAAACATTACAAGAACGTCAGGCCGAGTACGAGCGTCAGTACAAACAGCACGAAGGCATCGCCCAGCCTCGGCTTACTTCGGCTAAGTACTATATTGATCTAGAACCCTACGAGCGGAATCTAAAAGCTCGCACCGAGCTGGTGATAAAAAATAAAACCAATCAACCGATTGACTCTCTGCATTTTACTTACTCTTCTACGGGAGTAGCACTAGAGAAAATTGAATTGCTATCCGCTGAAATTGCATTGGATGACCCTGTTTTGGGCGACCGGATTTATCGTTTGGCTCAGCCATTGCAACCCGGCGATTCTATGGAGATGACTGTTTATAGTGCTTACGAATCTCGTGGATTTGAGAATGGGAGTAGTATTACCGAAATAGTGAAAAACGGCACTTTCTTTAACAATGGTTTAATTCTTCCTTCTTTCGGCTACGATAAAAGCCGAGAGATTGCTGATCGACAGGATCGCAAAGACTATGATTTACCGAAACGTGATCGGATGCCGTTGATTGACGACGAACCAGCTTGGAATCAGAACTATATTACTGATGATGCAGATTGGGTTCACTTCGAGACAGTAATGAGCACCGCGCTCGATCAAATTGCGGTAGCTCCTGGAACACTAGTAAAGGAGTGGGAAGAAAACGGAAAACGCTACTTTCACTATCGATTAGAAAACCAGGTGTTAGCCTTCGGCTCATTTATCTCTGCTCGCTACGAGGTGCTTCGCGACCGTTGGAATGATGTAGACGTAGAGATTTACTATCAGCCTGAGCACGATTATAATGTGGAGCGAATGGCCAAAGCAGTAAAAGCATCGCTGGAGTATTACTCTCGCGAATTCCGACCGTATCCGCATAAGCAAGCCCGAATTATCGAGTTTCCACGCTATGCCACCTTCGCCCAGGCCTTCCCGGGTACAATGCCGTATTCAGAAAGCATTGGCTTTATTGAGAACCTGGAGGATGAAGACTCCCGCGACCGGGTGCTGCACGTAGTCGCACACGAGATGGCCCATCAGTGGTGGGCGCATCAAGTCATTGGAGCTGATGTACAGGGGGCGACTCTTTTATCTGAGACCATGGCGCAGTACGCTTCTCTGATGGTCATGAAGCGAGAAAAGAACGAGAAGAGTGTGCGAGATTACCGACGCTACGAAGTTGATAATTATCTGCGTTCAAGAGGATCAGAAGAGATTAAGGAAGTGCCGCTGTGGCTGGTAGAGAATATGGGCTATATTCACTATCAGAAGGGCAGTAATGTGATGTACGCTCTACAAAACTACATCGGCGAAGAAAAGGTAAATCAGGCTTTGCAAGATTACGCTCAACAAGTTGCGTATCAAGAACCACCTTACACTACTTCTCGGGAACTAATGACATACTTTCGAGCGGTTACCCCTGATTCGTTACAATCTTTTGTGACGGATCTGTTTGAGCGCATCACGCTCTATAGCAATCAAACGAAAGAGGCTAGCTATCAAGAACTAGAAAACGGAAAATATCAGGTGAATTTTACCACTGCATCCAAGAAGTTTTACGCTGATTCTCTCGGTGCCGAAAGCGAAGTGCCTATTAATGATTGGATTGACATTGGGGTGTACGCCGAAGATGAAGAAGGTGAAGATGAGTTGATTTATATTGATCGGCGAAAAATCACCAAAGAAGATAATACCTTTTTGGTAGTTGTTGATCAAAAGCCTAGTAAAGTTGGTATCGACCCCAATGCCTTACTAGTAGACCGAGTGCCAAATGATAATACCAGGAAGGTAGTGGCAGACACTGAGACCGATTAAAGTATTTAGCGCAAGCTAGTGAGAATCACGGGGCACTTCTGATCCTGAGCCGCCCCGAAGAAAGTCAAAATCAGCCCCTAGGTGAGATTGCTGTACATGGTCAATATAGAGCTGAGCGTAGCCGCGTCCGTAGCCCAGATTCGTGGCTTCCCACTTCTGTCGGCGTTCGGCTAGTTCTTCATCCGAAACATCCAGGTGTAGCTTACGGGCTTCAACGTCTAGTTCAATCATATCTCCAGTCTCAACTAAAGCCAGATTGCCACCTACTGCTGATTCTGGGGATACGTGGAGTACAACTGTGCCGTAGGCTGTTCCGCTCATTCGTCCGTCAGAAATTCTTACCATGTCCTCAATACCCTTTTCCAGTAGCTTTTTGGGCAAGCCCAAATTACCTACTTCCGGCATACCGGGGTAGCCTTTGGGGCCGACCTGCTTCAACACCATCACCGAATTTTCGTCAATGTCCAAGTCGGGATCATCAATTCGAGCGTGGTAATCTTCAATAGTTTCAAAAACTGCGGCGGGGCCCCTATGCTTCATGAGAGCTGGAGTAGCAGCGGAAGGTTTAATAACCGCCCCGTTTTCGGCCAGGTTTCCTTTCACTACGGCAATACCTGATTTTTCTTTGAAGGGCCTATCAATCTTGGCAATTACCTCATCATTGTAACAGGGTGCGGCCTCAGAATTTTCACCGATTGTTTTTCCGTTTACCGTCATCGCATCCCAGTGAAGGTACTCTTTTAGCTCTTTTAGTACCACCGGCAAGCCACCGGCGTAGTAAAAGTCCTCCATCAGGTACTTGCCTGAGGGCATCAGATTGACTAATAGCGGAATATCATGCCCCAGCCGATCAAAATCATCCAACGTTAACTCTACCCCTAAGCGCCCAGCGATGGCTAGCAGATGAATAATTGCATTGGTAGAACCGCCTATGGCGGCGTTGGTGATGATGGCGTTCTCAAATGCTTCTCGGGTGAGAATTTTGGACATTTTCAAATCCTCGTGCACCATCTCAACAATTCTTCGGCCTGCCATATGAGCCAACGTACGCCGACGGGAGTCTACTGCCGGAATAGCCGCATTGTGGGGCATTCCCATGCCAAGTGATTCTACCATGCTAGCCATAGTGGAAGCGGTTCCCATCGTCATACAGTGCCCTCGGCTGCGCGATTGACAAGATTCGGCATAAAAGAACTCTTCCTGAGTAATTTTTCCCGCTCGCAGATTTTCGCTGAATTGCCACACGGCAGTACCTGATCCGATATCTTCGCCCCGGTACTTTCCGTTGAGCATGGGGCCACCGGAGATAACCAGGGTAGGGAGGTCAACACTGGCGGCACCCATCATTGTAGAAGGCGTAGTCTTATCGCAGCCACAGAGCAAAATAACTCCGTCCATCGGGTTGCCCCGGATAGATTCTTCAGCATCCATGCTAGCCAGGTTGCGGAAGAGCATGGCGGTAGGCTTGAGCAGCGTTTCGCCCAGTGACATAATCGGAAACTCAAAGGGAAAACCACCTGCTTCGTAGACACCCCGTTTCACGTACTCCGCCAATTCGCGGAAGTGAGCGTTGCAGGGCGTGAATTCCGACCAGGTGTTGCAGATACCAATGATCGGGCGACCGTCGAAGGCATGGTCGGGCAAACCCTGGTTTCGCATCCAAGAGCGGTAGATGAATCCCATTTTATCGGTTTTGCCAAACCAATCGTGGCTGCGTAATTTCTTTTCTTCAGGCATGAAAGAAGTAGTTAGGTTATGTAGAAGTATCTAATATGCAGGTTGAGGGATGAAATCACAAACAGTAACTGCTTTAAGAGAAAATAATTTGCGAATTGCTAATGAGGGCGCCACCGGAAAGACTTCTCATCAATAGCGCGCATGGTACATAGTATGCCATCCAAATGATCATATTCGTGTTGTACTAGCTCGGCCATTTTGGGTTCTTCAATTAGCCATTCTTGTGGTTGAAACATGTCGTTCAAGTGTTTGATTTTTAAATATTTATGTCTGTTTACCTGAACTAAAAGATTAGGAAAACTCATACAATCATCCCAGAGGGTAAACTGCTCATCACTCGTCCAGACAATCTCCGGGTTGATGATCACTTTGGGTTGATCTACATTCAGGTAGAAAAGTCGTTTCATAATACCTAGTTGAGGTGCGGCAATACCTCTTCCGAAGTTGTACTTCTCTCTAATTTCCTCCATTACGTTGTGTAAATCACGCACCCATTCATCGAGAAGATGAGAATCACGCTCCGTTACCGGTTCACAAACTTCGTACAGTCGCGGGTCGCCTAATAGTAGTAAGTCTTTTAAATGTTTCATGTTCTACATTAGAGAGCACAAGATACTATGTGTATCGCGATTACTAAAACCAACTTTGCGATAGAAGTAGTCCTAAAGCAAAAACTAACTGACTATATTTAACATCTAGCAATAGATTTCCAATTCGGCCTTATAATGGCCTAAGCTGACACTTGATAGCACACTAAAAGTATGAAAAGTATATCTGAATGGACTTTGATAACCGTTTTGCCACTTCTGTTAACCACTTGTACTTCGCCTACCCAAGAAAACGAAGCTTCTTTAGTAACTAATTCATCAGAATATATTACCTACGGTGACGAAGTTTCCTTTATGAAACAGTATACTGAAATTGTTGAGTTGAGTGAACCCTCTGGGGAGGGAAGAATTGCCGTTTTGCCCGCACTTCAAGGAAGGGTTATGACAAGTAGCGCATCCGGTCAGAACGGACGTAGCTACGGCTGGATTAACCGGGAACTGTTTGAGTCGGGCGATACGTTAGCCCACATTAACCCCTATGGGGGCGAAGAGCGATTCTGGCTAGGTCCTGAAGGAGGACAGTTCTCTATCTTTTTTGAACCGAAGTCAGAGTTTAACCTCGACAATTGGCAAACACCTGAACTGATTGATCTTGAACCCTTTACGGTAAAAAATCAATCATCAGGGCAAGTAGTCTTCACTAAAGCGGCTTCTCTTACCAATTATTCGGGTTTTCAGTTTGATTTGGGCATAGAGCGGGAAGTGAGGATCTTATCAGAGGCAGATATCATTAAAGCGTTTGGGTTGAATAATCTGGATGGCATTCAAGCAGTAGCTTATCAGACATCCAATACGCTTACCAATGTGGGTGAGGAAGATTGGCGGGAGGAAACAGGATTACTGTCTATCTGGCTGCTAGGAATGTTTAATCCGTCGCCGAACACTACGGTCATTTTACCTTATATCTCAGGAAGTGAAGCTGAACTAGGCCTACCGGTTAATGATACCTATTTTGGAAAAGTACCCGAAGAACGATTAGTGATCGCGGAAAAAGTGATTTATTTCAGCGGTGATGGAAAGTACCGAAGCAAGATAGGCCTTTCTCCGAACCGAGCTAAAAACATTATCGGATCGTATGATTCGGCCAACGGTATTCTAACTGTCGTTAAGTACAGTAAGCCGGAAGGGGTAACCAAGTACGTGAATTCGCTTTGGGAAATACAGGAAAAACCCTACGCGGGGGATGTAGTCAACTCCTACAATGACGGGTCAGCAGAACCAGGAAAAAAACCGCTAGGGCCATTCTACGAGTTAGAAACATCTTCCCCAGCATTGGCTTTGAAAGTAGGCGAAAGTGGCACCCATGAACAGATTACTTGTCATATAGAGGGCGATGAGGAAAAACTGAATGTGATAATAAAACAGTTGTTCGGAGTCTCAATTGATGAAATCAAAAACGCGTTTGAGTAGAGTCCTCAGGCCGAATATCCTTGGTGATCGCTATATTTGGCAATCGCGAACCATAGCATTACTTTTGCAAGAGCATCACTATTCTACCGCCTATGAAACTGTATCGTAC